>JAEEGG010018042.1_pt1 | contig 14427 bp, 7 predicted proteins | sample 9134161 | NCBI WGS metagenome assembly JAEEGG01 (sample SAMN16246543, study PRJNA631951) | gut metagenome | biome: gut microbiome; feature: rumen; material: CR-attached | host: Bos | place: Iran: Karaj | collected 2018-10
CCTCATTTTGTCGAATAAGTTTCTTATAGCACTCATGTCTTTATGCGTTTTCTTTACGTAAAATATTCAGTCCTTCACGCACGATGCGCTGCAATTCAAGTTTCGAGCTGTCCACGAACTCTGCCAGTGCAAAGTCCTCAGGACTAATCTCATAGATACCCAGAGCCTCCTGACGGTCGATGTCACCGGCGATGATGGCTTTGATCAGGTATTCACCATAGATATCCATCGGCAGCACCTTGTCGTACTCACCGCTCATAATCATGTGACGCTCACCGCCCTTGATACGGGCATCCAGCGCATAGTCCTTTTTGCCGCAGAGCCAGGAGAAATAGCTGCGACTCACAGAGAACTGCTTGAATCTGGGAAGTATCCAACCCAGTAACTCGTCGGCATCGTTACCCTCGGGAATGACGGTAATCTCAGAGGTGTGAGCTCCTAAGAAACCTTCTTTCGTCGTCGGTTTGCCGGTCAGCACGTTTCCGTTGATGATGCGCACGTTCTTCGAGGCATCATAGCTGTTCGACAGCAGCGTTGAGAGTTCCTCACCCACAAGCATATCGACATACGCGGGATTGTTGATCTCACTGCCACAGAGAGCTACCGTACGCTTCAGGTCTACCTTGCCCGTATTGAACAGACGGCCGATGAAGAGCACCACCGTCGGATCGCCGATGGTCCACACCACCTCACCCTTGTTCACCGGGTCAAGATGGTTCACTTGCACACCCACGTTTCCTGCGGGACACTTGCCTTTGAACACAGTAACTTCCACGTCCTTCATGCCTTCGAGCGATGAGCCTTCACCTACACCGAGGTAGGTCTTCGCCATCTTCGACAGGGCGGTGAGACCCGTCTGGAAGTCCTGTTCCTGACCTTTCACCTCATACTCGAAGCTGGCAGCCAGGGGTTTGTCCCTTAGGGCTGACACAAAAATTGCCTTAGGCTTCGTCTCCGGATTGGTAGACACCGCATAAGGCAATTGGTTGATGTAACCGAAGAGTCCAGCTTCCAGCAAAGCATTCATCACCTGCTCACCACTGAGTTTGCTGACGTCCTGCTTGCCGAAGTCCTTGTACTCCTGCGCGGCATCAGCCTCCACTTTGACGCAGAGCACTTTACGGCGTTCACCGCGCACCACTTCACGGACGGTTCCGCTGACGGGCGAGGCAAACTTCACTTGCGGATACTGCTTGTTGACAAACAGTGCATCCCCGGCCTTGACCTTCTCACCTTCCTTGACGACCACCTTCGGAGTGACTCCCTCGAAATCGTCCGGAACAAGTGCATACTTGCCATTCGATTTCAGCTGGAACTTCTTCTCCTCAGCCCGTCCTTTCAGGTTGATGTCCAAGCCTTTTCGTAAACTAATCACATTTGCCATTTATTAAAAATTTAGTTGAATAGTTGGATTAAACGACGCAAAATTAATAAAAATTAGGTATATAAAGCACAAAATTGACGGAAAAATGAAAAATAACCGAATATTTGTATTATTTTTGCAAAAAAAATGAGCCGGAAGGCAATTTTTTGCCACTTCGGACTGACAAAATGATTAAGAATTCGCAGCAACGGCGTGAGAGTATTTAAGTGGATTTTCAGCATTGTCCTTTGGACAGTCATCACACTGAACGTGATTGCCTTCGGTGTCACCAGACTGCCCATGACGCAGCGTTTCCTCGGCGACAAGATATCTGGGATCGCCAGCGACCTCTTAGGCACTCAGGTCAGCATCGGTCGTGTGGACCTTGGCCTGCCCAGCCGTCTCATTCTCGATGACCTCGTCGTCCTCGACCAGCGCCAGCAGGAGATGATCCGTGCTGCCCGTGTGTCGGTAAAGATGGACATCGTACCGCTGTTGGAGGGTAAGGTTGCCATCAGCTCCGCACAACTCTTCGGTGCCCGTTTCCGTCTGTATAAGCCAAATGCTCAGGCACAGACAAACTTCCAGTTTCTCATCGACAGCCTCGCCTCGAAGGACACTACCTCTCATACTCCTCTCGACGTCCGTGTCAATTCCCTCATCGTCCGCCATACCAGCGTCAGCTACAACCAGCTCGACCAACCCGAGACCGAAGGACACTTCAACACCGCCCATCTCCAGTTCAATGACATCAGCGGCCACGTCAACCTCCGTGCCCTTACCGACGACTCACTGAAAGTCAACGTGAAGCGTCTCAGCTTCAGTGAGCACTCTGGTCTCACCGTCAACCGTCTTGGCTTCAGGATGGAGGCAGACAGGAGCCACGCCTCGCTCTGCGATTTCCTGTTGGAGATGCCCAGCACATCCGTCAGGATTGACACCGTCACGGCATCCTACAAACTCAACGGCAACGACCTCGTCAAAGGTTCTCTATCCTTCTCTGGATCCATCGACGATACACATATAACGCCTTCAGACTTAAGATGTTTCGAATCGTCTTTAAAGAACTTCCAAAGGCCGCTTTCTCTCTCGACGACCTTCAATGGAACCGATCTGCGGCTGAATATTCCCGCCTTCCGGCTCATGACCACTGAGGACGATATCGACATCCATGTCGACGGATGGCTGGAGGACTACAGCAATCCCTCCGCGTGGCATCTCCAGATGCACCGCATATTGCTCTCCGACGCCAGCATCGACTTTCTCTCGAAGATCATCCCTGGCATCCCTGCTGAGGCCACACGCCTCGACGGACTCCAGATGACCGGCACCTTCGACAAGGACCACAACGGCCAGCTCTCTCTCAACAGCACCGTCCTCTCAGGCGCCGGCAACATCGACGTGGAAGGCACGATGGACCATCAGCAGCAATTCGACTGTCTGCTGCAGACCGAGAAGCTCAACCTGCGGCAGTTGCTCAATGCAAACGACCTCGGTAGCCTTGTCGGCCGCCTCTCCATCCACGGTAATCTCTCTCCACACTCCTCACTCCACACACCTCCCCAAAACATCGAGGCTGAAGGCATCATCAGCCATATCGATTTCAATGGCTATCCCTATCAGAACATCCACCTCGACGCCAACTATGTCAATAACAGCCTCTCCGGCTCTGTCAGCATCGATGACCCGAACGTCCGCCTTGACCTCCTGGGCCAGCTTAGCAACCCCATCAACAAGACTACGAACGCGAGTTACAAGGTGATGGTCGATGGTACCGTCAGCCACTTCGCTCCCGCTGCCCTCAACCTCTCAAACGCACTTGAGGAGGCTATCGTCTCTGGCGACATCCACGCCGACTTCACCGCAAGCAACCTGAACGACGCCCAGGGCACCTTACGCATCAGCAATGGCAGTGTCTCTGCCACCCAGAAACAACGTCCGTTCCGTCTCGACAACCTCATCGTCACCTCAGGCTACGATAACGATATCCACTTCGTATCGCTGAAGAGTGACTTCGCCGATGCCACCATCCGCGGGGAGTTCGACTATGCCACCCTCCCGCATAGCATCATCGGTCTCGTGGCATACCGTCTCCCCACCCTGCCCGGACTACCTGCCGTCAGTCGCGAGACCAACAACAACTTCAGCCTGCGCCTGATGATGACGAAGACCGACTGGCTGCAGCGTTTCTTCGGCGCCGACTTCGTGCTGCGGCAACCCTTGATGCTCAACGCCCGTGTCAACGACCATACGCGGGAGATCTACCTCGAAGGCGACATCCCAGCTTTCTCCTACAACGGCGCACAATATACAGACGGCATCGTCCACGTCACCTCCCCTGGCGACACCCTCCGCTGCGACTTGGGCATCAGAAAACTGCTTGACAACGGACATGCGATGACGGCCATCGCCAATCTCAGTGCCGCCCACAACAAACTCAACACCTCGCTTTCATGGGACAACCACAACCCCACCCAACATGTCAGCGGACAGATGAATGGCATTATCCAGCTCTACCGCAACCTCGACAACGAGCCCGAGGCCCACATGCGTGTCATCCCATCGCACATCGTTCTCAAGGACGGAACGTGGGAGGTGGAACCCGCAGACATTATATATAATAAGAATCATCTGCTCGTCGACAACTTCATGGTGCGCCGCGGACAACAGCACATCCTCATCGACGGCGTCGCATCGGAATATCCCCAGGACTCTCTATCCGTCGACCTCAACCAGGTAGAGGTGGAATATATCCTCGACCTCGTCAACTTCCATTCCGTCGAATTCAGCGGCAAGGCCACCGGACGGGCTACGGGGCGGGCACTCTTCGATAAGTTCGCTGCCCACACCAGCCTGCGCGTCGACGACTTCAAGTTCGAGAACGGCCGTATGGGCGTGCTCTATGCCGACGGCACCTGGAACCAGGACAAGCAGCAGATTGACATCCAGGCAGTGGCGAAGGACGGCCCCGGCGTCAACACCTATGTCAATGGTTACATCTCACCCGTCCACAACACCATTGACCTCGACATCCGCGCCGACAGCACCTACATCGACTTCATGCACAGCTTCACCCAGAGCTTCCTCAGCGACATCACGGGCCATACCAGCGGCGACCTCCGCCTGGCAGGCACCCTCGACAACATCAACCTCACGGGGCAGCTCGTCGTGGGCGGCAACCTCACCATCGAGGCGCTGAACACCACCTACTACCTCGACCGCGACACCGTCGTCTTCATCCCCGACGACATTCTCCTGAACCGTCTGCCCCTGCAAGATCGCGACGGCCACCAGGCCTTCCTCTCCGGTGGCATCCATCACCGTCACCTCACACACCTCACCTTCGATCTCGAAGCCGAAGCAGACAATCTGTTGGCCTACGACTTCTCAGACTTTGGCGAGTCTGCCTTCTACGGCACTGTCTATGCCACTGGCAACGTGAGCATCAAAGGCCGTCCCGGCGAAGTGTCCATCGACTGTAACGTCACTCCCCAGAAGAATTCCTTCTTCGTCTACAATGCTGCTAACCCCGATGCCGTATCACGTTCGGAGTTCATTGTGTGGGAAGATTCTTCGAGGAGTGAGGAGGGAGGAGTGCGGAGTGAGAATAGTCCTGTGCCAGATAATTCCCTCCAAGGTAATCTCACTCCACACTCCACACTCCACACTCCCCGAGACAGAACCGACATCTACCTCAACTTCCTCATCAACGCAACGCCTGACGCGACACTGCGTCTGCTGATGGACGCCAACACCAACGACTACATCACCCTCAACGGCGACGGTGCCATCCGCGCCACCTTCCACAACAAGGGCGGCTTCAACATGTTCGGCACCTACAATGTCGACCACGGCACCTATGGCGTCACCATCCAGAATATCATCAAGAAGAACTTCATCTTCAACTCAGGCGGCACCATCATCTTCAGCGGTGACCCCTATCAGGCGGCACTCAGCCTGCAGGCCGTACACACCGTCAGCGGCGTCAGCCTCTCCGACCTGAACATCGGCAGTTCGTTCTCCAGCAACACTATCCGCGTAAACTGCCTCATGAACATATCCGGCGTCGCAGCAGCGCCCCAGGTGGACTTCGACCTTGAGATGCCCACCGTCAATGCCGACGAGCAGCAAATGATCCGTTCCATCATCAACGGCCAGCAGGAGATGAACCAGCAGGTGATCTACCTTCTCGCTATCGGGCGCTTCTACACCCAGGGCGTCAACAGCATGGCCAACAACCCCCAGACCGACCAGACCTCGCTCGCCATGCAGAGCCTCCTGTCAGGCACACTCTCAGCACAGATCAACAACGTCCTCAACCAGTTCGTGAAGAACGACAACTGGAACTTCGGCGCCAACATCACCACCGGCGACGAGGGCTGGCATAATGCCGAGTACGAGGGTATCATCAACGCCCGCATGCTCAACAACCGTCTGCTGCTCAACGGTCAGTTCGGTTACCGCAACAACGCCAAGCAGGCCACCCCGGCATTCATAGGCGACTTCGACGTGCAGTACCTCCTCTACCCCAATGGTAACCTTGCCCTGAAAGTATACAACCAGACCAACGACCGTTACTTCACCAAGTCGTCGCTCAACACCCAGGGCCTTGGCCTCATCATGAAGAAAGACTTCAACGGCCTTCGTGATCTCTTCACCACGAAGAAACGCAAGAAGAAGAAATGACCTTTTGCCTTGATTTATATCAATAAAGTGACAAAAAGACAGATTTTTGGCAAAATAACTAATAAAATGTTTGCTATTTCAGATTTTTGATGTAATTTTGCAACCGATTTCAAAAAGAATCATACTTCAAACAACAGAGAATCATTAATTCAGTAAACAAATAACACTTAAAAAACAACAAAAGATTATGAATGCAGCACAAGTTGTAGAAGATCTCAAAAAGAGATTCCCCAATGAGCCGGAGTACATCCAGGCAGTTTCGCAGGTTCTTCCCACCATCGAGGAGGAGTACAACAAGCACCCTGAGTTTGAGAAGGCTAATCTGATTGAGCGCCTTTGCATCCCTGACAGAGTGAACGAGTTCCGTATCACCTGGGTGGACGATAAGGGCAACGTGCAGACCAACATGGGCTACCGTATCCAGCACAACAACGCCATTGGCCCGTACAAAGGCGGTCTCCGTTATCACAAGAGCGTAAACCTCGGTATTCTGAAGTTCCTCGCCTTCGAACAGACTTTCAAGAACTCTCTGACAACCCTGCCGATGGGTGGTGCCAAGGGTGGTTCTGACTTCTCTCCCCGTGGTAAGAGCGACGCTGAGGTGATGCGCTTCTGTCAGGCATTCATGAACGAGCTGTACCGTGTGATCGGTCCCGATGAGGACGTTCCCGCTGGTGACATCGGCGTAGGTGGCCGTGAGGTTGGCTACCTGTTCGGACAGTATAAGAAGCTCACCCACCAGTTCCAGGGCGTGCTCACAGGTAAGGGCATCCCCTTCGGTGGTTCACTGATCCGTCCTGAGGCTACTGGTTACGGTACCGTATATTTCCTTTGCTCTATGCTCGCTACCCGCAACATCGACATCAAGGGTAAGAAGGTGCTGATTTCTGGTGCTGGTAACGTGGCCCAGTATGCTGCCGAGAAGTGCATCCAGCTCGGTGCCATCCCCATGACGATGAGTGACTCTGACGGTTACATCTACGATCCGGACGGTATCGACCGTGCCAAGCTCGACTACATCATGGAGCTGAAGAACGTGGAGCGCGGACGTATCAAGGAGTATGTCGAGGAGTATCCGACAGCCAAGTACTATGAGGGCAAGCGCCCCTGGTACGAGAAGGCCGACATCGCCCTGCCCTGCGCAACACAGAACGAGATCAACGGTGACGAGGCTGCAGCCCTGGTGAAGAATGGTATCATTGCCGTGGCCGAGGGTGCCAACATGCCTTCACTACCTGAGGCTATCAAGATCTTCCAGGATGCCAAGCTGCTCTACTCTCCGGGTAAGGCCAGCAACGCCGGTGGTGTGTCTGTATCGGGTCTGGAAATGTCGCAGAACTCAGAGCGTCTGTCATGGACGGCTGAGGAGGTGGACAACTACCTGAAGCGCATCATGAATGACATCCACGAGAACTGCGTGAAGTACGGTACTGAGAAGGACGGTTACATCAACTACGTGAAGGGTGCCAACGTGGCCGGCTTCATGAAGGTTGCCAAGGCCATGATGGCTCAGGGAATCGTGTAAAAGTTAAATATAATTAAATTAGGGCGGCTGCAAAGGCTGTTTACGCTGATTCTCAGCGAAAAGCAGTACCTTTGCAGCCGCTTTGCGCTCCAGAAGGGGCAATGGGAGCCGGAACAGGCGCTGACTCCCATGATTATTAACAATTTAAAATATGGTCTGATAAACGTCTGTTCAGACCTCTACCCCCTGAGAAAGGGGGCAAATAAATGTCAGAATTAACAAAGAACGTGAAGCCGCTCGACGATTTCAACTGGGACGAGTTCGAGAATGGCACGACCGCCGGCGTCAGCAAGGAAGAACTTGACAAGGCGTACGACGAAACCCTCAACAAGGTGGCCGACCACCAGGTGGTGGAAGGTACCGTCATCTCCGTCGACAAGAAAGAGGTGGTGGTGAACATCGGTTACAAGAGCGATGGTATCATCCCTGCATCTGAGTTCCGCTACAACCCCGACCTGAAGATCGGCGACAAGGTGGAAGTGTATGTCGAGAGTGCTGAGGACAAGAAGGGTCAGCTGATCCTCTCTCACAAGAAGGCCCGCCTGAGCAAGTCTTGGGACGAGGTGAATGCAGCCCTCGAGCAGGATCAGATTATCCAGGGCTTCATCAAGTGCCGCACAAAGGGCGGTATGATTGTCGACGTGTTCGGTATCGAGGCATTCCTCCCCGGCTCGCAGATCGACGTTCATCCCATACGCGACTACGATCAGTTCGTAGGCAAGACCATGGAATTCAAGGTGGTCAAGATCAACCAGGAGTTCCGCAATGTCGTTGTCTCCCACAAGGCCCTCATCGAGCAGGAGCTCGAGGCTCAGAAGAAGGAGATTATCGGCAAGCTCGAGAAGGGTCAGATCCTCGAGGGAACCGTGAAGAATATCACCAACTACGGCGTGTTCGTAGACCTTGGTGGTGTGGACGGACTGATCCACATCACAGACCTCTCTTGGGGCCGCGTGGACGATCCCCACAAGGTGGTGGAGCTCGACCAGAAGCTCAATGTCGTCATCCTCGACTTCGACGACGAGAAGCGCCGCATCGCCCTCGGTCTGAAACAGCTCAGCCCGCATCCCTGGGATGCTCTAGATGCTGACCTCAAAGTGGGCGACCACGTGAAGGGTAAGGTAGTCGTCATCGCCGACTACGGTGCATTCGTGGAGATCCAGCCCGGTGTGGAGGGACTCATCCACGTCAGCGAGATGTCTTGGAGCCAGCACCTCCGTTCCGCCCAGGACTTCCTGAAAGTGGGCGACGACGTGGAGGCTGTCATCCTGACCCTCGACCGCGACGAGCGCAAGATGTCTCTCGGCATCAAGCAGCTGCGCGAGGATCCCTGGGAGGCTATCGAGACCAAATATCCTGTCGGCAGCAAGCACACCGCCAAGGTGCGTAACTTCACCAACTTCGGCGTGTTCGTCGAGTTGGAGGAGGGTGTCGACGGTCTGATCCACATCAGCGACCTCTCATGGACCAAGAAGGTGAAGCATCCTTCAGAGTTTACGAAGGTTGGCGATCCCATCGAGGTCATCGTGCTCGACATCGACAAGGAGAACCGTCGTCTCAGCCTTGGCCACAAGCAGCTGGAGAGCAATCCTTGGGATGCCTTCGAGGAGAAGTACACTGTTGGTTCTATCCATGAGGGTAAGATTACCGAACTGCTCGAGAAGGGCGCTGTGGTATCCCTGGAGCAGGACGTTGAGGGCTTCGCTACTCCGAAACACCTGGTGAAGGAAGATGGTACTCAGGCCGTTAATGGCGAGATTCTGCCCTTCAAGGTGATCGAGTTCAACAAGGATAGCAAGCGTATCATCCTCTCTCACAGCCGTACCTTTGAGGATCCCGCCCGTGAGGAGAAGAAGGCCGCTGCCAAGAAGACTCGCGCTGCCAAGAAGGACGAGACTCCGAAGATTGAGAACGTTGCCGCCAGCACCACGCTTGGTGACATCGACGCTCTGGCAGAGCTGAAGGCTAAGCTGGAGAAGGGTGAGAAGAAGTAATCCCTACCCTATAGCATACATGACTCCCTCCGAATGACCTTCGGAGGGATTTTTAATAGTATTTGCGATCGAGTTTTCCGTTGTAGGTGCGGGCGATGGTATCGACCTGTTCGTAGAGCATGGGGACCTTGTAGGGTTCCAGACGATCGGCCAGGTATCGGGCGAGAGAGCGTTTGTCGAGTGTTTGGCCCTGAGGGGTGACAACCAGAAGCTTGAGTGCTCGGCCAGTGACAGGATGGGCAGCAGAGATACAGATACAATCGCTGACCAAAGGACATGACATAGCCACCTCTTCCACTTCAATGGGAGACACTTTGAATCCACCTACATTGATGACATCAGAAGCACGGCCAGAGAGGTGAAGCAGCCCCTCTTCGTCGAGGGTGCCGATATCGGATGTAAATACGGTATCATCACGAAGGATGGTTGCCGTGAGTTCCGGATCACCCACATAGCCGCTCATGAGCGTATCACCCTGACAGGCGATAAGGCCTTCTGGGGTGATGAGCACACGCGAAAGAGGCATCGGACGACCTAAACAGTTAGCCATGCAACGGCCATCGTTGTAGTTATAGGTGGCGATGATACCCGTCTCTGTGGAAGCATAGGTATTATAGAGGCGCGTCTTGGGCAATAGTTCGCAGAGACGGAGCATATCTGCCTGTGGCAGAGGGGCTGCGCCTGATTCGATAAAGTCAATTCTGTCGGCATAGGAGGCTAACTTATCAGGGGCGAACTGGAGAATCATGCGGATGGTGGCCGGCACGAAGAAAGTGGCCATCTTTTGGGCAGGATAGTCAAGGGCGCGGAAAAAGGCGTTGAGGTCTTTCATGCCTTCGAGAATGACGATGGTGGCACCCTGGATAATGCAGGGCCAGATCTTAGAGAGGCTGCCGATATGATTAAGAGGCCCATTAATGACAAAGACCAAATCATGAGAAAAACCTTGACCAGCAATCAGATTCTCTGCATCAGCGATGAGGGCGCGATGACTGACCATCACCCCTTTAGACTGACCCGTAGTGCCTGTGGTATAAAGTACGTCTGCGATACCGTCAGAAGCCTCACACAGACGTCCACTGACTTCCTCAAATAAGGCATCAGGCATACCATGTTCCAAAGGAGCTGCCACACCTCCGGCCAAATGAACGGCCATGTAAGTGACAAGGAAATCGATGTCCTGGGAAGAACGGAAACAGACGACTTCATGCGGACGGAAGTCATGCGAACGACGCTCTACCTCCTGCCACAACTGAGCATAGGTCAGTGAACAATCCCCACAGACTACCGCCACCTTGTCAGGGTAGCACTGGGCGTTCTGATATAAGTAATCCTCGAGAGACAACATAATTGATAATGGACAATGGATAATGGATAATTATGGGTTAAGTTTGGACTGGACGAGGGCGACGAGACTGTCGAGAGAACGCAGGTTACGGGGGGTGGCGTCAGTGGCGTCGAGGGTGATGCCGTAGGCGTCGGAAAGGGTCATGAGAATGGTCGTGACACCAAGGGAGTCGAGTTCACTGAACAGGAAATCGCTGTCGAAATTGACCAGCGGAAGTACGTCTTCCAACATTTTACGAATATCTTCTTTCATTACGAATGATTTTAAGACAACGAATTACACGATTTTTTTAAAGAAGCGGAGCCAGAGGCGGAAGGCAAGTGGAGGGATGATGAAGGCCATGAGGACTACGGAGAACATGCCCACAATGGTAACCTCGGCGAGGGAGTGAAGGGCAGGATGACGGGCAATGATCAATGAGCCGATGCCAATAAACATGATAAGCGCAGAAAGCATGATCGCCCTACGATAGGAGGCGAGCATGGGACGATGGTGCTTGTACTCGTAAAGCGTGCCCTCTGTCATGAAGATGGTATAGTCGTCGCCCTGACCGAAGATGAAGGTGCTCAGGATGATGTTGATGATATTGAACTGGATGCCCAACAACGCCATGATGCCCAAAATCCACAACCAACTGACGGCCATGGGGAGGAACGACAACAATGCCAACGGCAGACTGCGGAACGACGCCCAGAGGAAGAAGAACACGATACAGGCACAGGCCCAGCCGATGTAGTTGAAGTCGGAGGAGAGATGGGAGGCGATGGAGGAGAAGAGAGAAGGAGTATTCGAGGAATGAGGAATGAGGAAGGAGGAAGGAGGATACTCCTGTCGCTGATTTTGCCTCAGACAGTTCTCATTCCCCGAAAAAAGGAGGGCGAGGAAGGGATCGAAGGAGTCGGGAGTGAAGCCGGCCTTAGTGGCCTCATCACGGAGAGAGGTCTGAAGCTGGTCACGATGGGAGTTCATCCAGGACAGCCAAAGGCGGAGACGATTTTGCTGAGCCTCGGGCGTAGAGGGAATACGGCGGTTGAGTTGCTCCTGGCGCAGGGTGTCTGTAGGCATCAGCTGCTGTAGGAGAGCCATGTCTGAGCGCTGGACAGGGGTCATGTAATTGATATGGGTCAGATCGGCATCGAAAGCGGTATGAAGGCTGTGATAGCCGAAGAAGGCCGTGAGCAGAAGGAGAAGGATGGGGAGAGTTTTGCGGAATTTATTCGAGGAAGGAGGAATGAGGAATGAGAAATGAGAAGTGTCTGAGGCAGAATCGGTGGCAGGAGTAAAACACACCATCTGCGGGAGCCAGATGAGGGTGAAGAGAATCGTGCCGATGAGGAGGAAGGAACTGAAGAGACCAAGGTCGCGCAGGGCAGCAGCACGGAGGGGAACGAGGGCAAGGAAGGCGCCCACGGTGGTGATATTGCCTACGACGAGGGGCTTGACGATTTCCTGCAAGGCCTGACGCACATCAGAGGTATGACCGAGATGGGCGATGAGGTGCAGGGGATAGTTGACGGCGATGCCTACGATGATCGACGAGATGCCGATGACGATGACAGACACCTCCTGATGTACCCACGACAGACACGCAATGGCAAAGACCCACCCCCAGCCTATCGTCAGCGCTATCAGCAGGATATGCCTCAGACTGCGCAGGAAAAACCAGAGGATCAAGAGAATCAGGACCACTGCTATACTGACAGAGAGCAGAGAGTCTGTCTTGATCTGGGAGGCGTTGGTGACGGCGATGACAGGGGCACCGGAAAAGCGGATGTCAAGAGGAGTCAGGAGACAGGAGTCAGGAGTCAGGATACTGGATACACTGTCGGCCTTAACTTTTAACACCTCCAACAGCTGTTCATTCGAGGCCGTCTCACTGCCGCCATAAGGAGAGGTTAAGAGTACAAGGGCACGGCGATGGTCGGCAGTGAGCAGACAACCGTCGTAGATATCGAAGCGAGACAGAAATGCCGTATCCCGCATCAGAGAGACCACAGGCGAGAAGAGTCCCAAGGGATCATGGGTAATATCGTCTTCCACCATACTACCCATACCCATAGGCATGAGTAGACGTTCCTTGGCTTCCTGCAGACGAGAGGAGATGAAGCCAGGCTGCTGCAACAGGCTGTCCATGCGCTGATAGTCGGCAGGTTCCAAGAGGTAGGGTAACTGGCGATACACCTCCTCCTGCTGCTCCTCCATCTGGGAGAAGTCTGTCTGTACGGTCAGATCTTTGACATCCCTAATGGCATCGAGGAAGGTCTCCACACCCTCCACAAGCAAATCAGGATCATCGACGGTACTGTCGCGATGTTCGATGATGGCAACGATGACATTGGTCTGTGCCTGACGGTCGTAGTCGTTAAGTGCAGCACGCTCTTCTTCGTCGAGGGGCAGGAAGTCGCGGATGTCCTCCTTGTAGGAGAGCCGTGTCACCGACAGTACCATCAGCAGCGTGACCACTGCCAACGATGCCACGCACCACCCCCTATGGGCGCTCATCCAGTCATAGATCCTCAATACCAATTCCCTCACCTTTTTTATCTTTTTACTTTTTTACTTTTTCACTTCCTCTCCACCGGATTAGAATAGATACTCAGGAAGAAACCCTTCAGCTGGTCGACGTCGCAGTCTTCATACTTCTCCAACTGTGCCAGATAGCGTTCAAATGCCTGACGCTCCTCGGATGTATAGAAGGCACGGAAGGCATTATTGCCATAGCGGATGTCATGGGCGATGTAGTTGTTGGGCCAGAGACGGTAGGCCGCGACGATACGGCTGTCGATGAGTTGGGCCACGGCCTTGTGATACTCGTTGTTCGTCAGATGGTCGTACATCATCAGCTCCTCCCCGCTGATGGGCTCACAGATCTCGAAGTGTACCCTACCCTTCGGCTCCAGCAGTCCCGTAAGGATGCTATTCAAGTCCTCGCCGGGCTTCTTGATGTACTTCGTATACTGCGACTGGTATAGTTCGATGGCCTTGAGGATGTCGCACGATTCCCACTCGTAGCTCACGGCCACAGGAACGATACCCAGTTCGCTCAGTGCCAGGATCTTGTCGTCGGACCTGCTCATACAGAACATCTTGATGATGCCCTGATCAGTGGTGTCGATGCCGTCCTTTGTCCGTCCGTTGCGCTGGGCAATCCACACGCTCTGGTGTTTCTCCGTGATGGCGTAACGGATATATTCCGACAGATGGAGCGAACTGCGATAGAAGTCCTTGATGTTGCCGCCAGGACGCTCCACCTTGAACATCTTATTGCACTTGCCGATGTCGATGACCAGCTGACTCGACATGAGGTTCGCGCCGAAGGTGATCTCCGTCGTTTCGAAGCCCTGCGTCACGAAGAAATACTGCAACAGACTCGAGTCGAGCATGATGTCACGATGGTTGCTGACGAAGAGGTAGTTCTTGTTACGGCTCAGGCGATCGATGCCATCGCAGGTGAACTCGCTGATACTCTCCTCAATCACACGCTCATTGACACGGACCATCGTCTGCGTCT
>JAEEGG010018045.1_pt1 | contig 14427 bp, 14 predicted proteins | sample 9134161 | NCBI WGS metagenome assembly JAEEGG01 (sample SAMN16246543, study PRJNA631951) | gut metagenome | biome: gut microbiome; feature: rumen; material: CR-attached | host: Bos | place: Iran: Karaj | collected 2018-10
GATCCAGTGCTTGTAGGTGCTCCAGATGATGGTTTCGGAGGTGGGGCGCACGATGAGCTCTTCTTCGAGCTTGGCGGCGGGGTCGACGACGACGCCTGTGCCGTCGGGGTTGTTCATGAGGCGGTGGTGTGTGACCACGGCGCATTCTTTGGCAAAGCCTTCGACATGCTCGGCTTCACGGCTGAGGAATGACTTGGGTATGAAAAGGGGGAAATAGGCGTTCTGATGGCCGGTGGCCTTGAACATGTCGTCGAGGGCGCGCTGCATCTTTTCCCAGATGGCGTAGCCGTAGGGTTTGATGACCATGCATCCGCGGACGGCGGAGTTCTCGGCGAGGTCGGCGCGGACAACGAGTTCGTTGTACCATTCGGAGTAGTTTTCGGAGCGTTTTACAAAATCTTTTGCCATTTTTTTGGATGTGTAATTGTGTTATTGTGTTATTGTGTTAGTCCTTGACTAACGAATTAACACATTAACGAATTAACGAATTTATATTTTTTTCTGTTGTTTTCAAATAATTTGCGTATCTTTGCAGTTTGAAAAAAAGGTGACTTTTGAGTTTGCAAAGTTACGAAATTAATATCATATTAATGAATATCAGAGAAAAAATATTTTGCTGTGCGCTGCCCGTGCTGTTCGGAGCGATGATGTTTGGCCAGCCTGCAAGGGCTCAAGTGGACATGAAAACCGACACGCTGGAGTGCCATATTATCGGTTTCAACATTGGGCCGGTGTTCCCGTCGACCCGTTTTTCGTCGGAGACATCGCCTGCCGGCACGGTGAGCCGCAATGCGACGATGGCCAGCCTGTACAGCGGGCCGTGGCTGGGAGTGGGTATTGACGCCATATACAAGTACAAGTCGGGCTGGCTGGTGACGCTGGAGGGCGACATGTGGTTTGGCGGCAACAACCTGCGCTACCGCCAGGAGCGGCTCGGACCGGTATATACCCGCGACGGCATTGTTGTGGGGGCAAACGGCATTGATGCCAATATGTCGTGCCACAACCGCGGGCTGAGTGTGCAGGGCGGTTTCGGGAAGCTGTTTCCTTTCAACGCCGCCAACAATCCCAATTCGGGGATTCTGGCACGCCTGAGTGCGGGATACATGCGGCAGCAGACTATCTTTATGGCCAACGACGAGCGGGCGCCGCAGTTGACCGACGACTATGCCTTGCTGTACGACCACCAGCGCCATGGGTTCATGCTGACCGAGGGCGTGGGTGTATGGCTGATGAGCCGGAGGGCTGACCTGGCCAACGTGTATGTGGCTTTCGAGGTGTCGCAGGTGTGGAGCCGCTCGACACGCGACTATACCATTGACTATTATTTGGGATTACAGGGAAAGGACAACAACCGGTATTTCGACCTGCTGTACAGCATCAAGTTTTGCTGGATGTTCCCGCTGAAGGGCAAGACGACCCATGACTATTATTTCTATTGATTAAGATATGCGCTTGCTATATACATTCGGAATCAGATGCTATGCCGCCGGTGTGCGGTTGGCCGCCCTTTCTGGCGGCAAGCCCCGCCAGATGGTGGAGGGATGGAAACGCACTTTCGGACGGCTGACGGTGGCGCCTGTGGGCAAGGAGAAGACGGCCTGGTTCCACGCCTCGTCGCTGGGAGAGTTTGAACAGGCACGCCCGGTGCTGGAGGAGTTCCGCAGACGGCATCCGGAATACAGGGTGTGCGTGACGTTTTTCTCCCCGTCGGGCTATGAGGTGCGCAAGGACTACGCCGAGGCCGACTTTGTGTGCTATCTGCCGATGGACACACCCGCCAACGCCTCGCGATTTGTCAACCTGCTGCATCCGACGGTGGTGTTTTTTGCCAAATACGACTTCTGGTTCAATTATCTTGAACAGCTACGTCGGCGCGACATCCCCACGTTTATCTTTTCGGCCATATTCCGCCCTAACCAGTATTTCTTCAAATGGTACGGTGGGTGGTATCTGAAACACCTGCAGCGGTGTTTCACCCATCTGTTTGTGCAGAACGAGGAGTCGCGGCAATTGCTGGAGGCTCACGGTGTGCCGCAGGTGTCCATTGCCGGCGACACCCGCTTCGACCGGGTAAGCGCCATAGCCCGGAACGCAAAACGGTTCGACAGCATCGAGGGGTTCCTATCGCTCCACAAGGGCAACAAGGTGTTGCTGGCAGGCAGTTCGTGGGAACCCGACGAACGCAATCTGAAGCAGTATCTCGATCATGCGGGCAACGGCATCACCCTTGTGCTGGCGCCTCATGTCATCAGCGAGAGCCATCTGAGCCATATCGAGACCCTTTTCGGCAAAGAGCGTTGTGTGCGCTATTCGCAGCTGGGGAAAGGACAATCCTGCGGCTCGGTGCTGATTATCGACAATATCGGCATGCTCTCCTCGCTATACCGCTATGCCGATGTGGCTTATATCGGAGGCGGTTTCGGCCGGGGAATCCACAACATACTCGAGGCCGTCACTTTCGGCAAGCCCGTTGTGTTCGGTCCCAACTACCACAAGTTCAAAGAGGCCTGCGACATCATTGAGCGCGGCGGCGGATTCAGCTATGCGGAGTATGGCCAGCTGGAAGAGTGCCTCGACAGGCTTCTGGGCGACAGCGGACAATACGAAGCCGCATCGAGGGTGTGTCTGCAATACTTGAACGAGAACACCGGCTCCACCGAACTTATCCTGACGGAGGTGGAGCGATGCCTTGCAAAAACCATATAGGATTGATAAGAAAACTGTACATATTATGCCTGGCAATCGCCGCCCTGAGCCTCACCTCATGCAGTGTGGACAAATACATGCGGCCGGGCGAGAAGGTGCTGCACCGCAATGAAGTGAATGTAAGGATGGCCGACAGCTCCGAGGTGACCAAAGAGGTGTCGGATGCGCTGTCGAACACGCAGCAGTACTACAACCAGCTACCCAATAAGAGATTCCTGTTCATGCGCCTGAAGATGCGGCTGTACTGTTCCACCAACCCCGACGACACATCGGGTTGGAGCCGGTTTTGGCGCAACCTCGGCGAGGCTCCTGTTGTGTATGATGCACGTGCAGCACAAAACACTGCCATGCAATTAAGTACACTACTCAAAACAAAGGGTTGCTTTAACTCGACGGTGACTACCGACACCATACATTACGGTGACAACTCGGTGATAGCCCGGTACAACATCACGGCCACCCAGCGGCGCAAGATTGCCGAGCTGACTTTCCGCTGCCGCCAGCAGCCGGAGATTGAGGAGCTGCTGCAGTCGGAGAAATGGATGGAGGCATCGCTGCTGAAGGTGGGCGACTACTACGACCAGCAGGTCATGACCCGGGAGCAGACCCGCATAGCCTCGACCCTGAAGGATTCGGGCTATTACTATGCCAGCGCGGACATGGTGCGTTTCCTGGTGGATACCACCTACGACAGCCAGCTGCTGAGTATCATTGTCAGCATTAGGCTGCCGCAGCGCAGCGTGGGCGACTCAATCGTGACGCTGCCCTTGCAGAAATACCACCTCGACAACATCTACCTCTACCCCAACATCTCCACTTCTCTCAAGGCAAGCGAAACGCATCCCGACACATTGATTTATCCATACCAGTCGTTCAACGGAAACATCACCGACTACCGGTTTGTCTATAAGGACAAAATAACCCCTTCGCCCCGCGTTATCTGCCGCTCCCTGCTGCTGCGCAGCGGCCAGACCTACAGGCCGCGTTTCGGCCAGCTGACCTCCAACGCCCTGTTCGGTCTGCACAACTTCAAATATGTAGATATCAGCTACGAGGAATCGCCCAACAGCACCGACAGCAACCGTCTGCTTGACGCCAAAATCCGTCTGCTTAACAACAACCGCCACAAACTGTCCCTGTCGCTGGAACTGACCAATACCTCCGACTTCGGGAATGCCGAGAGCAATTTCCTCACCAGCGGCAATGTCGGGCTGGGAACCACCCTGGGATACCAGAACAACAACCTGTTCGGCGGCGCCGAGTTGCTGAACGTGGAGGGAAGCCTGCTCTTCGACCTGCCCAAGAATGTCTTTTCCGGCAGCGGCAAGGACTTCTACAACACCTTCGCCTCGTTTGAGAACAACCTCAACATCACCCTCGACCTGCCCAGCTTCCTCATGCCTTTCGCCAACAGCCTGCCTTGGCAGTACAACCGTCCGCACACACTTATCGGCGTCAACGCCAGCTATCTCTACCGTAACATAGCCATGCCCGACACCGAATTCGTTCTGGAAAGAACCCTCGTTGGGGCCTCGTTCGGCTACACGTGGAGCCACCGTCGCTTCCATCAGCACAAACTGCTGCCAATCAACTTCACCTACTCCCACATCATCAACGGAAGGGAATACTACGACTGGCTCTACCTCACCTCTTTCGACCTAATGAAAGTCATCTTCCTCACCCACGACTACATCCTGCTCAACACCCACTACGAATACACCTACTCGAACCAGCTCATCGGCACCCGCAACAATTTCAGTTATCTGAACTTCTCTGTCGAGACCGCTGGAAACCTGCTCAACGCCATCGACCGGCTTTTTACTTCCAAAAACAATAACGACTCGCTCTACTACCAGTACCTCAGGCTGGAAGGCGAATACAAACGCTATATCTACTGGGGGGATAAAAACACCCTTGTCCTGCGCGCGTTGGCGGGCTTCGGCATCCCCTACGGCAACTCCATCGCCATCCCCTATGAAAAGATGTTCATCGGTGGCGGACCCACCACCTTGCGCGGATGGGGTTTGCGCCATTTGGGTGGATACGGATCGACTTACGACCACGATGCGGAAAAGCAGCTCACCCTCGGCATGGGTGAAATCATGCTTGTCGGCAACATCGAGCAGCGGTTCCCCATCATCGGCATCTTCGAAGGGGCCATCTTCGCCGACGTGGGTAACGTATGGACCTATTACGCCTGGGGATTCCAGGACGACGGATTCCACTTCAGTCCTATGGACATCCTAAAGACTGTGGCTCTTGATGTTGGTCTCGGTCTGCGCGCCAACATCTCCATCATCACCCTGAGGCTCGACCTCGCCGTTCCCATCTACGACCCAACCTATGCCGAAGGCGAACGCTGGATGCACTCACACCTGGGATGGGACAAACTGGTCTTTAACTTTGGTATAAACTATCCTTTCTAATAATAATATGTCATGCAAACTCTGCTGAAAAAAGTACAAGACATCTTCGCCTCGGAGCAATTCCTCCACGAGCCGAAAGAACTTTACGAACCCATTGACTACACCCTGCGTCTGGGCGGCAAACGCATCCGACCCATGCTGCTGCTGGCCGCCAACCAAATGTTCAACGGCGATATGGAACAGGTGCGCCACGCAGCCGTAGGCATCGAGACATTCCACAACTTCACCCTCCTCCACGACGACCTCATGGACAAATCGCCCATCCGTCGCGGGCAACCCACCGTCTATCGCAAATGGGACGAGAACACCGCCATTCTCTCGGGCGACACCATGTTTGCCCTCGCATGGCGTTATTTTCTGGTACAGCCCCACGCCCGCCTGCAGGAAATACTCAACTGTTTCAACGAAACTGCCATCCTCGTGTGCGAAGGCCAGCAATACGACATGAACTTCGAGCGCCGCGACGACATCACCATACCGGAATACATGATGATGATACGCCTCAAAACCGCCGTTCTCCTTGCCGGAGCGCTCAAGATAGGGGCACTCTACGCCAACGCGCCCGAACAAGACATCGACCACATCTACGAGTTCGGCATCCATTTGGGCCTTGCCTTCCAGCTGCAGGACGACCTGCTCGACAGCTTCGGCAACGTGGCCGAATTTGGCAAACAGACCGGACAGGACATCCGCGACAACAAAAAAACCTACCTTTTCCTCAGCGCCCTCCAGTCCGCCCCCGCCGACCTGCGCCGAGAACTGCTCGACCTCTTCGCCTCCACCCCGCAAAACAGCGACGCAAAAGTGGAGCGAGTGCTTCAGATATACCGGCAGCTCGACATCCGGCACCAAGTGGAAGATGCCATCGCCAATGAGTTTCGCGACGCCGTGCAACACCTCGACTCGATCAACACCGAAGAGACGCTAAAAAAGCCCTTGCGCGAACTCACAACAACCCTCTTTGGACGTAAAAAATAAAAAAAAACGAAATAAATTCTCGCGTATTCGGAAAAATAGCGTATATTTGCAGAAATATTACAACTAAGTGGATTTAAATTAACTAATTAATAATTAACTCATTAAATTAAATCATGAAAAAAGTAATTACTTTGATGTCAATCATTGGCTTATTGACATTCACCAATCTCAATGGTGTCATGGCCCAGGACAAAGGTGCCCAAGCCACTCAGCCCGCAACCGAGCAAATCGACGAGCAGACTGCCGACAGCACCGTCGCTGAAGCTCCCATTGCCGAAGAACCCGAAACCGTCGCAGCTCCTGCTGAAGAGACCAAATCCTTCCACCAGGTCCTGAAAGAAAAGTACATCCAAGGTGGTGCAGGCTGGATGACCCCCGTGCTCCTCTGCCTCATCTTCGGTATGGCTCTGGTTATCGAGCGTATCCTCTATCTGAACATGGCCACCACCAACGTGCAGAAACTGCTCGAAGGCATTGAAGGCTATGTGCAGAAAGGCGACTACAACGGCGCTAAAGAACTCTGCCGCGACACCCGTGGCCCCGTGGCCTCCATCTTCTATCAGGGTCTCGACCGCGTCAACGAAGGTCTTGACAACGTAGAGAAAGCCGTCACCTCCTACGGTGGTGTTCAGATGGCCCGTCTCGAAAACAACATGACCTGGATTGCCCTGTTCATCGCTCTGGCTCCTTCCTTCGGATTCCTCGGAACCGTTGTCGGTATGGTCCAGGCTTTCGATGACATCGAAGTCGCTGGTGATATCAGCCCCACCGTTGTGGCTGGCGGTATGAAAGTCGCTCTGTTGACCACCATCTTCGGTCTTATCGTTGCCATCATCCTTCAGATTTTCTATAACTATATCCTCACCAAAATCGAGAGCCTCGTTGCCCAGATGGAAGATGGTTCCATCTCCTTCATGGACATCCTCGTCAAGAACAAGAAATAATAGTTATAAGGAGTCCTTTTACATTATTTATAAACAAACAATCCTTTAACTGTTATGAAAGAGAAAACTGATAAAATACTAACCCTGGTACTCTTAGGGGTCAGCTTGATAACAGCAGTCTTTGCTGTCATCTTTGCCCTGCAGTCCGACTCCAAACATGTAATGGACGGCATCCGCGAATTAGGGAACAACTTCTCCGGCATGTTCGATGTCGCCTTCTGGATTCTTGTCATCCTCCTGGCCATCGCCATCTGTGCCATCGTCGTGTTCCTTGTCAAAAAACTGGCCTCGCGTTTCAAAGATGAACCCGGTTATCTAAAGAAATTCCTGCTTCTCATCGGCATCATCGTTGTCCTCCTTGTGGTCTCCTTCCTGCTGGCCAAAGGCACCGATGTTGACATCGTGACGTACAATATCCCCGAAGGCACCTCCAAACTCATCGGTGCCGCCTGTATCCTGGTTTACATCATCGTTATCGGTGCTGCACTGTCCATCCTGGTTACAGAAGTTATGCCCAAATCAAACAAGAAAAAATAAAGAACTATGGGAAGAAAAACACCTGGCTTAAACACCAGTTCAATGTCCGACATCTCGTTCCTGTTGTTGGCCTTCTTCCTGTTGGTCTCCAACATCAACACTGATCAGGGTATTGCACGCCGTTTACCGCCGCCACTACCACCCAATCAGGAAAAACCACCTGACATTAAGGAGAGAAACATCTTCGTAGTCAAAATCAACAGCAAAGACCGTCTGCTTTTCAACGGCGAAGTGGGTGACATCCGCGACCTCAAGGATCGCGCCAAGGAATTCCTCGGCAACCCCAACAACGATCCCAACCTGCCCGAGAAACTGCAAATGGAAATCCCCATGCTGGGCATGATAGACGTATCCAAAGGTGTTATCTCTCTGCAGAACGACCGCGGCACTTCATACGACATGTATATTGCCGTGCAGAACGAGCTCACCGCTGCCATCGACGAGATGCGCAACGAGCTATCACAAGCAAAGTTCGGTCGTAAATACGCCGACCTGACAGAACCCCAGGCTGAAGCCATCGACCAGGCAATCCCCATTGCCATCTCCGAGGCTGAGCCTACAAAGATAGGAGAAAAGAAATAATGGCACGTTTTACTGGTAAAAAAGCAAAAGAGACCCCTGGTCTCAACATGGGCTCCATGTCCGACATTATCTTCATGCTCCTGTTCTTCTTCATGACCATCACCACGATGCGCGAAAGCTCACTCTACGTGAGTATCAAGGTACCCAAAGCCACCGAGACCATCAAACTGCAAAAGAAGAGCCTCGTAAGCTACATCAACGTGGGTACTCCTATGGTCGGTGAGATGCAGAAAAAATACGGTACCGAATCCCGTATTCAGCTCAACGACCAAATCTCCGAGGTCTCTGACATCCCTCTGTTTGTCGAGAGCGAGATTTCCGCACGTGTCGAAGCCGACCGCCCGTTTGTCACTTTCTCCATCAAGGCCGATAAAGACACCAAGATGGGTCTCATAAGCGACATCAAACAGGAGCTCCGTAACTCCGGCGCATTCAAAATCTTCTACAATGCCGCCAAAGGGGAACGCAAATAAGCGTCTATCCCACTCTACATAAAGAAAGGCTGCCCCTCAACAGGCAGCCTTCTTTTTTATACTCAATCCCCTCGGCTATCGTACCTTCGCCAATTCCAGACGCCCGATTCCGGGCACATCCATCTCAAACCCGCAGTCTTTCCGCCAGTAGAGAACCACCTGTTCTCCATTTGCACAGTTGAGTACCCAACGGCCGTCCGACTGTGAAGGTATGGCCTCAGTCATCGTCACGTTAAACACCCGCACAGTGTCGCCACCTTCAGTGGAAAACACGATATTCTTGTTGGTAATCTCCACCCGTTGAGGCACACCCATCGCGGCAGCCAGTTCCGACGAAGGAATATTCTCCATAAGATACGTCGCCAGCACATCCCCCAACTCAGCAGTCTCCACCTCGGTGTTTTCCGGACTCAAACCATTCCGCTCGTCCTCCTCCGAAGTCACCGAAGCCGACGAAGCCATCTGCTCTGCTAGCTTTTCCGAGGCAAGCCTTTCTGCATTCTTAACCATATACAATCCATTCTGTGCTGCGGCCCTGTTCAATCCGCATACCACAAGCACAACCCATGTGGCTAAAACGATTCCTTTCTTCATATTAATCCATTTTAGTTAATCAATCGTTATCCTCAAGCATGAAAAGTTCCTCCACACTCTTTCCAAACAGCTTGGCCATCTTCAATGCCAGCACCGTCGAGGGCACATACTTGCCCAGCTCAATCGAATTGACCGCCTGACGGGTCACCCCTATCTTCTCGGCCAACTCACCCTGCGTGATATTCATCTCCGCACGGGCCACTTTCAATCTATTCTTCATTTCCAAGAGAGCGTTTATTGATGAACAACCTAACGTAAAAGCAGATAATAAAGAAATACAGGGTGGAGAACATATTGAACATCATCACCGAAACAAACGACAATCCCCACACAAACACGATGGCAGCCACCAGTAGGATACAGTTAAAGTAAAGCGACAAGATAAGCGACTCATAGCGCAGATGCTCAATAAATTCATCCTCACTCCTATTGCGTGAGAAACCGATAAACACGCCCCCCACAACAAACAGCACCCAAATAAAAGAATTCACCAAATCACTGTCGGCAGAAAAACCGCCAGTAAAGGGGAAATTCTCCACTCGAATCCGCTCCAATCCGAACAACGCGCGGAAATCGTTCCAACTGCTGCATAACATACCATCCGGAACGATGGAATAAACCAAAAGCAACACAACGGCAACGGCCAGAATCCACAGCCCTGCACATTTAAACCCATAGGGCAATAACAATTTTGAAGTTTTCATGATTTTTAAAATTAAAATGTTTAATCAAATTGACGCTACAAAAGTACACAAAACTTTTCAAATAGCAAGTATAAATTACATTTTGAAACGTTTATTTTACACAACTCCCCACCATAAAGCAACGTACCAAATTAACATTCAAAGCAATACGCAAAAAGTTAAAAAAAACAAAAAAATGGAATATCCACATTCAAACTGTAGCAATGTAGCATCTGTAGCAGTATCTTTGCATCGTGATTTGATGAGGTCGGCACACCCTGAAGGTCCAGTGTAGCTTCGCTGTAGGTTCGCTCTAGCTTCGCTCGCAGCAACGGAGAATGGGAAGGCAAGAGGTGCGGTTTCTGTCAGGTCATAGCGGCAGCATAAAAAACGAAGCTGAGGACTTCGGCTGCCGTACGAAAAAAAAAGCGTATATTTGCAAACGTAAAGCACAAAACAAAAAACAATCTAAAAGGCTATCTATGAAACGAATACTTTCAATCATCATGTTCAGTGCACTGCTTACGTGCACGGCAATTGGGCAAATCCAGTCCCACACATGGGAAATGGGACCGCTGACTTGGAACGATTTCCCGCACAAAACAACGTTGAACGGCCACTACTCCTTCATGGAATACTACATGGGCTTTGACCAGTCGCGCAAGGTGGTTGATGGGGTGACCTACGTGGGACAGACCGTCTATGCCTTTGTCAGCCCCGAGTACTCGTGGGCCGACACCGCCCACCGCTCCCCTGCCCTGCTGCGATACAACCAGACGGCTTTCGGCCTCATGGAGGTTTACCGCCGCAGACTCGAAAGACGCATGTTCACTGCCAACCTGTACATCAACGACCAGCAGATGCTGGACAACACCATGCGGCAGCTGAATGACGACATAGACCGCTTGGAGGCAGAGACCCGTCAGGGCAGCGACTCGGCCGTCCTGGCTCGCTGGGAACGCGAGGTGCAGCAGCAGCTCGACAGCCTCAAACCCATGGACATCTACAGCCATACCGACGCCCCCTACCGTTGGGGTATGAGCATAGGAGCCGGATTCAGCGGCGTGGGCGGCGACCTTCACCGGTACTTCGGCAACGGATTGGGAATGAGCTTCAACTTCGACATGGGATGGCGTCGGCACTTCCTCACCTTCGGAATGGGATTTGCAGGCTCGCGCTGCCGCGACACCGTGTATAGCGTGCATAGCACCCCTGAAAACATCGAAGACCTTTGGACAGGCGACCGGCTGGCAGTCCTTGACCTCTACGCCGCCTACGGCTTCTCCGTCCTCGACAATGCCCGATGCCGCCTCACCCCCTTCGTAGGCTACGGGCTGGTGGGCTTCTTCTTCACACCCGACAACGGCAGCTCAATCGGGCCTTCCACCGGCAGCATTCATGCGGGCGTGGACTTCAACCTGCACTTCTCCAACCAGGTATTCCGTCTTCCGTACAGCATACTCGGCTACAACGCCACACACGACTTGGCCTCACTCAACATAAAGGCTTTCGGCACCTACGGCCGACTCAACAGCGCGATAGGCGCTCCCGCCGGATTCACCTTCAATGTGCAGGTGGGATTCAGTTTCCTCAGCGGGAAAGCCAAGAGCCCGAGAAAATAACACATAAAGTATCTCTACCATGATGAAAAAGATTATACTGTTTGCCGCGATAGGCTGTTTGGCAATGACAACAGGTCTGGCCCAAAACGCCCTGTACAGCTGGGACAAAGGGAACCTGACATGGGACTGCTTCAAGAAAGTGGACACCACCATCGGCGAGGAGCATTCCTATCTGGAGTTTCTGCTCGATATGGAAGAGCACATGTACTATGAATTTGCCTCTGTGGCTGTGGATTACATAGCCTGTGCCTACATGGACACAACCCTGTCGTGGGTGAGCAAAAAACACTGCACCCAACAGGAGCTGAAATACAACCAGGTGCTTTTCAACATCGTGGAGCTGTGCCGCCGACGCATGCAGGAGGATTTTGACACAACAGGCACCGTCAACCTGGACTATTACATGCGGCTGGCGAGCCATGAGGTTGACCGCTATTGCCGCGACACACGCTACGGCGCCGACACAGCGGCCATACGCCAATGGGACATCACCGTGCGCAACCGCATGGACTCCATCGCCCCCCTTGTGGTGGCGAAACACGAAAAGCCTCATCCCGTGGTTACAAATCCCTTCCTCCCGCGCGCTTGGGAAAAGGGACCCCTGACGTGGAAAAACTTCACCGTTGTAGGAGAAGGCTTTGGCGAGGAACATTCCTATCTGGAATACTACCTGGACATTGAAAACCGCACACACGATGTAAATGGCATAAACTGGGGGGTGAAAACCGCTGTAGCGCTGATGGACAAAAACCTGTCGTGGGTTGACCGAAACCACCTCACAGACCAAGAGCTGCGATACAACCAAGTGCTGTTTAACCTGGCGGAGCTGTATCGCCGCTACCTGCAGGTGGATATCGACACAGGCGGCAAAGGCAACACAAGGTACTATATGCAGCTGCTGAGCAACGAAGCCGAAAACTATTGCCGCTCCACGCGCTACGGCGCCGACACAGCGGCTGTGGAATGGTGGGGCAACGAGGTGCGACAGCTGATGGACTCCATCACCCCCTACATGGTGGAGAAACATGCCTCGGCCCTCATCCTGCCGGAATTCAAGACTTCCTATTTCTTCGGCACCGACTTTGGCGGAGGAGCCAAGATATTCTGCGGTGACATGCACAACCTTTTCGCCCCCAGCGGCGGTTTCTACTGTTATTTTGAAGGGGGATACCGTCGGCACACGTTCATACTGGGCATGTATATCGGCGGCGGCAAATGCAAACCCGACACCCTTTACACCGTAAACAAGAACAACGAACTCTACAACTCCGACGACATCAACACGATTGACCTTCACATCGACTACGGATTCACGGTGCTGGACAGCCGCAAACTGCGCATCACGCCCTTCGTAGGCTACGGCATGCAGGGAGTCTTCTTCAGCGAAACAGGCGACGGCCCCAGCGGCGGCCCCACTGAGGGATGCTGGCGCGCAGGAGTGGATGTGAAATACCATCTCAGCAGCGAACTCTCGGCCACAAAAAGCACACTGGAGCAATATTTCGCCTCGGTGGATGCCAAAGTATTTGTGTCGCGCGACCAGTTCAACAGCATAGTCGGCAGCCCGAAAGGCTACACCATCAACCTGAGTCTGGGCTTCTCCCTGATGTACAAAGAGGGAAAAGCAAAACAAAAAATTGAAAAATAAAAGTTTTTTCGTATCTTTGCAGAAACAATTAAAAATTTACTCGAATGTAGAATACTGAAAAAGTGGAAAGTAGAAAATGAACGTGTGAATGCTTGATTGCTTGATTGCTTGATTGTTTGAATAATTTTCACTCAAGCATTAGCACATTCAAGCATTCAGGAAATCATTCAGGGTTCAACTTTCTACTATAAAAATGGAGGACATAAACCATGATAGAGACTATCCAGCACCAGTCTTTGAAATGGATGCAGATTACCAATCCCAGCGAGGAGGAATACCGTTACCTTTTGGACGAGTACCATTTCCACCCACTGGACATAGAGGACTGCAAGGGCAGCAACCAGCGACCCAAGATAGACGAATACGACGACTACTATTTCCTTATCCTCCATTTCCCCTACTTCGACAAAACCAACAAGTTCATACGTATCCAGGAGGTGAAAATCTTCTGGGGCAAAGACTATATTATCACCATCGGCAAATCGCACTGGGTGGTGAAAAAACTCTTTGAGGAGATGCAGGAAGACCTGAAAGAGGACGACGACGACGTGAAAGAGAAACTCTCCTCCAGCGACCTGCTGCTCTACCACATCCTCGACCGCCTGATGCTGGAGACCTACACCCTCATCATGCGCGTGGGTTCGGAAGTGGATTTAATCAACTACGACATCTTCAACAAGCGTGCCCGCAGCATCATCGAACTCATCTCCATCACCCGACGCAACATCATCCTGCTCAACACCACATTCAAGCCGCAAGTGCGGGTGCTGCACATGTTCGAAGGCGGTACCATCAAAGGCTTTGTAGATCCCGAAGTGCTGGACATGGAGGACTACTGGGGCAACATACTGGACCAATACCAGAAAATGTTCGACTCGATTGAAGACTACGGCGAATTGATCGAGGGTCTCTCCAAGACATTCGACTCCTTGCAGGCCAACCGCACCAACGAAATCATGAAGGTGCTCACATACTTCTCCACCACCATGATGCCGCTGACCGTAGTCACCGGCCTCTTCGGCATGAACGTTGATTTCCCCTTCATCACCAACGTCACATCATTCTGGTGCATCATCGGCGTCATGCTGGTGATAACAACCATACTGATAATCTATTTCTACCGCCGCACCAACCGGTAAAAACAAGAATTTGAATTAAGAACTAAAATTCGATTTGGTAATTTTATTTCTTTATTCAAAAAAATGTGTATCTTTGTAAAAAAAATCAACCA
>JAEEGG010018046.1_pt1 | contig 14427 bp, 5 predicted proteins | sample 9134161 | NCBI WGS metagenome assembly JAEEGG01 (sample SAMN16246543, study PRJNA631951) | gut metagenome | biome: gut microbiome; feature: rumen; material: CR-attached | host: Bos | place: Iran: Karaj | collected 2018-10
TTCCAGAAGTTTGCCGCTCGTTTTGCTGGTGGTTTTCTGTCAGAAAAAACTGGCGGCGACATCAAGGTGGGACGATTGTTGATTACTCCCGATTTCACCGTGTTTTTGGATAATGTAGTAGCCAAAGACATGCGAGAGAACGATTTGGCTAATGTTGGTTCACTACGTACTAGGCTCAACATCAGTGATTTGCTGAACGGTTGCATCCATTTGGAATCGGTGGAGCTGCGCGATACGAAGGCTAATCTCGTGATGTATGAAGGCGAAAACAAGTTCAACTTCGCTTTTTTGGCCGAAGCCTTTGCCAACAACGACACCATTGAGAAACCTGAACGCGCCCCGATTTGTATCATAGTGGACAGGATTACCGTGAAGGACCTTGATTTCGTGTTTTGGAACCAAAACAAAGACCAGCCTGAAAAGACGGAAAACCATCTGATGGACTATGCCCACATTGCCTTGGATACCATCAATCTGAAAATCAAGGATTTCTATATGTTTGGCGACTCCATCCATACCCAGATTATGTCGCTTTCTGCCAAGGAACTGAGCGGATTGGAACTGAAGCATTTTGGTGCCGATGTGGTCTTCTGTTCAAGCGGCATTTACCTTGACGGGATGAAAATGGAGACCAATAACAGCCAGTTTGACATGGACCTGCACATGTTGTATGACGACGTTTCGGCTTTCAAGGATTTCGTCAACAAAGTGACCTTTGACGCCACGATTCGTCCGATGGATATCATGTTGTCCGACATCGGTTTCTTCACCTCCGTGATGTACAAAATGCCCAACCGCCTGACGTTTGAAGGCCGTTTCTCTGGCCCGATTGAGCATTTCCGTGTCGACGACTTTAAGACCTCGTTTGGCAAGATGTCGAGCATAGAGGGTAGCATATCCATGCATCCGCTTAACTTTTATGATGGATACCATACATTGAGTATCAAGAGGTTGCGTACCACATACGATGACTTGGTGGATTTCTATATCCCCTCGAAGACCCAAACCATACCGATGCCTAAGTCACTTGAGCCTATGGGCGTGGCTCGGGGTACGGTTAGCTTCCGAGGTTCCTACATGGACTTCGAGTCGCGAGTACATCTGCTGTCAAATGCGGGTAACGTCGACCTCAACGTTTCACGTAATCGGGATGCCAAGGGCACCAACATCTTTTCGGGCGACATCAATGCCGACGGGGTAAATGTTGGCGCTATCGCCCACGCTGAGAAGATTTTAGGCCAACTCGACCTCAACACCGCTTTTGTGGCCAAATTCCCCCAAAAAGGCAGCATCGACTTGTCGATGGACGGCAACGTTTATCGTGCCGAACTTTTTGGCAACTCAATCGACGAGATTGTGCTCAACGGCGAGATGCGAGATAATAGGTTCAACGGTATCTTCACGGTTAACGACAAAGACCTTGACCTCCACTTCAACGGCCTCATCGACTTTAGGGACAAGAAATACCCCAAACTCGACTTTGAGGCGGCCATCAGTCATGCCAACTTGAGTGCCCTCAAACTGATGAAGAAAGACAGCATTTCGGAAATCGGCACCCATATTGTGGCCAACCTGACGGGCTTCGATCTTGACGACCTTGAAGGTTCGCTCCATATTGACAACACTGTTTATCGCGACAGCCGTGGCACCTATAAAATGGATAGATTTGATGCTTCCATCCTCAACGATAACTTGATGATGCGCCGTATCGACATTGACTGTGACTTCCTCAATTTCGAGATGGCCGGCCAGATGAATTTCGCCAGCTTGGTGCCCGTTTTCAATGAATTTGGCGACTATTTCGTCCATTTCCCCCAATGGCAATCCAAAAGGGATGACTTCCAGAAGTATCAGCTTGACCACGATGTCGACCAAGATTTTGTTGTCAGCCTCATCCTGAAGGACACCAAGACACTCAGTCGACTCTTCATGCCTTCGCTGAAAATTGCCAAGAACACTTCATTGAACGGAACTTTCACTTCGCGCACTCGTCAACTCAACTTGACGACAAGAAGCAAGCAAGTGCAAATTGGCGATGTCACCATCAGCAATTTTGAAATGAAGAGCTTCAATACGCGTAGCGCCCTTTTCGGCATCTTGACGATCGACGATGTGGCCTACACACGCATATCGCCGACCGATACGATGAGGATAGGTGTCAACAACTTCCTTCTCTCCGCAAAAATGGCCAACGACACCATTGCCACCCGCATCGCGTGGGACGACGAGGATGAGGAAGACCATAACAAAGCCATGATTGAAGGCACTTACCGTCCGCACGAAACCGGCGGCATCATCAATGTTGGCAAGTTCGACCTTGTTGTCAACGACTCGCTGTGGAACATGTCGCCCAACAATTTCGTCGATTTCAACGCGGGTCGCGTTACCCTCTCCAACCTCCAATTCAGTCACAACAACCAGTCGCTGCGGGTTGACGGTTATTTGCCTATGAACCCCGACGATACTCTTTCCGTTCAGTTGCGCAGCTTCGATGTTTCCAATTTTGATTTAATGTTTGAGCGCATAAGCTTCGATGCCGACGGTTTCATCTCAGGCGATGCCTTGTTGAGTAACCTGAAAACCGCGCCTATGGTGCTGGCCGACCTTGTTATCGACAAGCTTGGGCTGAATGGAGACCCGATGGGTGATGTCGTCATCGAGAGCGCGTGGGACAATGAGAAAAAGTCGATTGACGTGGATGTAGAAATGTTCAACGAAGATAAACGTATGTTGGATCTGACAGGTTCCTATTATACGGCACGCGACACCGACAACCTCGATTTCACCGCTTCCATGGATTCGCTGCGCCTGAATGTCCTCACGCCTTTGGTCGCGAGTTTCATTACAAGGCTTCAGGGCTACGGCAATGGATCGGTTGACATCAAGGGCTCGTTGAAGCAACCTGACATCAACGGACGCATCCACATCGACGATGGCGGCTGCAAAGTCGGCTATCTCAACACGTTCTACACCTTCAGTCCCACCATATTGATCGACAACAAATCCATCAAGTTTGAGGACATGATGCTGACAGACACGCTCGGTAACATAGCCCTTGTGGAAGGCGAGATACGACACAATTACCTGAAAGACTTTTACTTGGACTTGAAGCTCCATCCCCGCGACTTCCTTGCCATGGCCACGGGCAGCAAGGACAACGACTCGTTCTACGGCTCGGTGGTCACTTACGGTTTGGTCGACATCAAAGGTCCTGTTAATGACATTCATTTGGGCATCAGGGCTAGGACGCGAAAGGGTACGTCCCTCACCATTCCGCTTAATAAGACGGCTCGGGTGAAGGACAACGACTTCATCGTCTTCATCGAGCCTGAAATTGAGACCGAGGAAGAGGAGATTCCTGTGGAGGTGGAGGTGAAGAAGAAGGGCAATTTCGCCATCAGCCTTGATGTGGATGCCACGGATGATGCCACACTGAAAATCATGCTTCCGGGTAACATTGGTACCATCGATGCCAAAGGTTCGGGCAACATTAAACTGAACACTGCTACCGCCGAGGCTCTCTCGATGTTCGGCAATTACACCATCGCTTCGGGACGGTTCCAACTCACGTTGATGAACCTTTTGACGCGCAATTTCACCCTGAAGAACGGTGGCACCATCTCATGGTCGGGAAGCCCGACGGATGGACGCATCAATGCAACGGGTGCCTATTCCCTTAAGGCACCTATTTCGGGGTTGGGCGTTCAAGTCGACACCACTGCGAACAACAATGTCAATGTGGAATGTTTGATTCATCTGAACGGCGCGTTGCTCAACCCGTCCATCACTTTCGGCATGAACTTGCCGAATGCTTCTGAAGACATCACGCAGACGGTGTTTTCGCTCATCGATACGACCAACCATTCGATAATGGAGTCGCAAGTCTTGTCGTTGTTGGTGCTTGGCTCGTTCGCTGACGTCGGCGGAGGTGGTGGTGGGATGAGTCTCTCCAATGTTCTCGGCACCGCCATGCAGTTAGACGTCACCAGTCACACGAATGTGGGGCTCCGTTACCAGTCGGGTTCGGCCAATTCCTACGACGAGTACCAATTGGCACTGCGCACAGAGCTGTTCGAAAACCGGCTGACCATTGAGACCAATCTGGGCTTGATGTCGAGCAACAATGCCAGCAACGCCTCCAATATCGTGGGCGAGTTTGACCTCTACTACAAGTTGAGTAAGGATGGCCGACTGCAAGGCCATTTCTATAACCATTCCAACTACAACAGCAATTTCAACAGCTTCGCCATCGACCGACGGGCACCCTATACACAAGGCTTGGGTCTTTCCTATAGCAAGTCGTTCCGGCGGTTCCGCGACTTGTTCAAAAAGAAATCAGTGCCCAATACCCGCCAGCCGCTTATTGCGCCGAAAAAACAGACTAACAACTGACAGACATGGGAACATCCGCCAATTTCAGAGTTTTCCAGGCCTCGGCTGGTTCTGGAAAGACCTTTACGCTCATCAAGGAATACCTGAAACTTTGCCTTGCGAATGAAAGGTCTGTGGCCAATTTCCGCCAAATTCTTGCCATTACCTTCACCAACGCCGCTGCCAACGAAATGAAGGCCAAAATCATGTCTGCACTTGGTGAAATTATTGATAGCAAGGAGGTTAAACCCAATACAATGGAAGCTGTTTTGATGCAGGAATTGGCCATTAGCGACGAGCAACTGAAACGCAACGCCCAAAGCCTGATGACTTGTATCATGCACGACTACAGCAGTTTCTGTGTCAGCACTATTGATGCATTCGTCCAGAAACTGTCGCGCAGTTTCGCCCACGATTTGGGCCTGCCGAGCCAATACACGGTCAGCATCGATACGGATGAGGTGGCGGAAACGATTACTGAGAATATCGGACTGAGAATCAGCGATAAAGACGATTATCTGACGCGGTTGCTCATCGATTTCAGTAACAACCAGTTCGACAACCAGCGTTTCACCTCCATCGAAACCCAGCTGTCCGATTTTGTCACGAAACTGATGACTGAAAAGGCCTACCAGAAGGACGAGAGCAACAACATCCAAAATGCAATCCAATACAAGGAAACGCTCGATTTTTTGAATGGCAAAATACGACGGTTCGAGCAGGAACTGAAAACGTATTTGGATGATTTCAAGGCGATTGAGGCCCAATATGGGCTTAGGGACGAGCTGTATTCCTATGGAAAAAACGGTTTTGTGTCCTTCGTCAGGAAACTGGAGCATCATGTTTTTGAGCAGCCCGGTAGCCGTTTCAAAACCGTGTTGGAAAAACGGAATTGCTTCTCGAAAGAGGCTGAGAAACAGATGGGTAAGGCGCAAATCGAGGCCATAAACACCGCTTTGTTGCCTGTGCTTGAGGCTTTGGATGCCTTTTATGCGAAGGAATTGGGTAAGTTTTTGTTTTACAGGTCGCAGCGCGACTTGCTTTATCTTTATGCCCTTCGTGTTCAGATTCGCGCAGAGTTTGCACGACTGGCCGAAAATGAGGAAGTGGTGCACATTTCGGAGTTCAACAAGCTGCTCAACGCGGTGATGGGCGATTTTTCGGTGCCTTTTGTGTATGAGCGCATTGGCGAGCATTTCCATCATGTATTTGTCGACGAGTTCCAAGACACTTCGGTGCTGCAATGGCAAAACCTTTTACCGCTGATTGACAACGGTTTGGCTGCTGGACAGATGAGCATGGTAGTGGGCGACGGCAAGCAGTCCATCTATCGTTTCCGCAGCGGCGAGGTGGAGCAAATCGTGAACCTGCCTGAAATTTATGCTCTGCCCAAGGACGAACGCGAGGCGGCTTTCCGCCAGTTTGAGCAGAATTTGAAGGATAATTTCGCTTTTACGAATCTTGACACCAACTACCGCTCGTTTGCCCAAGTGGTGGACTTTAACAATTCCTTTTTTGAGTATGCCTACCGCAACTTGTCGCCCGAATCGCAAAAGGTGTATGTGGCTGAGAAACCGGGCACAGATGAGGGCGTGAGCATTTTCCAGAAGAAGTCCAAAAGTGATGAAGGTTTGGTGCAAGTTGAACTTTATGATACTGAAAACCAACCTGATTACTGTTTTGAAAGGGTAGAGACCATCATCCGTGAATTGACCGAGAAACAAGGTTACCAATATTCGGACATCACTTTGCTTTCGCGCAAGTCGGATTACGGCTCTGAGATGGCCAATTATTTGAACGATAAAGGTATACCTGTCATTTCTCAAGTCTCGATATTGCTGAAATCGTCCGACAAAGTACAGTTGATGGTATGCGCCCTACGTTATTTGATGGACGACAGTAATGAAACGAATGTTGCCAATCTGCTCTATTACTGGAAATTGATACAAATGTCTGATTTTGATGGCGATATAACCTCTGTGTTTGACCAAGTGAAGGCCGTCGTGAAAGGGGAAGTGGCTATTGAATCGGTAATGGGCATTGACGGGTCGGGGTTGTTGCGCGAGGCCTTGTCGAAGGCGACTTGCCTCTATGACCTTTGCGCCAATTTGTTGCGCATCTTCCATCTCGACACCATCCGCGATGCCTTTTTGAACTATTTCATGGAGGAGGTCTTCAAGTCACAATCGGGCATAAAAGAGGGTATTGCCGACTTCCTTACCTATTGGGATACAAAGCAAGACAAGCTTGCAGTGATGTCGGTGAGTTGCAATGCTGTGAAAATCATGACGATACACAAGTCGAAGGGCTTGGAGTTTCCCGTGGTCATCTATCCCGAGGCCATCATTGACCTGGATGAGAAATTGAACCGCAGCAAGTCCGCCGAGGAATGGCTCCGTCCTGAAGACTTGGGCTTCGACCCGATACCCAACTTGGAAAAGGTGCTGTTCAAGATGGATAAGACCGCTGAAAGTATGGGCGATTTGGCTGTGCAAAGGATTGAAAAAGAGAAAGAAAGCAACCGTTTGGACAATCTCAACCTGCTTTATGTAGCCTTCACGCGTGCCGTGCAACGCCTGTACATCATTGCCCAGCAAGGCAAGGCCGACAAGCCAAACTTGTTAAGGGATTTTCTTGCCGGAACAGGCGACCATCAAGTGCAGGATGATGAAGTTTCAATCTATCGTTTCGGCAACCCGAATTTCAGGAATCTGAAAGAGAAAGCCATTGAAAACGAGTCTGTTGCCTTAACGGATTCGGTTTCGGTGGATTGGTTCCAGAAAATCAATGTCGACCCTGACCCGACTTCGCTTTGGCACCCAGAAAGTGAGCGTTTGTTGCCGCGCGAATGGGGCGATTTGGTACATCAGGTTTTGGCTAAAATTCGTTCTGCTGATGAAGTGGAGAAAGTGCTAAGACCTTATCTTTCCGACAGCACCATCGACCCAGAAGCCGCCGACTGGATTCGCGATAAGTTCAATCAGATGGCTTCCCATCCTTTAATTAATTCTGCATTTACGCCTTCAGCCAAAGTGAAAACAGAGTGTGAGATTCTCCACCAAGGCAAAGTCCTTCGTCTGGACCGTCTTGCCGAGCTTCCCGATATAATCTATCTCCTTGATTACAAGACAGGCAAAAAAGACCCGAAGCATAACAAGCAACTAAACGACTATATATCAGCCATCAAGAGCATGACTGACAAGGAGGTTCGAGGGTGTTTGGTTTATCTTTCTGAGGAGGGGATTGAGGTGGTAGACAACTGAAATACAATCTTTTTCTATCGAACTTCAGAAAACCGCTACTCAATCATTGACTTCACACCATAACGGCGACATTTTACGACATTCGGACAGGAGTGGTGGACTGGATGTAGAATTTTCTTCCCCAAGTCTTTCCTCATTCCCGAAAAATTCCTATCTTTGAAGGCTGAAATCAGATGGAAATCCCGTTTTGATTATCAATGATTTATAAGGAGAGACGCAATTGTTGTGTCTTTTTCAACAGAACAACCGACATCAGAAAAATATGTTTCTAATCTTCGATACCGAGACCACCGGTCTTCCTAAGAATTACAATGCGCCGCTGACGGATTTCGACAACTGGCCGCGCATGGTGCAACTGGCTTGGCAAGTCCACGACGACAAAGGTCGCTTCGTTGAGGCGCACAATTATATCGTTCAGCCTGAAGGCTTTGAGATTCCCATCGACGCCAAGATGGTGCACCATATCTCCACCAAATACGCTACCGAACACGGCAAACCACTCGATGAAGTGCTCGACATCTTCCTACAGTCGGCGTCGAAAGCGACACGTCTTGTGGGGCATAACATTGATTTCGACCTCTGTATCCTTGGCTGCGAGTTTTTGCGCAAGAAAGGCGAGAACCCACTGCCCAACTGGCAAAAGGTGGATACCTGTACCGAGAAAACTGCCGAGTTTTGCCAACTGCCTGGCGGTAAGGGCGGCAAGTTCAAGCTGCCGCGCTTGGAAGAGTTCCACCAAATCCTCTTTGGCGAGAAATTCGGTGATGCCCATAATGCCGCCGCCGATGTGGAGGCCACGGCTCGAGTGTTTCTTGAACTGGTGCGTCGTGGTATATTGGATGCCAACGATTTGGCTGTTGATGCGCAGTTTATTGACGACTTCAAAGTAGCCAACCCCGAGATGATTCAACCCGCAGGCATTACTTTTGAGCCTATCGTTGATGAAGAAGAAACCGAAGATGTACGCGAAATTGGCGACTATGTACCGAAGCATTTCACGCACTTGCACGTCCACTCACATTATTCCATGCTCGATGGCATGTCGAAAGTGCCTGATTTGGTGGAGAAATGCAAGAAATTCGGCATGTATAGCCTTGCGCTCACCGACCACGGCAACATGTTCGGTATCAAGGACTTCGCCGATACGGTGAACAAAGAAAACGGCAAAGTGAAAGATGCCATCAAGGAGCAGCAGGCTATCATCGCAAAGCCTGAATCGACCGAGGAAGAAAAGATTGCCGCGCAGGAGCAAATCGAAAAACTGAACAAGCAGTTCTTCAAGCCGATTTACGGAATAGAAACCTATTGTGCGCCAGTCAGCATTGACAAGCGTGATGGCCGACAAGACCGAGGCTGGCACCTTATTTTATTGGCCAAGAACAAGCAAGGCTATCACAGCCTTTGCAAGTTGAGTTCCATCGCCTACACGGATGGTTTTTATTACAATCCGCGCATCGACCACAGCCTTTTGGAGCAATACCACGAGGGCGTGATTTGCAGTTCGGCCTGCCTTGCGGGCGAGGTGCCGCAAAAAATCATGAACGGCGACCTTAAAGGTGCAGAGGAAACAATACAGTGGTTCAAGAACCTTTTTGGGAAGGATTATTATCTTGAAATCCAGCGACATAAGACTGATAAGCCTGGCGGCGACACCGAAGTTTACGAACGACAAAAGGAGGTGAACAAAATCCTTTTGGAGTTGGCGAAAAAATACGATGTGAAGGTCATCGCGACCAATGATGTGCACTTTGTGGAAGAAGAACACGGCGAGGCGCATGACCGCCTGATTTGCCTCAGCACGGGCAAGGACCTCGACGACCCAACAAGGATGCACTACACCAAACAGGAATGGCTGAAGACGCCAGAGGAAATGGGCCGCATTTTTTCCGATGTGCCTTTTGCTTTGGAAAACACTCAGGAGATTGTCGATAAAGTTGAGACCTACAGCATTGATTCCGACCCGATTATGCCGATTTTCCCCATTCCCAAGGATTTCGGCACTGAAGAACAATACCGCCAAAAATTCACCGAAGAAGACCTTTTCAACGAGTTCACCCGCGACGAGCACGGCAATGTCGTCATGTCGCAAGAGGAGGCCGAGAAAAAGGTCAAGAAACTGGGCGGTTACAATAGACTTTACCGTATCAAACTCGAAGCGGATTATTTGGCCAAACTGACTTGGGATGGTGCAAAAGAGCGTTATGGCGAGAACCTCACCGAGGAGCAAATCGAGCGCATCAAGTTTGAGTTGCACGTGATGAAAACGATGGGTTTCCCGGGCTACTTCCTTATCGTGAGCGACTATATTCGTGCGGCGCGTGAAGAATTGGGTGTTTCGGTCGGGCCGGGACGCGGTTCTGCGGCTGGTTCGGTGGTGGCCTATTGCTTGAAAATCACAGACTTGGATCCGCTGAAATACGATTTGCTGTTTGAGCGTTTCCTCAACCCCGACCGTATCTCGCTGCCTGATATTGACGTGGACTTCGATGACGATGGCCGTGAGCGTGTATTAGACTGGGTAACAAAGAAATACGGCAAGGAAAAGGTTGCACATATCATCACTTACGGCACGATGGCGGCCAAGTCTGCCATTGCCGATGTGGGGCGTGTGCAAAAGGTGCCGTTGCCCGAGGTGAACAAGATTAAGGGCTACATTCCTGACCGCAATTTCGACGAGGCGGCGGTGAAGGCCGTGGAAGGCACCCTGCCCAAGAAAATGCCCAAGGTCAACCTGAAGAATTGCTACAAATACATCCCCGAACTGCACGAACTGCTGACGGGCAAGGACGAGAATATCTCCTTGATGCTGACCTACGCCGAGGAATTGGAGGACACCAACCGGCAAATCGGTATCCACGCTTGCGGCGTGATTATTGGTGCCGACGACCTTACTAATGTCGCGCCTGTGTGTACCGTCAAGGACAAGGACACGAAAGAGGATGTCGTTGTTACTCAATACGATGGCCATGTCATTGAGACCGTCGGCCTAATCAAGATGGACTTCCTTGGCCTCAAAACGCTTACATTAATAAAGGATGCCTTGCGCAACATCAAGAAAACCCGTGGCATCGACATCGACATTGACCACATTCCGATTGACGACGAGGAAACTTACAAACTGTACTCGGCGGGTAACACCATTGGCACGTTCCAGTTTGAATCGCCCGGAATGCAGAAATACCTGCGCGAGTTGCAGCCTTCCGTCATCGGCGACATCATCGCAATGAATGCCCTTTATCGCCCCGGCCCGATGGACAACATTCCTGATTTCATTGCTCGCAAGCAAGGCCGTCAGGAAATCAAGTACGACTTCGACTGCATGGAGAAGTACCTGAAGGACACCTACGGCATTTGCGTCTATCAGGAGCAGGTGATGTTGCTCTCGCGCGAGTTGGCCGATTTCACGAGAGGCGAGTCCGATACGCTGCGTAAGGCAATGGGTAAGAAGCAGTTGGCCAAGATGGAGGAACTGTACGAAAAGTTCATGAAACAAGGTGTGGCCAAACTGACCCAGACCGAAAATCTGCCCGAAGCCGAGGTGAAAAAACGTCTCGAAAAGATTTGGGAGGAGTGGAAAAAGTTTGCTTCGTATGCTTTCAACAAATCGCACGCGGCCTGCTATTCGTGGGTGTCGTACCAGACGGCCTATCTGAAGGCACACTATCCGGCAGAATTCATGGCGGCGGTGCTCAACAACGAATTGGGCGACATCAAGAAGGTGAACTTCATGACCGAGGAGTGCAAACGCATGAAAATCGCGGTGTTAGGCCCCGATGTGAATGAGTCGGAATACACGTTTTCAGTCAACGAGAAAGGTGAAATCCGTTACGGCATGGGCGGCATCAAGAATGTGGGTGAGGCGGCAGTGGCTGGTATTGTGGCCGAGCGCGAAGCCAATGGCAAGTTCAAGGACTTTGGCGATTTCTTGTTGCGTATAGCGGATAAGAGTTTCAATGTCAGGGCATTGGAGAGCATGGGCATGGCGGGTTGCTTCGATAGTTTCAAGGGCTTTCATCGCGCTATGCTGTTCAACATTGCGCCCAACGAATCATCGCCGTTCTCCGAAAAGGCCATGCGTATGGTGGCTTCCTATAACGAGAAGAAGAACTCGGCACAGATGGATTTGTTCGGATTTGGCGACGAGAGTGGGGCTGAGGAATCCTTCAATATCCCCCTGCCTGATTGTGAGCCGTGGTCAAAGATGAAGGAGTTGGAGATGGAGAAGGAGGCTTTGGGCTTCTATATTTCCTCGCACCCGATGGAGGTTTATCACCTGCCGCTGAAATATTTCGCCAATTGTGACGTGGAAGGCCTGAAAAACGCCATGAACGATGTGGAGAAAAACCTCAGAAGAGCGGTGCGTCTTGGTGGACAAATCACACGCGCTGAGGAGTTTACGGCCAAAAACGGCAATCCTTACGGGCGTTTCACCATCGAAGACCAAAGCGGTGCGTTGCAGTTTGCCTTATTCAAGGAGAATTACCTGAATTGCCGAAACTTGTTGACAGTCAACTCGTTTGTGATGCTTTACGGCACTTTGGACAGACCCTTCCCGCGTCCTGGCCAAGACCCCAACGCGGCTCCTTCGACACTTGAGGTGCGTTTCACCGAAGTCCGTTTGCTGGATTCGCTGTTGGAAAGCACTTCAAAGACGGTTTACCTTACGCTCAATGTGGCTGAAATGGGTCAGGCCGAGATGGAGGAATTTGTTAAGATGATAAAGCAAAATGTTGGAAAACAGAACTATAAGATTCATCTTGTCGACCCGTTAGGCAAAAAGTCCTGCAACATGACCCCTGTAAAAGGTGCGATTAATGCTCAGGAGGTGCTGCCTTTGCTCGAAAAGAAGCCTTTTGTGGACTTCGTGGAATTTGATTTAAGATGATTGGTTTAGGAAAAAAATGTTATTTTTGCAGCATAAAAACATGGAATTATGACTACTATGACGGTTCATGTGCCTGCGATGCAAGAAGGTTGGTTTATGCAAATGCTACGCTCGATGGGATGGGGGTTTAGTACGACTGAGGTTGTGGAAGAACCTTCGACAGAGAACGAGATTAGTGTATCCGAAAAGCGTGCAAAACAACTTGATCAATTGTTGAAAGCAGTTCGTACAGAGGCGGTTGCTGATATTTCTGAACAAGAAATAATTGATGAATGTAAGGCAGTTAGGAAAGAGATGTATGAAGCAAGCAAGCAAGCCAATTAGGATTGTTATTGACACGAATCTTTTCATCAGTTTGCTTATTGGGAAAAGGTCTGTTGAACTGAGGGAAATACTTGTTTCTCCTCTGTTTACGATTGTTGTTTCGCAATCTCTAATCGAAGAGATTCGCATAGTTGCCAATAGGCCAAAGTTTTCCCGTTGTTTTAACCTGAATGAAGTAGAAGCGTTTTTGGAGTTTTTGAGGGGGATTTCAGATGCTGTTGAATTAAAAGAGATTCCGGCTCGCTGTAGAGATCCCAAAGACGATTATCTGTTGGAGTTGGCGATGGCTTCTAAAGCGGAGTTTTTGCTCACTGGAGATGATGATTTGTTAGAAATGAAACGGGTTGGTTTTTGTAGAATTTTGACAGTTCGGGATTTTTTATTACTTTTGCAATCTCAAAAATAAAAGAATACAAACTTAACAAATTAAAACTATGGCAGTAATTCAAATGACCGACGACCGTTTTGAAGAAGTCGTCCTGAAATCGGAACTCCCTGTAATGGTGGACTTTGGCGCCACTTGGTGTGGCCCCTGCAAGAAGGTTGAACCCATCATCGAGGAACTCTCGGAAGAATACGAAGGCAAGGTAATCGCCGTGAAGTGCGACGTCGAGGAATGCCCCGGCACCGCCGCCAAGTTCGGCATCATGAACATTCCCACCGTACTTTTCTTCAAAGGTGGCCAGCCCGTCGACAAGAACGTCGGCGCAGCCCCGAAGAAGGTCTTTGTGGAGAAACTGGAGAAACTGTTCTAAATGTTACGGCCCTTCGACAGGTTCAGGGGTCAAGGTCGTTGAGCCTGTTGAAACGCTGGAATTAGAAGCATTTACATCCTTTGGACTTTTCAATCGATAGGAACCGGCTCGCGCAGTTCGGCAGCCTTGAGTTTTTGGCACGTCAAATCGTGGAGGGATTCATCACAGGTTTACACAAGAGTCCCTTCCACGGTTTTTCTGTTGAGTTTGCCGAACATCGCCTCTACAACACGGGCGAACCGATTCGTCATATCGATTGGAAACTGTATGGCCGCACGGAGAAACTTTTCGTGAAACGCTACGAGGAGGAAACCAACCTGCGCTGCCAACTCGTCATCGACCAAAGTTCAAGCATGTGCTTTCCCGTGAGGCAAAAGATTGACTTTGAGCATCCTAACAAGTTGTTTTTCTCGGTGTATGCGGCTGCCTCGCTGATGGAACTGATGCGCCGCCAACGCGATGCCGTAGGCTTGGACTTGTTCGACGAAACCATCACTTTCCATGAGCCAGCCAAGTCGTCAGTGGTTCACAACAAACTTATTTATAGTGAACTGGAGAAACTGATTGACGATTACGACAAAAACAACCGTAAAACCACCTCAACGCCGCAATGTCTGCACCAAATTGCTGAAATGACGCACCGCCGCAGCCTCGTGGTGATTTTTACCGACATGCTCGACGGCCTTGCTGACTACCAGCCGATGTTTGAGGCATTGGAACACCTTAAATATAATAAGCACGAAGTCATTTTGTTCCATGTGTTTGACGGCGACTTGGAACAAAACTTGGATTTCGAGAATCGCCCGTACCGTTTCGTCGATTTGGAGAC
>JAEEGG010018049.1_pt1 | contig 14424 bp, 9 predicted proteins | sample 9134161 | NCBI WGS metagenome assembly JAEEGG01 (sample SAMN16246543, study PRJNA631951) | gut metagenome | biome: gut microbiome; feature: rumen; material: CR-attached | host: Bos | place: Iran: Karaj | collected 2018-10
TTCATGTATTGTTTGCCTGACAAGTCATACAAAGCCATGCTTACTTCTTCATCCTGCGGTAATTGCAGGTTTATACTTGTCTGACCGTTAAAAGGATTGGGCGTGTTCTGGGCTATGGAAAAAGCAGTTGCATTCCCTTCCTGTATGCCTGTTTGGCGGATAACAAGAACGGTATCCGGCCATTCCAAGGTCTGCACCCATTTTTTGCTAAGGTTTTCCACCCTTACAGAAGACAAAGAAACATAAGAGTCGTCTGTATAATGGGCGGTAAAGGTAATGGTTTTGGTGTTTTGTGAAAACACATTGCCTAAAAGGCATATGGCAACTAATGTTGAAAATATTCTTTTCATATTATTAAAATTTTTGATTATTACTCTTTTATTATTTTCTTGGTTTGCTGGGTGTCGTCAGATAAGGTATAGCGTAACAAATACATGCCTTTGGCGTATGGAGATACATCCAAAGTGACAATAGATTCATTTGTTTTTTTCTCCATCAGCAATTTACCGAAAATGTCATATAATTCTATTTGTTTGATATTCAAATTATTTGATTCAATCTCTATCATTCCGTTGGTCGGGTTTGGATGGAGTTGGATGGCATCTGTTTGCCCTTGGTCTGTTTCTTTTTGAGGGGACATGGATTCTATGGGAAGCGTCCAGTTACAACTGGTGTGGATACGCAATTTCCACCACGGATAGTGTTCATTGATGCACTCCAAAACGGATACGGCAAAAGGTCCAGCAGTAATATTGCTATTAGCAATAGCTGTTAGGGTGTCTATAGCTCCTTGTGAGATATTCACATCTGTAGCAGTATCTCTTGCCCATGCGTTTAAATAATTTAAACATAGTTGGTATTCTGTTGTATCATCTACAGATATATCTGACCATGTTTGGAATAGATTATCCCAAGCAAGTTGCAATTGAGAAACGTCATTTTCTTGTGCTATATAATGGATGCCCAATAAATCGGCATCCAAAGAGGACAATCGCTGCAACCAAGTAGTAATCTCCGTAATTTCAACTTCCGTTGCATTGCCGAGCAGGTGTATGACTTCTATGCAGGTTTCATCCAAACTGTTTTTCAATTCCGATAATTGTATCAAATCAAATAATTGCGGATTGGAAGTTTCATCTATAGCCGTAATATTGTTCCAATCTATGGAAATACCTTCATAAGTGGAATTATAATTATCCAAGGCCGACACATAAAGTTGGAAATTAGCATCATACAAATTTTCATAATCAATCAGAATTTTAGGCATATCGTAATATGAATCCCCGATATATCCATGTCTTTCTCCGCAGATATCATGAGTGACACCTATGGTATCTATATTATAATATCGAATAGGCTTTTGTCCATTTACGTTATAATTATAGAAATACATTAAAAGAAGTTGTGGGTTTAGATTTTTAAACTGCATAATAGATTGATCCCCTAAATAATTTCCACATGCGTTGTTCGTACTTCCTTGAGTGCGTTTGATAGTCGCTTGCCCATGAACATAGATGTCTGTACTATCCGTTATAAAATTATTGCATTCAAATTGTAAACCTGTTAACTCTGGATATAGAGTTATACTATTGTTAGGAATTTTTCCATTTTTTCCATATACTTCTATTGCTTTGCACAAACTGTTAAAAGTGTTTAGCCGTATGGTATTGTTATTTTCTGTTTTTCCTATAATTTTTATTCCGTTGCCTATACCCGTGAATTGGTTGTTTTCTATTCTGTAAAAATTGCAGGAATCCAATATCAAACCATGCACATAAGAACTGAAAGATTCATTTCCGCTTGAAAAAGAACAAGATTTTATGCTCAATGCGTCCGCATTTTTAGCATTTACTCCCGTGCTGTTGTCGCTAAACAAGGTGTTATATATTTTTACCGGCTTCTCAGCGGAACCCACTATGGCAATGGCATTCTTATAATTGTTAAATGTACACGGAGTATTGTAATAGGTGGCAGGATATTGAAACATGTCCGTCTGCTCATTAATTCTGAATCCCGATTGGCTGGCGTATATGGCAGTACCGAAATTTTGCCAATCGCTTTTGGTCTGCATGTCTTCAAATTGGCAACCATTGAATTGTACTCCTCTTACATTGTATAATGCCACTTGAACATTGCTCGTGTCCACTACAAAATAAGCGTTATTATCCACTTTAAAAATACATTCGTTAAAATAACTGATATTATCTACTACTTTGTGTGCATTGCTTACACGAATATAAGCATTAAAATGAACGGCTTCTTTATTATTGACAAATTGCGTGTTGGTGGCTTTTATCACACCGCCGCCTTTACCATAGTTGCGGAGACGCGTATTGCCGACTCTTACACCACATACAGCGTTTTTTATAACGGCATTATTTAGCACTACTTCTCCTTGTAGCGAAGAGGTAACATTTCGATTGACATAATATTGGCTCGTATCCGGAGAACCCCAAACCTCTATACCTTTCCAAAGCAGGTTATCACAATGAGATGACATCTCAGCATTGTTAATTACCAATCTGCCGCCATTTTCCACTATTATTTTTACATGAGGCATACAACTAACATCAGCATTAATAGTAAGGCTTCTCCCAGAAGGAATGGTAACCTGTGTTGTGAGTGTGTATTCCGTATTCCAAACATTGTCCAAAGGAATACCATTGCTTAGATTAGGCGTAACGATATTAGTATTATAATCCGTAATGTGTAATTTTTTTGAAAATACTTTTAAAGTATCTTCATTCAAAATAATATAAGCATACAAAGTAGCAGTATCACCTGAATTCGGGATAATTTCTACATGTGTGCTATTTTGTCCGGAATAAATGACACAATTAGGAGATACTTTCCAATATATTTTGAAATTGTCCAATAGATTTCCTTCATAATAAAAAGGGCTTATTTGGCATGTATTGACATTGGTATCACCTGATATTTGATGTCCGTACAAGCAAGCCTCTACTACGGCAGCATAGGCGTCAACCAAGCCGTAACCCATATATTTTTCCCATGTTCCATTAGGATGACCTATCGTGTCAGTATAATGATAAATATCGGAACGAATTTTTTGTGCGGTAGATTCTATAATGTCATATACTTGCCTATAAGTTAAATCGGGATTTACTGATAGCATCAACGCTGCAATTCCAGTTACGTGAGGAGCAGCAGCTGAAGTTCCAGAAAAATACGTATAGTTGTTATTTTCAAAATCAGAAGATAAATATGTTCCATAATATTTATTATGGATAAAAAATTCTGAATTATATCCATTTTCTCCGACTCTATCTGTTGTTGGAATTAATGCTCCCGGAGCCATTACGCATAATTCATCTCCATAATTACTTCCCCATTGTTCAGTATCGGGAGATGAAAATGACTTTCGTTCTCCATTGATGCTGATTGCTCCTACAGCAAGAGTACTATTAAGATTAGCAGGGAATAATACATTGTTAGCATCATCATTCCCTGCTGAAACAATAATCGGACAACCTTTTCCGTTTCTACCATAGGTTACAACACTATCTATTGCCTCATTTATGTAACCATCAATTGCCAACCATGATGCACTTCTTGATATATTAAAAACAGATGCATTATGCTTGTATGCAAAAAATAAACCGTTGGCTATTTTCTCTTGAATGCCTATCACCCATATTTCTGTAGCACTTAAATCCATAAGAGGACAGAGAGAAGCAATACCAACTATTCCAATATTATTATTAGCCGTTGCTCCCATTATTCCTGCACAAGCCATTCCGTGCATTCCACAGACCATTGCAGGAGAACTTTCGGAGTTAATATCATAACTTATAGAATATAAGTTAGTTAAATCTGGATGAAACGTTTCTAACCCTTCATCAACAATGGCTATGACGATATTATTGCTTCCTTGTGTTATTTTACTTGCTTTATTCCAGTTAATATCGTATTTTAGCGTATCGTTATATTGTCCCGTATTATACAAATTCCACTGATAAGGATATAAACTATCGTTATAACTATTAGCAGCATTTTTTGTTAATATTATATTCGGTTCTACTACAGCAAAACAATTTGATTGGTAAAATATATCTGAAACTTTTAATACGTTTCCTGATGAATATTTGGAACAGGACAATGTGTACCACATAGGAAAATTAGAATTATTTCCTATGATTGTAACATTATTTTCTTTTGCTTTTTGCAGTAAAAGCATGGTATCACTTCGATTCTTTAGTTTTACATAAAACAAATGAGATATTCCTATTTCATTGCTGTCAGAGGTTAAAAAAAACGGAGAGACATAGTTGATATACATGCTGTCTATAGAACATGGTCCTTCAATTATGGCATAATATTGCACATAGTTTAAGCGTTTGTCTGTATGGGATTTAAATGCTATTATTTTACATCCCTGAGTTTTTAAAATCTCGTTTTTTAACTTTATGGTATCTACTCCTACATTAAAAAGCACAAAACTTTTGTTCTGAATAGTTTGTAAACAAACCTTTTTATCCTTCACCCAAAAACATTCTGTTTGAGGATATGCTATTACCCATACAAACAATAAAGATAAAATAGAAATTATTCTTTTCATATTATTCTAATTTAATGTTAAACTTTATTTCCATTGCCAATGACTATACCACCACGAATAAAGAGAGGCGTCCAATACAAGTACTTGCAGTTCTATAGATGCATCATCAGGAATTTTTTCCATCGGTTGCAGTATCGGCTGCCACGTTAGAGGATCGTCAGACATGGTATCAAATAGATTCACATGAAGTATATAATGCTTGTCTTTCACCTTTTCCATGTAGCAAACAGGAACATTCCATACCAAGTCGATTTTGTTCCCTGTACTATATATCTCCAGCCAAATCAAAGATGCCGTATCAAAAGAGAGATTATAGGTTTGATTTTCTGGCGGACAATAATAATCCAATGTGTCTTGACAATTGATTAAACCAAATCTTACCATATATGGTCTATACCAATTACAAGTATTATATTTTTCTTTAGAATAAAGAACATCTTCATTGTCAAAGTCGGGCATATTTGCAGATTGATGGAGTGTATCATATAAATTCGAATAATAATATCGTATATCTATTGTGTCAAAACTGATATTAAAATTGGTGTCTGACTCTAAAACAAATTGTATCTGTTTGAAGAATGTATAACTTTTAGTGGAGTCTATGGTTTTTATTACCACCAAGTTCAAAGTATCGCCTATATGTCCTTCCATTGTAGTATAAGCTTTCTGGACAGGAGTCGAAGTTTTATTTTCACAACCCTCATATTGCAATCGGTTATAGGTACAGGATGTGGTATTGATGATTTTTTGTGTATAATTATTTTTATATGTTTGTACTTGTACGCAATAACATCCTTGAGAGGATAAATTCAAACGGTAAAAATGCTCTCCGGCGCATAAATCATATTGTCCGCTGAGCACAATTTTTCCTGTCAAATCAAATACTCTTATGCTGACGGGTTGGGGTTCTGCCAAACTGAATTTAAGTTTCGCCTTACCTGATATGGGATTGGGGTATATTTTTAAACAAGGCTCGCTTAATTCCGGATGATTGATGCCCGTAACATCAATTTGCCACATTGTGTCAGGATAGCAAATGGTTTGACATTGCGAACTGCTAAAATTTTCTATCACTACACTGTCCGGTGCTGTCCATTCTCCGTTTAAAGTGCATGTCCATGATATGCTAATGCTTTGACCGTAACTTTTACCCATAACAAGTAGAAAGAACGCTGTTAAAAGAGATAATTTTTTCATTTTACGCAATCATTTTGAAAGATTCTTTCTTATAACGATACTTTTTTCCTCCTTTTTGTTGCCTGAGGTAGAAAAAATTTTTTTCGGCAAGAAAAAAACAGATGTCATTCCGTTCTTTTTTTTTACACAAGCATGTGTTTTATTTTAGCCCGCCATTATTTTTCAGGGACCTTTGTTGCATTATCTTTCGTCATGTCCACGGGTTTTGCCTGTTTGTTTTTCTTCATTTTCCATACCAAGAAGCCTATGCAGGCGGCAAGTGTTATCAGTCCGCCAAGCAGATATGCTACCGTGTGGGAAAGATTAAAACCGCTGTCGGAGATAAGTATAAAGGTGCTGCATACCATGGTCATAAACAATGCGGGTATCAGCGTAACGGCATATACTTTTTTATTAATGGCCAAATAAACGGTTATTGCCCAAAGTGTTACCATTGCCAAAAGTTGGTTAGCCCATGCAAAGTAACGCCAGATGGTCTGGAAACCGTCAGCATCGGCAAAGGTATATACCAATATGGCTCCTGCCAGCATAAAAACAGGCAGTGCCACAAGGAAACGTTTGTAAACGGGCTTCTGGTCAATATGGAAAATATCTGCCACTATCAGTCTTGCCGAACGCAAAGCGGTGTCACCCGAGGTGATGGCGGCGGCAATAACACCCAGCACCGTCACAACCGCCAAAACGGGCGTAAACCACTCGTTGGCGATAACTCCCACCATGGCGTCTCCGCTCTGTCCGGCACAGAGGTCCGCTTTGTCATGAAAGAAATAGGTGGCGGCGGCAGCCCAGATAAGTGCCACCAAGCCTTCGGCTATCATGGCACCATAGAAAATAGGACGTGCCTGTCTTTCGTTCACCATACAGCGTGCCATCAGCGGCGACTGTGTGGCATGGAAACCGGAAATGGCACCGCAGGCGATGCTTACAAACATCATCGGGAAAATGGGGTTGGTGTCAGCTTTGGGATGGCGGTTGGCAAGCCCTTCCCACACTTCGGTGAGATGCACCTCGGGGCGGAAAAAGAAGGCACACATGACAAACACTGCCATCAACAGCAGCAAGATGCCGAAAACGGGATAAATGCGTCCTATCAGTTTGTCAATAGGCAGCATAGTGGCAAGCATATAATAAACGAAGATAATTGCCGGCCATATCCACAACTGCCAGTCGGGTGTATAGTTGTTGATAAGCAGTTGTGCGGGGGTTTTTACAAACACTGCCCCCACCAAAATCATCAATATGACCGTAAAATAACGCATAAACTGCTTGACGCCGTTGCCGAGGTATCTGCCGTGGAGCTCGGGCAGGGAGCAGCCGTCGTGTCGCAACGACATATATCCGGAGATAAAGTCATGTACGGCACCGGCAAAAATACTGCCGAAGACTATCCACAGAAACGAGGCTGTACCGAACTGCGCCCCATAATGGCACCTACAATAGGTCCCACACCGGCAATATTTAAAAATTGTATCAAAAATATTCTCCAAGGCTTCATCGGCACATAATCCACACCGTCTGCCATGGTGGTGGCGGGCGTAGCCCTTTGGGCATCCACGCCTATCATACGTTCTATCCATTTGCTGTAAAGCAAATATCCCAATAACAATAAAATGATTGAAATAATAAACGTTATCATATATTTACTCCTCCAAATAAACTCTTTTTACACGCGGTGAAATGCTTGTAAGCAATTCATATTCTATCAATCCGGACGAACTTGCCAAAGACTGCAAAGGCATTTGCTCTCCGAAAATAATCACTTCGTCACCTTCTTTGACATCTATGCCGGTAACATCCACCATACACATGTCCATACAAATGCTTCCCACAATTTTTGCCTTTTGATGATTGATCAAAACATCGGTTTTGCCATAGCCGGCACTTCTGGGCAACCCGTCTGCATAGCCGATGGGGATGGTGGCAATGGTGGTTTCCCTGTCGGTTTTAAATCTTCTGTTGTAACCCACAGTTTCGCCTTTTGCAATGGTCCGCAACTGGGAGACAACGGTTTTCAATGTAGATACCAAAGTTACCTTGGAACTGTCGGCAAAAGGACAAATGCCGTACAAGCCGATGCCCATTCTCACCATGTCGAAATGATATTGCGGGAAACGACACAATCCTGCCGTGTTGGCAATATGTTTCATAGGACGGTAGCCCAGTTCTTTGGTGATATAGTCATGACACTGCGTAAGCAGGGCTGCCTGATGATGTGTGAAGGCATCTTCGGCGGGGTCGTCGGCGGCTACAAAGTGCGAGAATACGCTTTCGACCACTATCCGCGGATTGTTTTTCAATTTGTTCACCAATTTCTCCAACTCTCCGGGCATAAATCCCAAACGATGCATGCCGGTATCTATCTTTAAATGCACATGCAGGGCGTCCATGGCGGTGTTTCCCTTCAAAGCATCTTCCAACATCTCCAGCACACTGAAACTATACACCTCCGGCTGCAACTGATATTTCAACAAAGCATCTATGGCCTTGCTTTCGGGATTCATCACCATAATGGGCAGACGGATGTTTTTTTCTCTCAAAGTAGCACCTTCGTCGGCATAGGCAACTGTCAGATAGTCAATTCCGTGATATTGCAAAGCATTGGCCACTTCCACATCTCCGGCACCATACGACCACGCCTTCACCATCGCCATGGTTTTCACCTGCGGCTGTATCAAGGAGCGGTAATAGTTGACATTGGCAATCATTTTGCTTAAATCCACTTCCAAAACGGTTTCGTGCGTTTTCAACTCCAAACAACCGGCAATGCGTTCAAGATGATATTTTCTGGCTCCTTTTATCAAAATAATTTCCTTGTCGATGGTCTGCCTGTCGAATTGCGTCAGAAAATCATCGGTAGTGGCATAAAATTCTTTCTGCATGCTGAACAAGTCTGCCTGCCGACGGACAGACTCCCCTATCCCTATCAATCGGTCCACACGGCTGTTTTTCAGCAATTGGTTTACTTCCCTATACAAATCTTTCTCCGAACTGCCGCTTTGCAGAATATCCGACAACACCACCGTCCTTTTTTCATATTGCCGTTGATGACTCATCAAATCCAAGGCTATTTGCAAGGAATTGATATCAGAATTATAGGTGTCGTTGATTATCAAACTGCGATTGATGCCTTGTTTCATTTCCAGACGCATGGCAATCGGGGTGAGTTTTTTCAACCTATTGAAAATAATATCGTTATCATAATTCAACACCAACATGGCAGCCCAACATTGTATGGCATTTTCTATGGAAGCCTTGTCGGCAAAAGGTATCTCCACTTTTATTTCCCTGCCTTGGTAAACGGCTGTCATGATCGTTGTATGATTGTTGCTGTCTATTTGTTTTACCGACAAATTCACCTCTTTTTTAGTTCTCGACCAGCTGAAAAGCTGAATCCGGCTTGCAAAATCGCTTTGTTGCAGGTTTTTGCCGATATAAGGGTCATCGGCATTGTATATCAATGTCTGTACATGCCGGAAAAGTTGCAGTTTTTCTGCCGTTTTTTGGTCAATATTGTCAAAACCTTCTCCGTGGGCACTGCCGATATTGGTAAAAATGCCTATGGTTGGTTGAATAACGGCCTCCAAAGCCGCCATTTCGTTCGGTCGAGAGATGCCTGCCTCAAAAATTCCCAATTGGTCGCCTTCCGACATATTCCACACCGACATGGGCACCCCTATTTGCGAATTGAAACTGTTGGGAGAATACACCACTTTTTTGTCTTCACACAACAATTGAAACAGCCATTCTTTGACGGCGGTTTTTCCGTTGCTGCCGGTAATACCGATAACGGGAATATTGAACCGGCTGCGGTGGTATTGTACCAACTTCTGCAAAGCTTTTAAAGGACTATCTACGAGGATAAAGTTGGCTTGCTGAAAATTATTTATCTGATTTTCAAAACTTTTCTCTACCACAAAATTCTTTACTCCTTGTTGGCAGGCATTTTTTATGTATTTATGTCCGTCGTTGGCGGGTGTTTTGATGGCAAAAAACAAGGCATCCACTTTGCCGGCCGCCTTGCGGCTGTCATAGAGCAAATCTCTTATCGGGGCATTGCCGTCTCCACGGGCTTGCAAAATGCCGTCAACAATTTCCGATATTTGGCATATCGTGTACATGGACTATTCTGCTTGATAATTTTTCCTATTGCGGTAAATATCGCAGGCTAAATAAATAGCTTGCCGCATAGATGTTTCCGTTGCCATACATTTGCCGGCAATATCATAAGCCGTTCCATGAGCCGGAGATGTTCTAACAATCGGCAACCCTGCGGTATAGTTGACACCGCCTTCGTGCGACAAAAGTTTGAAAGGCACCATGGCTTGATCGTGATACATAGCCAAAATGGCGTCAAATTTTTTGTAATTGCCGCTGCCGAACAAGCCGTCTGCCGGATAAGGACCGAAAGCATAAATACCTTCTGCAAATGCTTCTTCTATGGCAGGTTGTATGCAAGCCGCCTCCTCGTTGCCGAACATACCCTCTTCACCGGCATGCGGATTCAACGACAAAACGGCAATGCGAGGATTGGTACAGGCAAAATCTTTTTTCAAACTTTCATTCAATATGGCTAATTTTCCTTTTATCAAATCTTTATTCAACGCCTTAGGAACCGTTGAAAGAGCACAATGTGTGGTAACGGTGCCGATTCTCAACGTATCGTCCACCATCAACATAAGATAATTGTCCGACTTGCAACAGGCTGCCAAATATTCCGTTTGACCGCCAAAGTGAAATTTATCACTTTGCATGTTTTTCTTATTCACAGGAGCTGTCACCAGCACATCTATATCTCCGTGCAACACATGTTCGGTGGCTTGCTGCAATGACAGCAAGGACATGCGACCTGCAATTTCGGTTGACTGACCGATTTGGATTTTTATCTCACTGTCGGTAATGTTGATCATATTGGCTTTTTGCGTAGATGCATTACCCGGCTGTTTGATAATATTAAACATGAAATCGGAGCAATTTTTCATCAATTTGCGATGATACGATGCCACTTTGGAAGAACCATACACAATAGGTGTACAAATTTCCATCATTTGATTGTCTAACAACACTTTTGTGATAATTTCATAGCCGATGCCATTAACATCGCCCTGCGTGATACCCACTAATATTGATTTATCTGACATGAATTTCTTTTATTTTTTTGCAAAAGTAACATTTTTTTTTCACTTATACTACAAAAATATTGTTTTGTAGCATTTCCTATTTACGATTTTCTCATTTTGTGAACACTATCCGAATCAATAGCCTGATAGTACAAGACTTCGTGTATGGTGGCAATAATCATGATAAAGATTTTCAAGTCTCTGTCCACAAACCACTTGATAGCTTCATCTTCTTTGCGACAGGCGGCGGCAAAAACGCTTAAAAACTGCAAATGATATTTTTCCAACCATTCTATGGCGGCATCTTCGCCGTCTATAGCATCACTCAACACGGCAAATTCCGGATAGCCGTTGTCAAAAAGCCATTGCAAGGCATCGGTATCCGACTGAATCGCCTGCGACAAAGCCGCCAATTCTGGAAAGCCGTTTTTCATGAAAAACTCCGTGAAAAATGTCTTTCCTTTCAAACTCTCGTTGAAGGCTGCCAATAACTTTACATCATAATCCGTCAAACAATGCATACGCTCATTTTTTATGATGCAAATGTACTACTTTTTATTGGCACATGCACATTTTTGTCAATTTATTTTTTATTTGGACTGTTTTTTATTGTTGTCGTCTAATTGGTACCTTGAAATTCTCAAAACATTCAAAATACACAACAGACAAACACCCGTATCGGCCAACAATGCCACATACATGGCATAATGTCCCATAATTCCTGTCACACCAATCATCAGTGCTATCAATTTGATTGCCAATGACAAAATAATGTTTTCAGTAACAATTTTTCTTGTTTTTCTCGCAATCTTTATTGCATCTCTTATTTTTAGAATATCATCGTTTTGAATGACAATGTCGGCATATTCTTTGGCACTGTCGCTACCGATAGTTCCCATGGCAATACCGATATCTGCCAAACGCAATGAAGGAGCATCGTTGATGCCATCGCCGACATATACCACATCGCCTTCTTTTTTATTGATAATCGTCTCTAACATTTCATATTTTTGGTGCGGCAGCAATTGGGAATAAACTTCGTCTATATGAAGCTGTTGTGCCACATGTTGAGCCACTTGTTCGCCATCACCTGTCAGCATCATACTCTTGTAATGATGTTCTTTTAAATAGCCCATCAACTTGTATGCCTCGGGTTTTATTTCATCGCTAATCAAAACCGCTCCCCAATATTCGCCATCAACCGCCAAACAAACTACGGTACCGGCAAATTGATGTTGAGTAAAATTTATTTGTTCTTGCTGCATCAGTTTGGCATTGCCGACAAGAATGGTTTTCCCGTCGGCTTGCACCTTTAATCCTAAACCGCTAATTTCTTCAATTTCTCCCTGATTGATAGCATACAATTCATCTTTATAGGCCTCTTGTATCGATACGGCAATAGGATGCAGACTATATTGTTCCACGCTGGCCATGTATTTCAATATTTCGGCTTTGGAATGATGATTGGCTTCTACATCCACCACACGGAAATTTCCTTTGGTGATGGTGCCGGTTTTGTCAAAGACAAAAGTGTCGGCTTTATTCAATGCCTCTAAATAATTGCCTCCTTTTACCAAAATTCCACACGACGACGCCTTGCCGATACCGGCAAAAAATCCCAAAGGTATAGATATCACCAATGCACAAGGACAGGCAATTACTAAAATAGTAAATACATTGTTCAATGCCGCCGGCAAGGTCATGTGGAAGGCGAAATATTGCACTACACCCACCAACATGGCTATGGCGATAATTACCGGTGTATAAATTTCGGCAAACCGGGTGATAAATTCTTCCGACTTTGCTTTTTTGTCGCCGGCTTCCTTCACCAATTTTATCACTTTAGAAATAGTGGAATCCGATTCTTCTCTTATCACTTCCACTGTTATCATTTTTGTTAAATTGATCGACCCTGACAGAATTTCATATCCCGCATGCACGCTTTCCGGAACAGATTCACCCGTCAATGCTTTCATATCCAAATCGGTGTCACCTTCCAAAATTTTTCCGTCCAATGGAACCTGCTCGCCCACTCGCACGATAAACACATCACCTTTTTGTGCCTCTTTGATATTTTTTTTGCCACCATCCGCCAAGGTGATTTGTTCCACTTGCTGACCGATTAAATGCTCTATACTGCTTCTGCTTTTTTCCGTTGCCCTGTGTTCAAAATATTCTCCGATTTTGAACAACAAAACCACCATGATACCTTCTATTGGCTCTCCTATCGCCAAAGCTCCCGCCGAAGCAATACACATCAATAAATCCTCGTTGAAAAAATTTTTCTCTCCGATGGATTCAAAGGTTTCTATAATCAAATCATAGGCCAACAACAAATAGGCCGCAAGAAACAAAACCGTATTCCAAATGCCGATATGAGTTGTAAATTTTAATATAATGGCAACTATAAATACAACTATTCCTGCTACTAATGTAACTATATTAATATGTTCTTCATGCTCTTCATGGGCATGTACATGATGATGTTTTTCTGCTGCTTCCATATCTACTCGCTTAAATGTATTTTAGTAATGTCTATTATTTCATTGACATGATGGTCATCGATGGAATAAAAAATATTTTGTCCTCTGCGAACATATTTCACCAAATGCGCCTGACGTAAAGTCTTCAACTGATACGATACTGCTGTTTGACTCATTTTCACTTCCTTTTCTATCTCCCCTACACATTTCTCCCCGTCTAACAAGGAATACACAATTTTAAACCGCGTAAAATCGGACAGCACTTTATAAAATTCCGCCATCCTTAACAACATTTCATCTTTATCTTCTACTTTCTTCATGTTTTTGTTTATTAAAAATATGCGTATGTACACATATTTTGTGTTAAAAAAATTTTTTATTTTCCTTTTATCAACTTCATATACAAATAGTTAAAAAATATTTGCACATAGAATTTTCCATGTGCAAATATACAATTTTTTTAAATATATAGACTTCTTATCTATTTTTTTTATTTTGCAATCACTATTCTGTAGGCATATTCCTTGTCTCCAGCCATGATTTTCAATATATAAACACCATTGGACAAGTGCGGGTAAAGTGTTATGCGGTGATTTTGATAATGCGTTTCCATGGTGTTGACCATTCTACCGACCATATCGTACACTTGCAAGCGTGTGCTAGGTTCTATGGCATCTCCTTCTATCTGTATCATATCTTGTGCAGGGTTGGGGTAAATTTTGATGCCGGTGAGCGATGTTTCGTCAATACCGATAGTTACATCTACAAATATTTCCGCACTGTCGGAGGTGCATCCCTGCTGATTGGTGACCAACAATTCATACCAACCGGTACGATTGGCGGTATAGGTCTGCTCGGTGGCACCTGCTATTATCGCATGTTCGTAGTACCATTGATTTCCGTCTGCATAGTTGGAAGACAAAACAACTTTATCGGCGGAGATTACCGGTCTTGCCGGTTTGGCATAATGGAAAACATGTACGGCATCGCTCCAAGGACTATAATAGCCCGCACGCATCACTCTTACCTGATAGGCTCCTGTATCGCT
>JAEEGG010018050.1_pt1 | contig 14423 bp, 11 predicted proteins | sample 9134161 | NCBI WGS metagenome assembly JAEEGG01 (sample SAMN16246543, study PRJNA631951) | gut metagenome | biome: gut microbiome; feature: rumen; material: CR-attached | host: Bos | place: Iran: Karaj | collected 2018-10
CATCGGGAGACAAGCTGATCTTAGAGGATCAGGCAGCAACAACGAAAGATAATTTTGTTAATGCGGCAAAGTTAGTGGATCCTTCTTCACCTGTCTTTTTGATTACGAGTAATTATCACATGGACCGTGCAGTAACCATGGCAAAGAAGGCAGGATTTACGAACATAAAGCGTTTGCCCGCCCCCGCCGCTTTCCTTAGCTTTGGATCTAATATGCTGTGGGAAGTGATATTGGACTTTAATGAAATCGGGAAGTAATTGTGAAAAAAATACTTGAAATAAATTTTTAATTCGTTTAGGCTTTTTCTAGGACGTCCAAAAGAGAACATTTTGGAAGGAGAAAAGCAACATGACAAAAGAACAATTACATAAGCTTGTCGCACAAAGCACTGGCAATGAGAGTAATATTTGCCAGATCTGTGCAATGAAGAATGGGGAACTCGTTTATGAAGATTGCTGGCATGGTTTTCTGCCGGAGGATAGCGTGCATCTTATGTCCGTGACCAAGGGCGTGATGGCGTTGCTGACCGGGATTGCCATTGACAAAGGATTTATTCTGAATGAAGATCAGAAGGTTCTTGATTTCTTCCCCGATTATGCGGTGAAGCGTGGAGAAAAGACCATCTATGACGTGACCTTAAGGCATCTGTTGACTATGACGGCACCGTACAAATATCGTTCAGAACCATGGACAAAGGTATGTACTTCGCCTGATTGGACGATGGCAGCGCTAGATCTTTTGGGTGGACGAGCTGGAATCACGGGTGAGTTCAAATATGCCTCCTTGGGAATTCAGATTCTCTCTGGAATTATTGAAAAAGCTTCGGGAATGAGTTGCCTGGAGTTTGCTAATAAGTATTTGTTTGGTCCCCTAGGGATAGCGGAGGTGGTTTCTCATGGCGACAGCAGCAAGGAGGATCAGTTTGAGTACTTAATGAGTAAGCGGCCCCACAAAAAAGAATGGTATTCAGATCCCGCCGGAACCGTTACGGCGGGCTGGGGATTATGTCTGTCTGCACATGATCTGGCAAAACTAGGTCAGGTTGTGCTAGAGGGACTTACGGACAAGGAATCGCTTGATGAAAAGAACGCTGTTATGACAGGCAGGAAAGCATGTGACCAAAGGGTGATTTCCAGTGAATGGATCCATAAGATGACTACGCCAAAGCTGGCTCTAGGTGAACGGTTTGGCTACATGCAATATGGTTACTTATGGTATAAGCCCTATAAAGATAAAGAGGTTTATGCTGCAATTGGCGATGGCGGAAATGTGATCTATGTTAATGCAGACGAGCAGATTTGCGTAGGCGTCACCGGCACCTTCAAACCTAGAATCTTTGACAGAGTGGAATTCATTGAGACAAAGGTCATCAAAGTTTGTTGAGAAATGGTTAGGGATTGACATTTTAGCCGAAAATGCATATACTTCACATATGGAGACGAGCACGGGTCTCTTTGTAACTGTAAACAATGGCATCGGAAGGAGGACAACATGCTACAGCGAAATAACAGTAATTTCATAGTGAAACTGAGGCGGCGGCTGTCCTTTGCGCGGTTTTCATAAATGGCTTTGTAGGGTTATAACAAGGTTTTATTGACATACGCTTTTAGGATGGGAAACACCTCGCCTGGCAATGGGAACATTTGCCGGAGGTGTTTTTTCGTTGCCCAAAATTGGACTGAGAATTTGGAGGAAATTCAGATGAAGGATAGAATTAGCCCCTGCATTTATTACGTGTGTAAGGATGCAGATTGTAAAAAAGGATTTGTAAAAGTGGATTTGAAGAAATGTAAGAATTGTCCGAAGTATGAACCGCGAAAGACCTCGAAGAAAGAGGAATCTGTTAAGACAAAGCGGCAAAAGGATAAGGACAGACATGATCATTGGGAATAATGGAAAGTTGAGGAAGTGTTTATGTTAACAATTTATGGTAAATATGCGAATGCGGTGGTACACACCGTGAAAAATGAAGAATATGCAATTGAGGAATATGCCCGCGCACAGTTACAGATGATCTGTGATTATCCAAGTAGCGAGGGGAGCAAAATCCGCGTGATGCCAGACGTGCACCCAGGCAAGGTAGGAACGGTGGGACTTACCATGACGGTGGGAAAATCGATCCTGCCAAGTCTTGTTGGCGTGGACATCGGCTGCGGGATGACGCTTGTAAAATTCAAGGCCAAAAACATCGAGTTTCAGCAGCTTGACGCTGTGATTCGGGATAATGTGCCCTCGGGTTGCAGAATTCGTGAGAAGGAGCATAAGTATGCTGACAGGATTGATCTTGAAGAATTGTGCTGCTATAAAAACATCAATGCGCGCAAGGCCATTCGGAGCATTGGCACATTGGGGGGAGGAAATCATTTCATTGAAGTGGACAAAGATGAGGAGGGTACGTTATATCTGATTATTCATTCCGGCAGCAGGCATCTGGGGATGGAGGTGGCAGATTATTATTTGAGGACCGGGCAGAAGGAAAACCAGAGGAAGAAGCAAGGAGGCTATGCATCCTATGAGATGACATGTCTTTCTGGTAACTTGATGGAGGATTATTTGCATGATCTAGAGATAATGCAGGAATTCGCCAGAATCAACCGGGAGGCGATAGCAGAAAGCATCATGAAGGGCATGAAGTGGAAGGCGGAGGAGGAATTTACCTGCATCCACAATTATGTGGACTTTAGCGATCCGGACATACCTGTTCTGAGAAAGGGGGCAATTAGCGCGAAGGATGGAGAAAGGGTTATCATTCCCATCAACATGCGCGATGGGGTGATTCTTGGCACTGGGCTTGGAAATCTCGATTGGAATCAGTCCGCACCGCACGGCTCGGGGCGTGTATTTAGAAGAACGGACATGGATTCACATTACACGGTTTCTGAGTTTAAGAAGACGATGAAGGGGATTTACTCCTCTTGTATTGGTAAGGATACACTAGATGAGGCTCCCTTTGCGTATCGTACGTTGGATGATATTCGGGATGTGATAGGGGAAACCGTAAGGATCGATAAGATCCTAAAGCCCGTCTATAATTTCAAGGCTGGTGGGAAAAACTGATGTTGTGAATTTGGCGCTTTTGTGGTATGATAAATGCATAAAGTTTATCATAAAGGAGGTGCACCATGAATTATTCCATTAAAGGAGAAACTCTGCCCGTATTGGTTGTTTCTTTGCAGGCAGGAGAAGAAGTAACTTGTGAATCTGGCGCCATGAGCTGGATGGATCCGTCCATTCAGATGAAGACGGAAGCAGGCGGGATTGGTAAGGCTTTGGGAAGGATGCTGACGAAAGAATCCTTGTTCCAGAATCGCTATGTGGCAACGGCCGATGGTGAAATTGCATTTGCATCCAGTTTCCCTGGCTCCATTGTGGCGTATGAAGTAACCCCGACCAGCCCGATCGTTCTGCAGAAGTCGGCATTTCTTGCAAGCGTAGGCGACATTGAGCTTTCGATTGCATTCCAGAAAAAGCTTGGATCTGGCTTGTTTGGCGGTGAAGGTTTCATCATGCAGAAGTGTACGGGTTCTGGCATTGTGTTTGCCGAGATTGATGGATGTGCCATTACCTATGAACTGGCTGCTGGTCAGCAGAAGATTGTCGATACGGGATACCTTGCAGTCATGGATGCCACCTGTCAGATGGACGTACAGATGGTAAAGGGCGTGAAGAACGTTTTATTCGGCGGTGAGGGATTGTTTAATACCGTGGTGACTGGCCCTGGAAGGGTTACGCTTCAGACCATGCCTGTAAGCAAGACCGCGATGATGCTTTATCAGTTTATGCCGCATCCCAGTTCTAAATAAGTTTCATACATTATGCCTCAGGATTTTCCTGGGGCATAATTAAGGTGTATGTCGGAGATACCCTTATGAGTAGACTATATGAGAAATTAGAATATTACGCAGGTCGTACTCCTGAAAGCAAGGCCTTTACTTATCGCAGGGAAGAGCGTTATGAAGAGATTTCTTACGCGACGCTGCTGGCGTACGAAAATTCCTTGGCCATCTCTTTAGCAGAAGAGATGGGGAAAACGATTGCGATCATTGGAAATAATAAATTAGAATATGCCGTTTCCTTATTGACCGTGTTGTCCCATATCGGGGATGCTTTTTTGATTGATAAGGAGCTGAGGGAAGAAGACATTCTTCGAATCTTTGAACTGAAAAAGCCGGATCTGATTCTCTTGGATGAGGAGCTTGGTCTTTCGTTTGAAGAGTATCCTGTCTTGAGCTTTCATGACATACAGGAGATGATGCAAGGAAAGACTTGGTTGAGAAGGCAAGATACGATGCTGGGAAAGATGCAATCGAGAATGCAAGAGACGATGCAGGAAGTTCACGCCTGCGAAGCATCCGCAGCATTTGCCGGAAATTTGATTTTGCATACGTCAGGGACTACGGGAGAACCGAAGTGTGTTTTGCTGACGGAAGAGAACTATTATGGCGTGATTCCGGAGCTCAATCGAAAGTGGGAGGTGACCTCCTGGCAGTCTTGCCTGTTGATCATTCCTCTCTATCATATCTATGCTTTGACGAGCCTGTTTCATGGTTTGTATGCAGGAATTAACAACATTTTGGAATGGGATTATCAAAGGCTGCAGCGCGTGCTGGCAGAGACAAAGCCCTGTCTTTTTATGGGTGTGCCGCTGATGTATAACAGAATCAAGAATGCTGTTTTTGAAAAAGCAGGTGCCAAGATCAAACTGGCGCTGTTTCTGTCGAATCTGTTACGGAAGCTTGGCATTGATGTCAGAAAGAAACTTTTTTCGGAAATTCATGCATATTTTGGCGGGAATTATGTGTTTGGCGTCTCTGCGGGAAGCCTTTTGCCGTATGAAACGAGTCGGTTTTTCCATGACATCGGTATGCCAATTTATAACGTGTATGGAATGACGGAGACTTCGGGTCCCATCGCCATAAATTATAAGAATCACGATCGCCCGGATTCCGTAGGGGAGGTTTTGAACGTGAATGAGGTTTCCATCGAGGATGCAGATGCAGATGGCATAGGACGTGTCTGTGTGAAAGGCAGGAACGTGGTTCAGGGCTATCTCAAGGGAAAGAGCGATGAAAGCTTTCGGGAACAGTCCTTTGACACGGGAGATTTGGGATATTTGCGAGACGGATATTTATATGTGATTGGCAGGCGGAAAAACATTCTCATTGGCGACAATGGGAAAAATATTTCACCAGAGGAATTAAATCAAAGGATTTTGAAACATAATGGAATTCATGATTGTAACGTGATTTTGGAGAACAATCATTTAATTGCGATTGTTTCTACGGAGCTGAGCGAGCAGGAAGTCAGAAAATATTTTGAGAAGGTGAATGGTACGCTGCCTCGCTATAAAAGGATCGCAGACGTCAGAATTACGAAAGAAAGAATCAAGTAGGCCCTCAAATGGAGATTTGCGAAGTCAGAACAAAAAAAGAGAAACGAAGCTTTATCCGGTTTGTTTATGATCTATACAAGGACGACCCCAATTTTTGTGACTTGAATCTGACCTTTGTAAAGATTTTTTTATACAAGCAGGATGGGTTTGCGAGAAGGTGTAAGGTTCTTCCAATCCAGATGAAGGAAAAGGGAGAAATCAAGCTGGAATGCATGTATGTCATGGATGAGACGAAGGAGATCAAGCTCTCGTTCTTGGAATTTGTTCCTCATGCCAGGGAATATTTGGAAGCATTGCTGGAATACACGAAAGAACTGATGCGTAAGCACCAGAAGGAGAAAACAATCGTTGGCGTCAATGGACAGATAAGCTATGGCCTTGGAATTCTGACGGATGCTTACAACAGGAAATTTGAATTTAATGCGAACTATCATAAGGAATATTATGCAAAAGAATTAGACGAAGCATTCCCTGTCATGAAAAGGGCCTTTTCGTATCAATATGACGCAAAGCACAGTCTGGCACAACTGGATCAGGCAATGCTAAAGCAGGTAAGGGAAAAGTACAGATTTCGTTATTTGAATTTATGGCGTTTTAAGAGGGACATGTTACTCTTTGGGGAACTTTGTCATGCCTCCCTAAAAAGCACCCCGTACTATGCGGAAAAGAAGCCTTATGAGATGTACGAGCTCATGAATAAAATGAGATTTCTCATGAGAAAGGAAGACCTTATTTTTGCAATGAAGGATGGGAAGGAGATCGGGTTTATCTACACGCATCCTGATTACGCAGAACTCTTTGGAAAGCCGAGACTGAATTATGTGACATTTTTTCTGAGGTTTCTAAAAAAACATCCGAAGAATGTGATTTATAATGTCATTGGCGTGTTGCCAGAGCATCAAGCATCAGGCGTCGCCGTGGCCTTGATAGAGAGGTCCATCCAGATAAGAAAGAAGGATTATCCACAGGGTGTTTCCTCCTTTATCTTGGAGGACAACCTTCCATCTACAAAGCTTTGTGGAAAGCTGTCGACGGGGATCAATAAAGAGTTTCACCTTTATGAAATTAGCATGGAAATCGGCGTGGAAAATTAGGAGCGAAGGGGATGTATCGGAGAATTGAACGCGCAAAGGATCTGCCAGAGGAATGGGACAGGCTATGTGAAAAAAACATCTATATGTCCAGATCCTTTTTGACATTTATGGAAAAAGTGAATCCCTGCAATCAATCCTATCATTTGTTTTATCAGGGGGAGAAGCTTTATTCCTGCTTTATGATGTTTGAACGCAGGTTTAATTTATTTATTTTCACGAGGTATAAAATCAACGTGCCAATGAAGTTTCTGTATCTACCACTTTCCGTGTCGCATCCCAGCATTATTTGGAGTGATGATAAGCGAGAGGTGAATGAGATCCTGCGGAAGATGAAGGGAATTAAGATTATCATTAATGTGGACAAGGAAGAGCTAGAGGACTTTTCCAAGGGGCATTATCTTCCCATTTGCATTCTTGAAAATCGGTGGAAGACCTGGGAGGAGTATATCGGATCCATGCGATCCAGTTATCGCAGAAGAATTCATCAGGCATTGGAAAAGGGGAAGAATATCACCTATGTTGAGCTGAAGGATAACCGGGAGTTTACGGATGAGACGTATGGCCTGTACGAGCAGGTGTTTCAACATTCCGAGTATTCCCTGGAGAAACTGACGGCGGATTTCTTTCGAAATGACATTGCTAAGACGGTGCTCCTAAAGATCGATCAAAAGACGGAAGCGTTTGTCCAGCTGATCGAGGATCGGAGGAATGACATGCTGATCTTTGAGTTTTGCGGCTATAATTATCAGATCGCGCATGAGGTAGACATCTATTACAACATGCTCGCGTATATTGCGAGATATGCGATTGAGCATGGCTTCCGATACGTACAGTTTGGACAGACGGCCTATGACGCGAAGATGAAATTCGGAGCGGAAATGTTTTACAACTATTATCTTTTGTCTCACAGTAACAGATTTATCAATTGGCTGATCAAACGACATAATTCTTTCTTACAGTATAAAGTCACCGATTATCATTTTAACGTGTTTAAATAATTCCCTTGTTGGCAGAGCATTTGGCGTGAAGGATGGTGATTACTATGAAGGTAATGTTAGTCAGGCCAAAACCACATAAGAATTCCTTGGGATTGACGGATTTGATGACTTGCGAGCCGATTGAGCTGGAGTATGTTGCGACGCTGTGCAAAAAGCTTGGGCATGAGGTCATCCTTGAGGATATGATTCTTGAGAAGAAACCACTGGACGAATTGGTTCGGCAGGTCATGCCGCAAATCGTCATGTTTACGGCATACATCACGCACGTGAACGTCATCAAGCATTATTCCGAACTCGTAAAAAGCGTGGACAAGGCAATCTTTACGGCCGTGGGCGGCGTGCACAGTGAGGTGCTGCCGGAGGACTTTGATGATCCGAACATTGATTATGTCATTGGCATCAATGGCATGCAAAATACGGAGATTTTGTTAAATGCCATTGAGAAGGGAGAGGAGCCGGTATTCCTTCGAGAGAAGATTGATAAGACCTATGTGTTGCCGATGCCGGATCGAAGCGTTACGGCGAGGTACAGGAAACATTATGACTATGCCTATCATGTGCCATGTGCCTTGCTGAAAACCTCCTTTGGCTGCCCATACAATTGTAAGTTTTGTTTCTGCGTGCAGATCACGCAGCATCAGTATTTCGAGCGGGAGCTGGCTCCCGTCATCGCGGAGTTAAAGGAAATCGAAGAGCCGAACATGTTTATCGTGGATGACAATTTCCTCGTGCACAGGGAAAGGATCATCACATTCTGTAAATTGCTGGAAGAAAATGACATCCATAAGAATTTTATAGTGTTTGGCCGCGCGGATTTTATCGTGAAGAATCCGGACATGATAAAGCTGCTTGCGGAGCACGGACTGGATGCGATCTTTGTCGGCATTGAGAGCTTTAAGCAAAGCGACTTAAATGACTTTAATAAAAAGACGGACGTGGAGACGAGTGAGAAGGCATCGGAGGTGCTGTATCAGAATCACGTCGACCTGTATGCGGGAGCGATTGTCGGCCCGGATTGGGACAGAAAGGATTTCAAGAATTTTGCAAAATGGATCCGAAGCATGCACATTCGCTACGTGAATCTGCAACCCTTGGTACCACTTCCTGCGACACCGATTTATGAGGATTACAAGGATCAGCTGCTATTAAAGCGGGAGGAGTATGAGAAGTGGGATTTGACGCATCTGGCCATCATGCCGACCAAGCTGACACCGTCCCAATATTATTTTGAGATCATCCGGGGGTATTTTCGGACGACGGCAAGCTTTAGCTCGCTGAGATACATCCGAAAAAAATGTGGCGTTCGCGTGGAGGTAAAGTGCTTCCGAGGGGCCATGAAGATGCTGTGGCATTATATAAAAATGATCTGGGAATATCGCGGAATTCAAAAATACGAAAGAAGGGAAGCGGATGGAAAAGCAAAAAAGAATGTTGTTGATCCAGCCAACGATCTACGATAACAATCATTTGCTGGTCAAGAAGGATCGTCTGTTTTTCATTGGCCTGACCATGCCTCTTCTTGCGGCGGAGTGCGGGGATGACTGGGACGTCGAAATCTGTATTGAAACCATAGAAGAGATTCCCTGGGATACGGATATTGACCTGATCGGTATTGGCAGTATGGGACATTCCATTATCCGTGGTATTGAGATCGCCAAGGAGTTCAAAAAGCGCGGAAAAACCGTTGTCATGGGCGGGTATATGGCGAGTCTTGTATCGGACGAGGTGAAGCAATATTGCGATTGCATCATGATCGGAGACGCGGAAGGGTATTGGCAGGAGATGCTGACCGACTATCTGAACGGAAGGCTGAAGCCGTTTTATCAAAAGACCATTGACAAGCTCTCGACGCCGCTTCCGAGATATGAGCTGGTGACCTGCAAGAAGATTGGGGATTTTCTTCCTGTGCAGGCAGGGCGAGGCTGCCCAAATAGTTGTTCCTTTTGTTCCATCGCATGTCTTTATAAAGGTAAGTACCTGCGCAGGGAGATCCCTGAGGTCATGCGGGACATTCAGAAGGTCAAGGAGCTTGGCTTTAAGAAGTTTTTGCTCATTGATGATAATATCCTGTCAGACAGAAAATATACCATGGATCTTTGTAACGAGATCAAAAAGCTGCACATGACCTGGTACAGTCAATGCTCCATTAAGCTGGCGGAGGATCCGGAGCTTTTGAAGTGCGTGGCTGACAGCGGATGCATTTGCCTGAGTTTTGGACTGGAATCCATTTCGCCCGGGAATTTAAAAAAGATCAATAAGTCTTGGGAGGATCCGCGTGAATACGGGAGACTCGTGAAGACCATCATTGATGCGGGCATTGACGTGGCGACGGAGATGATGATTGGCTTGGAGGATGATACGGTACAAAGCATTCGGGATACGGCGAAATTTGTGATTGATAACAAGATTACTGCACCGAAGTTTTACATCATTACTCCAGTTCCGGGCACGCCTTTCTTTGATGACGTCAAGGATAGCGAGGAGCTGGTCAATAAGGACATTTATACCTATAGTCCATCGGGACCGGCCGTAAAAAACAGTCCCAATTTGTCTGCAAAAGAGATTGATGAAATGTATTGGTGGCTGTATAATGAGGTGTATTCGGTGAAAAACATCTTCAAGCGGATTGTCTTTTGCAGAAGCTTTGTAAGACATCCGTTCCGATCCATGTTTAACCTTGGCGTGAATTTCTTTTACAGATATCACATAAAGCATAATATTGCACCGATAATTATTTAGCCAGAAACCTCCCAGCCTAAAAAAGCGTATGTATGGTAGGGAGCTTCAGGTTATAAACTTAAAGAAGGAGATAGTAACAGAGAAATGGATAACAAGGGTTTAACAACGGCAGAAGTACAAGAAAGGGCAAAGGAAGGGAAAAACGTCCTGACGCAGGGAAAGAAAAAGAGTTTATTTTCGATGATTCTTGGACAGTTCGCTTCGCCGCTTCTGTTGTTGCTGATTGCAGCATCGGTAATTTCCATTGCCACGGGTGAACTGATTGACGGCATTATCATTATTGTGGTCGTACTGGCAAACGTCATTATCGGTACCGTGCAGGAGGTCTCGGCAGAGAAATCGGTGGAGGCACTCAAACAGATCAATGCCTCGACGGCAGTGGTAATCAGAGACGGAGAGCAGAAGGAAATTCCTGCAGCTGATCTGGTCGTGGGAGACTATGTTATTTTGGAGGCAGGGCGCGTCGTTCCCGCGGATCTTGCGCTGACGCAGACGAGCTCCTTAAAGCTGAATGAATCCGCCCTGACGGGTGAGAGCCTTGCAGTAGAAAAGGACTGCAATGAGAAGAGTGATGAAAAGACACCACTCGGTGACCGCAAGGATAAAGCCTTTATGTCAACGCTCGTGGAGTATGGCAGGGGCGAAGGCGTTGTTGAAAAGATCGGTGATCATACGGAAATTGGAAAGATTTCCAGCATGCTGCATAAAATTACTAAACAGGAGACGCCGCTGCAGAAGAATCTGAACAGTATCTCCATGGTGCTGGGCATTGCGGGCGTGGTGCTCTGTATTCTGATGTTTGTCTGTCAGATTTTTATTTACAAAACGGCCATCATTGAGACCTTGATGATCTCCATTGCCTTCGCCGTTGCAGTTATTCCTGAGGGACTGGCTACCGTCGTAACGCTGGTATTGTCCGCCGGAATCCAAAAGATGAGTAAGCGCAATGCCATCGTAAAGCAGATCCACGCAGTGGAAACGCTGGGCGCGGTTGACATTATTTGTTCCGATAAGACGGGTACTTTGACGCAGAACAAGATGACGGTTGTCAGATGGTATTTGCTTGGCGAGGAGACGGAATCGAAGAACGTCAAGAAAAATGATCCCGTGTTTGCAACGCTATTAGAGGGCTTCCTTGCATGTAATGATGCAAAGTATTCCGTCGAGACGGGTGAGGAAATTGGCGATCCGACGGAGACGGCCTTTATCAAATATGCGAAGGACAACCGGCTGGGATATGACGAGATCATGTCGAAGATTTCACGCTTTGATGAAATTCCGTTCGATTCTGACAGAAAGATGATGACCACCCTGGATCACGTGGAAAAGAATGGCATTATGAAGAACGTTTCCTACACCAAGGGTGCGATTGATTCCGTAATTGTCAGATGTGATCGTATTCTTGATGAAAATGGCGTCAGGGCGATTACCAATGAGGACGTGCTTCTTGCAACGCGATGTGCGGAGAAGATGAGCTCGGAAGCGCTTCGCGTGCTGGCATTGGCCTACCGCGAGGGAGACGAGGTGCCGCAGGAGAAGGACATGATCTTTGTTGGACTTGCTGCCATGATTGATCCTCCGAAGGAAGGCGTAAAGGAGACCGTTGATGAGTGCCACCATGCGGGCATTGAGGTTGCCATGATCACTGGTGACCACAAGATCACTGCCTTTGCCATTGCGAAGGAGCTTGACATTGCAACGGACATTTCTCAGAGTATTTCCGGTGCGGAGATCGATGAGATGGATCCGGAGGTCTTCCGCGCAAACGTATTGAATTATCGCGTATTTGCGCGTGTTTCGCCGGAAAATAAGGTACAAATCGTACAGGCCTTCCAGTCGCATGGAAAGATCTGTTCCATGACGGGTGACGGCGTGAATGACGCGCCCTCCCTGAAGGCTGCGGATATTGGCGTTGCCATGGGTATCGGCGGTACGGAGGTTGCAAAGGATGCAGCTGAGGTGATTTTGGTTGACGATAATTTCATCACGATCAAGAATGCCGTGATGGAAGGTCGTAACCTGTTTAATAACATCAAGAAGTCGGTTGTATACCTGCTTCGTTCGAACTTCGGCGAGGTGGTGCTGATGGCTTCCTCCATCTTTGCAGGATTGTCTTCACCGCTTTCGACCATTCAGATTCTTTGGGTGAATCTGTTGACTGACACGGCACCCTCACTGGCACTTGGCATGGACGTGGGATCTGATGCCGTCATGAATGAAAAGCCAAGGAACGTAAAGGCTGGTATCTTAAACAAGAGTGACTATTTAAACATTGTCATTCAGGGTCTGATCAGCGGCGCAGTTGCGTTGTTGGCATTCCTGCTGCCCGTGATTTCACAGTATGGCACGGGTGACATTCTAGGACACCTTAGCGGAAATGAGGATCTTCTTAGAATGTGTAGAACCTATTGCTTTAGTACGCTGGCGATCAATGAGATGCTTATGGCATACGTATGTAAGACAAAAGGAAGCCTTGCGTTCTTTACGAAGGAATCCTGGAACAATCGGGTGTTGAACATCATTACCGTCATTGGCATTTTGCTGCAGATCGGCGTTCTTTTGATCGCTCCTCTTCGCATGCTCCTAAAGCTTGCAAAGGTAAGCCTGATTGACGTTGGAATCATGCTTTTGCTTGCAGTCATGGGCGTTATGGTTAATGCGGCGATTACGCTTGCGAAGGAAAGGCTTGACATTAAGCGAGACAGAAATTTGTAAGATCAAAGAAGGGGTTTTCGGTTTTTTATGAGTGGGAAAAAGGTTTTTGGGGTCATTCTGGGGATTTGTATGGTATTGGGCTTAAGCTTTGGCGTCCTATGCTTCTTTTACCCGGAAATGCTGGGAATTGGAGAAGAAAATGAGAATGTAGAAGTCATGACGGCCGAGCAGATTCATGAGGAGGAAGCCCTGGGGGAAGCTTCCAGGGAGTTGCCCGTTGAGCCTTCCGAGGAGGCTTCAAGGGAAGTGGATATGGCGGAGTCCATGGCGCAGGCCTCCAGAGAAGCAGAATTGAATGCAATCAGGGAATCTGAGGAAGCGGCCTTACGGGAATCAGAATCGAAGGCGATTAAGGAATCAGAGGAAGCAGCCTCAAGGGAAGCAGAGGCAAAGGCATCCAAAGAAGCGGCAGAAAAGGCGTCCAAGGAAGCGGCAGAAAAGGCGTCCAAGGAAGCAGCGGAAAAGACTTCGAGGGAAGCGGAGGCAAAAGCGTCAAGTGAATCAGCTTCCGCTAGCGCTGGCTCGTCGCTGGGGACGGGTTCTCCAGACGGCCTTGTGGATCAAAAGGCGCCTGTTTTTCTGGTGTTTAATTCTGCACCTGAGGTAAAGGTGGGGGCGGAATTTGACATTCATAAATACGTAGGTTATGCGGATGACGTTGACAGGAATGTTACAATTGATGTCTCAGGCAGCGTTGATACCTCCAAGACGGGAACCTATTCGCTGAAAATTACGCTGACGGATGACGCAGGGCATAAGACCTCAAAGGACATGAACGTCAAGGTGGTGAAATCAACCTCTTCAGGCGGCAGCTCCGGTGGGAAAAAGGAACAGTTCTCTGATTTTGTGAAGAATTATAAAACAGACGAGACGAGTCTTGGCATCGACGTATCCAGATGGCAGGAGACGATTGACTTTGAAAAGGTTAAGGCGGCAGGCTGTGAATTTGTCATCATGAGGCTTGGCGGATTAGATGACGGAGAGCTCTATACCGATCGATATTATCAGGCAAACATGGCAAATGCAAAGGCAGCAGGCTTAAAGATTGGAATTTACTGGCATGCTGAGGAGAGCAGTCGTGAGGAGGTCAAGGCGAGCGTTGATTATTTACTCGGCGTTCTTGGAAGCAATACGCTGGATTTCCCGATCGCCTATGACTGGGAGGATTATAAGAATTTTGAACGGTATGGCATGAACCTGCATGATCTGACAAATTGCTTTTATGCCTTTGCAGAGGAGCTGCAGGCAAGAGGGTATTCTGCCTGCTTGTATGGCAGTAAGAATTCCCATGAAAACATTTGGATGAATGATCGAAAGCTTCCGGTATGGCTTGCGCATTATACGAGCGCCACCTCCTATGGGGGAGATTACTATATGTGGCAGCATTCCAGTACGGGACGGATTGACGGAATTAACGGAGACGTGGATCTCGACGTCCTGTATCTCAATAGGCTGCCGTAGAGCGGAAGCATGAGTATCATAGAG
>JAEEGG010018055.1_pt1 | contig 14421 bp, 13 predicted proteins | sample 9134161 | NCBI WGS metagenome assembly JAEEGG01 (sample SAMN16246543, study PRJNA631951) | gut metagenome | biome: gut microbiome; feature: rumen; material: CR-attached | host: Bos | place: Iran: Karaj | collected 2018-10
CTCATCCAGGATGGAGACCGGCGGCAGAACACCGAAGGCATCCGCAGACAGGAAGATGACATTATTGGCAGCCGGTGCACTCGATACCGGCTTGACGATGTTTCTGATGTGATCGATCGGATAGGAGACACGGGTGTTCTCGGTCACGGACTTGTCATGGAAATCGATCTTTCCATCCTCATCGACAGTGACATTCTCCAGCAGCGCATCCCTTCTGATCGCATTGTAGATATCCGGCTCCGACTCCTTATCCAGGTCGATGACCTTGGCATAGCAGCCGCCCTCCAGATTGAAGACGCCATTGTCATCCCAGCCGTGTTCATCATCGCCGACCAGCAGTCTCTTCGGATCGGTCGACAGCGTCGTCTTGCCCGTGCCGGAAAGACCGAAGAAGATCGCGGTGTTCTCGTTGTTCATGTCCGTATTGGCGGAACAGTGCATCGAAGCGATGCCCTTCAAAGGAAGATAGTAGTTCATCATCGAGAACATGCCCTTCTTCATCTCGCCGCCATACCAGGTGTTGATGATGACCTGTTCCCTTGACGTGATATTGAAAGCGATGCAAGTCTCAGAATTCAGACCCAGCTCCTTATAATTCTCGACCTTGGCCTTGGAAGCGCAGTAGACCAGGAAATCCGGAACAATACTCTCTTCCTCCTCTTTGGAAGGCTTGATGAACATGTTCCTGACGAAATGCGCCTGCCAGGCGACTTCCATGATGAACCTGACCGCCATCCTGGTGTCCTTGTTGGCACCGCAGAAAGCATCGACGACAAAGAGACGCTTGTTGCTCAGTTCGTCCTTCGCCAGCTTCTTCACGTATTCAAAAGTCTCCTCGGACATCGGATGATTGTCATTCGGATATTCAGGACTCGTCCACCAGACGGTGTCCCTGGAGTTTTCATCCATGACGATGTATTTATCCTTGGGCGAACGGCCTGTGTAGATGCCCGTCATGACATTGACAGCACCCAGTTCTGTCAGCTGACCCTTCTCAAAGCCCTCCAGTTCAGGCTTCAATTCCTCTTCAAAAAGGGTGTCGTAATCAGGGTTGTAAACGACCTCTTTGATATTGCTGATATGATATTTTTCCAGATCTATCTTCATGATCCATACCTCCTGTCTTTAAACAGCATTCCGTTTCATTATAGCATCATATTCCGGATATACCTGACCAAAATCTCGATATCCCTATCATTTATTCATCTTTTTTTCAAATTTATGAAAACATTTCATAAAAAAGGCATAAGTTACAACTTATGCCTTATGTTCACTATTATTTTTTATATATGCAATACGTTGATCAGCAGTATCCAGGAAAGACCGTAATAGGATACGACCGCCACCAGGTCATTGATCGTTGTGATGAAGGGACCGGAAGCGACAGCCGGATCGATGTGCATCCTGTCAAAGATGATGGGAACGATCGTACCGACCAGCGAAGAGACGATCATCGCCGTCATCAACGCGATGCCGACACACGCCGAAACTGCGAAACCATACATCAGCGGATAACCCTTCAGAAGATGGACATAGAGCCCTATGAAGATGAACGAAGCCAGACCCAGCAGGAAACCGTTGGAGAAACCGACCCTGACCTCCTTCATGACCAGCTGCAGCTTATCCTTGGCGCTGACCTCCTCATCCATCAGGACGCGGATCGTGACAGCCAGCGACTGTGTTCCCACATTGCCGGCCATATCCAGGACCAGCGACTGGAAACAGACGATGATGGCGATCTCCTTGACGACATCCTCGAAGATGCCCACGACCGCTGAAACGCCGATACCCAGAACCAGCAGGGCTGCCAGCCACGGCAGACGCTTCTTCATCGATGCAAGCAGCGGCTCATGAAGGTCTTCTTCCGAAGACAGACCACCCAGTTTCGCGTAGTCATCGGAGATCTCTTCATCGACCGTCTCGATGATGTCGGTGGAAGTGATGATGCCCAGCAGATGCTGCTGCTCATCCAGGACCGGCAGGGAGTTCTCGGAATAATCCCTGATCTGTTCCAGACAGTCCGAGATCTTGTCATGATCATAGACGACCGGATAGGATGTGATGACCAGTTCATTGAACTTGTCGTTCTCCCTGGCCTTGATCAGATCCCTGAGATCCACCGCTCCGCAATAGAGCCCATTGGAATCGACGACATACAGCATATCGATGTTGTCGTTGTCCTCGGACTGTCTGACCAGTTCCCGCATCGCCTGCTTGACGTTGTATAGGATGTTGAGCTTGATGAAGTTGGTCGTCATCAGGGAACCCAGTTCATCCAGATCATAGGACTGAATGAGACGAATCTCCTCCTCGACCTTGTCATCCATCTTGGACAGCAGTTCTTCCTCGACGGAATCATCGATCTGTTCCAGCAGATCGACCGCGTCATCGGTATCCATCTCCTCGACGATCTTGGCCGCATCGCTGATCGAGATCTCCGCGATATACTTATCGACATCATATTTCAGATAGGAGAAGACCTCGCCGGTCCTCTCCGGCCCGATGACATCGTAGAGCTTTTTCCTCTCATCGAAATTCAGCTCCTCCAGGGCATCCGCGATATCCGAATCGTGATAGTCTTCCAGAGAGGAACGCAAAAGATCCTCAGACTTCACGCTTCTGATCAGTTTGATGATCTCCCTGATATTGTCGTTCTGCTTTACTTCCGTTTTCATGATCTCATCCTCCGGCAGCCGGTTTCTGTCTGCCAACCTCACTCAGATTATAAGCCATTTTCCAGACCTCTTTCCATCTTTCCAAGAAAAAACTCCCTCAAGGGAGTTGCTTCACATGATCAGATATCCTTATCCCTGTTGCGGATCTTGTAAAGACAGATCTGAATGATATTCAGACCCAGCAGCAACGACATCTGGGAAACGAACACATTGTTGCGCACCAGGTCATTGCCGTTTGGATAGGTATAAAAGGTATAATCCGCCTTGTAATTGATCGACGGATCATTCTGTGTCGTGATCAGGACCTTCAGAGCCGCCGTCTCAAAAAGCCTCTCCGATATCCTTCTATCCTCGCTCGTCGGACGGTTGGAAGTCGCAACGAGCACCACATCGTTCTCACCGATGCCGGAGATCACAGCTTCCATATCCTCAGCCTCATTGATCATGACCGGATCCATGCCGATCGCCTTCATGCGCCTGTTGAATGATCTGACCTCCATCTGAATATCATCATCCGCATAGACGTAGGTCTGTTCCGCCTCATTGATGACATTGACGATGTCATCCAGTCCGTTTTTGCCGATCGCCCTGACGCAGTTGTCGACGATCTGCTTGGCCAGGATGCCGATCTTCTCAACGAGTTCGTTCAGAGATGCCGTATGCCTCAAGACCTGCAGATCATCGATCTGATCAGCACCGGCAGACTCGATCCTCTCGAGCTGCAGACCGATCGAAAACTCGCGGTAACTGTTGCAGCCGATCTTGCGGTAAAGACGGATCACGCTCGGTTTGGAGACATAAGAAGCCTTTGCCAGATCCTGCAAAGACATACTGTATGCTTCATCCAGATTCGCAAGTATATAATCAGCCAAAGAAGATTCCGCCGAAGTGAAATTCTCCTGTTTTCTAAGTTTTTCGATAATTCCCATTGCAAAACTCTTTTCTTATCCACTAATATATCTAAAAAAGTGTATATTGGTCTTTGATCTGATCCTTTTTGTACCAAAAGTAAAGTCATTTTCTCCTCCTGTTCAAGGTACCGGAACAGGATATCACGCTGACAGAAAACAGTCAGAACCGACCGTCGCTTTTTTGTTTCTTTTTCTCATGCAGGGCCTTTCAAAAAGACGAAGATCATGAATGCGTCTTCACCCGGACTCCAAGTCCGTTCCAAAGACCTGTGCAAAAGAAAACCGCCTCTTTCAGACGGTTCAAAGTTCTTATGGTGGAGCTTACGGGATTCGAACCCGTGACCTCTTCAATGCCATTGAAGCGCGCTTCCAACTGCGCCAAAACCCCGTTGTCTAAACCTATTATATAGGATAATCACCGTTTTTTGTAAAGCCCTCTTCCCTGCTTTTTCATTCCGGGTGATATACTTTGATTGTGAAAAACAAAAAATGGAACAGAAAAAACAAGAGAAGGCTTGCCATCCTCCTAGGAAGCATGGTCTTCATCTGCCTGATCTATCTGCTCGGCTTCCTCTATTTCGGAAGCCACTTCCTGCCCAACACGAAGATCAACGAAGTCGCCGTCGGCGGCATGAGCAGCAAAGATGCCGATGAAAAGCTCAAGGAGATCGAACCCTGTCTCAACGTCATTCAGAAAAACAAGGAAGCAGACGACATAGTGACAGAGAAGATCGGACTGAGAAAGATGGATCCCGGGATCAGCTATGAGACAGACGGCCTGCTGAAAGAACAGAACAGACTTTCCTGGTTCGCGTCCCTCTTCTCACAGAAAGACCTGACCTGCAACAAGATCAAAGGCGGCTTCGATCAGACCAAAGTCAAAGATCTGATCAAAGGGCTCTACTGTCTCAGTGAAAACAACATCGTCAGACCTGAAGATGCCTCGCTGGCCATCGAAAACGGAAAGATCGTTCTGAAAGAAGAGATCGAAGGCTCCTATATCAGCGAAGAGAAAGTCGCTTCCCTCATCGCAAAAGCGCTGGAAGACCTCTTTGCCGGAGAAGGAGACGGAACGCTCGATCTGACAAAAGACTATGATGCTCCTCTCATCCGAAAAGACGACCCTTCGTTCAGCGGCAAGATCGCCCGATATCAGAAAGTCCTGGATAAATCCATTTCGATCGACATCGACTCCTACCAGGAAGAAGACCTGAAAGGAAATGAACTATGCGATCTGCTCACGATCCGGAACGGAGAACTGGCCATCGATGAAGACAAACTCTCCGATTACATCTCATCCTTCTGCCGCCGCTATGATGTGTCCGACTACGAATACATCGACCGATCCAGCCTCAAGAACGATCTGGAAAGAAGCCTCGTGTCAGAAGAAGATCAGAACATCGGCATCGAATGGATCTATGAAGAAACGGAAAAACTGATCGAAGTCTGCATCAGCGAACAGATGCTCTACTATTACGAGAACGGGACCCTCATCCTCTCCTCTCCTGTCGTCACCGGCAACGGAAACATCACCGATGCCACACCGACAGGCTACTTCTCGATCAGAAAGATGAAACAGGATTCCTGGCTGGTCGGAGCAGGCTACGAGGAACACGTCGACTACTGGATCGGCTTCGACGAGACCGGCAGGATCTACGGACTGCACGACGCCTCCTGGCGCGATGAGTTCGGCGGAGACATCTGGCTCACCGATCCATCCAGAGGCTGTGTCAACATGCCGCTGAGCAAGATCTCCCAGCTCTGGGACTACGTCGACATCGGCACGGAAGTCCATATATACGAATAACGACAGTCATCGACTGCCATCTTTTTATTCTTTCTCCATGCCCTTCTTGAAACGGGACATCATCTCATTGGTCAGGGAATAGTCCTTGGGCTGCAGGATGATATCCTCCCTTTTCACCCAGGCCGCATACTTGAGTTCATGGTCATCCATGTGGATCGTATCATCCCCATCCACTTCACACCAGAAACCCGCCAGGATGTCCAGAGCCACGCCCCAAGGCTGCGACTTGTAGTAACGGATGTTTTTGACCCTCAGACCTGTCTCCTCCTTCACTTCCCGCATGACCGTCTCCTCCAGAGTCTCCCCGAATTCGGTGAAACCGGCCACCAGGGCATTGTGGGCGAAACCCCTGTTGTACTTCGTCAGCAGGATCCTGTCCCCATTGGTGACAGCGATGATGACAGCCGGATTGAGACGCGGATAGATGTGGGAACCGCAGTTCGGACAGATCAGAGCCCTCTCCACCGTATCATGGACCAGCTTCGTCCCGCAGGAACCGCAGTAGACATTGGCCTTGTACCACTTGTACAGATGATAGGCGCTGTAGGCGGCGAAGATATCCCTGTTCTCCTTCAGCATCAGTCCTCTGAGCTCTGCCATCGTATAAGGCCGATATCCCTGACAGGAACTTTCACCCTGGCACAGGAAATATGGCTTTCCATCGATCGAAAAGATGTAGACGGCATCTGCCTTCCCGATCTCCTGGCAGGAAGGATAAGAAAGCTCCATCTTCTCTTCATCATAACAAGCCAGCAGGCTCTCGCCATCAAAGCACATGACCGTGTCATCAAATTCAGGCTTGATATCTTTAAAGCTGTTGTCGAAACGATGCGGGTAGATATCCTGGATCATACGTCCATTATAAAACAATTTCCCATATAAGAAAAAAGGCGGTCCGCAGACCGCCGCTTGTTTCACTATTTCCTCAGTGTTCTGTACAGAACGATCACGACACAGGCGCCGACGATAGAGACGATCGCCTCGGAAATGATCGAATTGCTGGAGAAACCGATCAGGCCAAACAATATGTGACCAACCAGGCCTCCTGCCAGACCAAGGAGAAGATACAGATACCATGGACCGGCAAGGTTCATGAGCCTACCTGCACAATAGCCAAACAAAGCACTTAAAGCTAAAGATATAAGCAATCCCATATTTCAACCCTCCTTTACAACAATATGATTATACAACGATCTGCACATCATTATGCAATATTCAACGCGACCAGACCCATGAAAGTCGCAGCCGCACTCAGCAGATTCGCCAGCAGGGCATAGAAGAAAGTCTTCCACTTTCCATGTCCCTTCATGCCGATCAGATAGATGATCTCCTCGATCACGATGACGATGAGCTCGCCCACCGGAAGCAGGAAGAGCCACGTCAGCATGCCTCCATAATAATCAAACAAGGCGAAGAGACCGTTCAGGATGACCTGCGTGATGATATTGACGACAAGGATCAGAATGAGCTCCTTCTTCTTTCTGTAACCCATGAGCAGACCCAGAAGCATTTCGATCGCGATCGTAAAAAGGACGCGGCAGACAAAACTCAATACCTGATCTTTGATCCTCACTTCCTCTTTGACAGTCAACGGTTCAGTGGAACAGTCAACGACGAAGTAGGAATTGAAAGCCTGTCTCTCTATGACCTCACTCAGATAGAAGGAACCGTCCTTGGGCACATAGATGGCGACCTTGAATCTCTCAGGCGGATAATAGGACCACTTGAAGACATCGTCCTCCGACATGGCCTCGGACAGGTTGCCCTGAAAACAGAAGCCATCCCGATCCTGATAAGCCGCGAAGAACGCAAACGCCTTGTCCCTGTCATCCTTTGGATCAGAAGAAGGATCTCCTTCGACCTTTGACCAGGGACCGTAAGTCTCCTTCTCGCTCAAAAGCGTCATGTAGAACTCCGTATCCGGCGCATTGATCACAGAGATCGTGACCGAAGGTTTGGGACCCATGTCCGCATGGACGGGCACAGAAAAAAGACTCAGGAAAAAGAAAGAGACCATCAGGAAAAGAAAGGATCTTCTCATACGCTCACCCCTTGTAGAAATGATAGATCAATGCCATCAGGAAATTGCCCATCAGATATGCCAGGGCACAGCTGATCACGAAATACAGGACCTGGGCCTGCGCGACCTTCCCCTGTCTGATGAAACGGTTGAAATCCAGACCGTTCATCCCGAATAAGGCCAGAAGGAAACACAGGAAATAGATCCCCACCCGCAGATAGAACTCAAACATGCAGACTCCTTCCTCCTATATAGACACCCTTCACGTTCAGATCATCGTCCAGGATGGCCAGATCGGCAAACTTGCCCTTCTCCAGCGTACCGAACCTCTTGTCCAGACCGTAGAATCGGAAGGCATTCAGACTTGAATAAAGCAGCAGATCCGTATATTTGGCACCCAGCTCATAGAGGACCTTCATCTCATCGGGGATGGACACCACGCTTCCGGCAAAGTGACCGTCATGGGAGATGAACGTCGTCCCCTTCTTGGTGCACTTCTTTGAAATGAACGTGTATTCCCCATCAGGCAGATTCCTGGCGATCGAGGAATCCGTCACCAGCATGATCCTGTTGCGATCGATGTTGTTGAGGACCAGCTTCAGCACATTGCGGTCGATGTGATTGCCATCGGCGATCAGCTCCACCTGCCATCTGTTCATGAAAGCGCAGTTGACCAGGGTGATATCCCTGTGATGCAAAGGACGCATCGCATTGAAAAGATGGGTGAAACCATCGACGTTCTCATCCAGATCCGAATAGACGGCTGCGGAATGACCGCACATCACCCTGACGCCCTTGCCTTTCAGCAGAGCGCCGATCTCTTTGGCGCCTGGAAGTTCATAAGCGATCGTCATCTGCCTGATCCTGTCAGTCCTGGATAGAAAAGCCCTGACCATATCGATATCCGGCTTCAGGAAGCGGTCCGCTTCACCCATGCCCAGATGCTTCGGATTCAGGAAAGGTCCTTCCAGGTGGATGCCTTCAAAACGGGAAGCCTTCGTCTGACAGCCATCCAGAACGGAAAGCTGTTCCAGGATCTCGTCCGGATCCAGGTCATACGACAACGAAGCCAGAAAAGATGTCGTGCCATCCTTCCCGAACTCAAAAGCGATCTTCTCCATCTGGGAAAGATCGGCACGGTCGAAACTCATCCCATCGATGCCGTGGGTATGGGTATCGAAAAAACCCGGCATGACCAGAGAAGAAGCCAGATCGACCTCTTCACAGTCAGCAGGAAGATCTTTTATCTTATCCGTCTGCGGGAAGACCTCTTTGATCGTCTCGCCTTCCAGCAGCAGCGCACCATCCAGAAACTCCCGGTTTCCATCGACGATCAGATGTCCGTGCTTCAGCAGGATGCTCATCTATTTTGCCCCGAAAGCGGTGATCAGAGACGGCAGCAGCTGTTTCTTGCGCGACACCAGACCGTTGACGAAACCGGTCTTGTCGATGTTGAAAGCCCCATCGACGATCCTCCTTCTGGCACCGGCTGAAAGCACATAGGAACCGGAACCGTTCGGATTCGTCAGCATGATGGCCATCAGATCGTAACCGCCGGTCTTACAGTTGTCTTCCATGTATCTGGCCAGATCGACCTTGAGGGCGTCATATTCCTCCTTTGACTTGCAGACAGCCTGCGACAGACCGACCTTGTTGCCATCGATGTTGAACTCCTTGAAGTCGTTGTAGACGATCTCGATGTGACGCTTGTTGAGCAGCGATTCACTGTGATCGATCAGACCCTTGGACAGCTCATCGGCACAGACACCGCAGATCTGCTCAAGCCGCTTTTTCGTATCGACATCGAGCTTGGTCGTCGTCGGAGACCGGAAATTCATCGTATCGGAAACGATGGCTCCCAGCATGAGACCGGCCAGATCCTTTTCCGGGATGATGCCGGCATCGAAGAATTTATTGGCGATGATCGTCGCCGTCGCACCGACCGGCTGGGTCGTGATATTGATCGGATTATCGGAACGGAAACCGCCGAACCGATGGTGATCCACGATCTCCAGGACGACGCCGTCATCGATATCGTCGACCGTCTGCTTCTTTTCGTTGTGGTCGACCAGGATGAACTGCTTCTTCTGATAATTGAAAAGGTGGTAACGGGAGATCGCACCCACGACCTTGCCCTCGTTATCCAGGACCGGATAGGATCTGTGACGGGACTTGGCGATCTTCTTGGAAGCCTCATCGATCGTATCGTTGATATTGAAGTAGTCGATCTTCTCCGTCGGGATCATGATATGCTCGATCGAAGGCGTCTGATAGATCAGACGGGTGATGGACAGAGGTGTCAGCTCCGTCGTCACGATGGTCGCCTCCGCATCCCTGGCCATGGACAGGATGTGCTTGGAGATCGGCGAAGAGGTGCACACCACCAGCATCGTCGCGCCCAGTTCCAGACAGTACTGCATCTTGTCGTCTTCATTCCTCAGAAGGACGATGCTGTCATCCTCGACATTCGACTTCAGGCTCGGGAACATGTGCATCTTGCCGGAAAGCTTGTGCGTCCCCCTCAGGACCAGCGTCCCATCCAGGATCTTGACGATGTCATCGACCTCGATCGCGGAAATGATGTGTTCCAGTTCCTCATCCGCTTTCGTCCACATGTAAGTCAGATCATCCAGTGTCACGATGCCCTCGAGGTGCTTGCGCTTGTTGACGACGATGAGACCTCTGTTCTTGAGCTTCATGACCCTGTCGAGAGCCTCCTTCATCGTGATCTCCTTGTTGACCATCGAAGCCTTATCCATATCGATCTCTCTCAGGATCGCCTTGGCCGTATAGACGCGCTTCGGATCCTCGAATCCGAACCTCTCCAGAAGATACTCTGTCTCGGAACTCACCGAACCGATGCGGCCTGCCACCGCATTGACGCCCTGCAGCTTCTTGAACTGCGCATAGGCGATCGCCGAAACGATCGCATCCGTGTCCGGATTCTTGTGACCTATGACATAGATCGGGTTTTTCATTTCAAAGCCTCCATTATTTCTCCGATGCTGATGGGGCCTTCCCTCAGCACATTTATCTCATCTGCGCTCAGATCGACGATCGTACTGGCGCTCTCGCCTCTGGCATCCTCGCAGACGATGCCATCGATCTTTCCATCCATCGCAGACAGCACATCTTCCCATTTCAAAAGCGATCCATCCCCTGATATGTTGGCACTGGTCACCATCAGCGGCTCGCCCAGCTCTTCGATCAGACCCAGTATGAGATCATCATCAGGCACCCTGATGCCGATCGTCTCCCTGCCCATCGTCACGAAATCAGGAACGCACTCCCTCTTTCTCATGACCAGCGTCAAAGGACCCGGCACGAAAGCGGAGATGACCTTCTCAGCTTTTTCAGAAACGAAAGCCTCTTTCCTGATCATCTCTAAGGAATCGCACATCATCGGCAGCGGCTTGTCAAAAGAACGGCCCTTGGCCGCATAGACCTTATCCATCGCCTCCTTATCGGCGATGCAAGCCAGTCCAAAGACCGTATCCGTAGGAAAAGCCAGCAGGCCCTTCCTTTTCAGAAGATCGATCATCTCATCCTTATCTGATTTACTGAATCTGCGTGTCTTCACACTTTCATTATACTTGACCCGTTAAGAAAAATGCCCTGTTTCTGCAATATAATATAGATGAAAGAAGGGACACATCATATGCAGATCAAACTGGAAGAAGTCATCGAAGCGATCGACAGCACAGATACCGATACCAACTATTTTTACTACATTCCCGAAGAAAGGATCATCGAAGCCGACGACTCCATCAAAGAGAAGTACCTGATCCCTCTTCCCACCCACAAACAGATCGACGACTACGGCACGATGAAAGCCTTCATCGAAAGTCTGGATGACTCCGAAGCCAAAGGATGGCTCGAAGAAGCCATCAAAGGAGCCGGTGCCTTCCGCCGTTTCCGTTCCACCCTGGACAGATTCGCCATGACCGAGCGATGGTACGACTTCCGCGATGAAGTCCATGAGAACATCGCCATCGACTGGTGCGAATACTACGGCATCGAATATCTGGAAGACAGGCCTTTCGCCAAACCGGTCCAGACAGCAAGCGCACTTGAAGCGAAGATCCAGAAGAAACACAATCTGCGCTTCATCACCATCGACAAAGACAACGCCTATTCACTGGCCTACCTCGTCGTCGAATTCCGCAAGAGCCTGCACAGCCTGCGAAACAACGACACCGTGATCGACGTCGATGAAGCGGTCCAGGAACTGCAGTACTACCTCAACAGGAAGTATCCGATCTACGCCATCTCCGACAACGGACGCTATATCGGCTATTGCGTCTGCCGGATCGAAGACGACGTCGTCTGGCTGGAATCCATCTACGTCAGAAAAGAATACCGCCGCCAGGGCATCGGAAAGATGCTGTTTGAAAAGGCGGAATCCATTGCCAGAGAACACGGCAACGAGACCCTCTACCAGTACATCCACCCGAACAACGACGCGATGATCCGCTTCCTACAAGCAAACGGCTACGATGTCCTCAACCTCATCGAAGTCCGCAAAGCCTACCCGGAAGAAGAACTGAAAGATAACTATAACATTGGCGAACACAGCTACAGATATTAAAAAGGAGAAAAGAGACATGCTGATAAGCGAAGTGATACAGAAAGTCAAGAACTACTGCAGAGGCGCATGGAGAGGGATACCCATCGAAGAAGAGACGACCAGGGACAAGGTCCTCTATGGCGAAACGGACAGGGAATGCACCGGCATCGTCACCACCATCTATGCCTCGGTCGATGTCATCAGAAAAGCCCACGAACTCGGAGCCAACCTCATCATTGCCCATGAAGCCCTCTTATGGAATCACGGCGATCACAGAGAGTGGCTGGAAGAGTCACAAAACAAGACCTATCTGGCCAAAAAGAAACTGATGGACGACTACGGCATCACTGTATGGCGCTGCCACGACTACATCCATTCCGGCATCCCATATAAAGATGGCTACATCGATGGCATCTTCTACGGCATCGCCAAAGTGACAGGCTGGGACGACGCAGTCATCAATGAAGACATCTCCGGAGCCCTCTATCTGGAATGCGCACCGACCACGCCTAAGGAAGTCGGAAAGCTCCTCAAAGAAAAATGGGGCCTGAGCGGCCTCAAATGCATCGGCAACATGGACGCCGAAGTGAGAAAGATCATGATCTGCGGACACGTCATGGAAGGCGGAAACTCCGACTCCCTGATCAGAAAAGTCGATGCCGAAGACATCAACCTCCTGCTTCCGCTGGAACTCATTGACTTCACGCTCACCGAATACATCAAAGACTCCGGACAGCTCGGCATGAACAGAGCCATCCTGGCTGCCGGCCACTTCAACCTGGAAGAACCGGGCATGAAATACATGGAAGAATGGATCGATGAAGCTCTGGGCACCCACATCGACAGCGCCTTCGTACAGGCTGGCGATATGTATTCTTACATGTAGACTTTCTGCTATTTTGGTCTATAATGGATTGTGGACGGGGTTTTAGCTCAGTTGGTAGAGCGCCTGGTTCGCAATCAGGAGGTCACGGGTTCGAATCCCGTAAGCTCCACCATTTCGTCCTTTGGATCACCTGCTCAGGTGATCTTTTTTTCTGAACAAAAAAGGATGTACCATCTGTGGTACATCCCGTCTTCTCAGCCTAATACGTAAGCCGCGAACTCCCTGGCCTCTTCCTCGGTATCGAAATTGCCCAGGAACATGTAGTTGGCCATCGCGCCTGAGAGAGCCTCTTCGACACGGGCCTCTTCCTTCAGCTTCTCGCCATATCTTGCCCTGATCTCCTCCGGCGTGTGCGTGAAGGTCAGACCATCTCTTCTGGAAGCGAAGCAGCAGACACCTTCTCTGCTCTTGCCCCGGTCAGTATGATCGAACGCGATCATATCCGCCCAGATCTCATAGGTATCCGTGGAGCTGGCATAGTTCATCATCGTCGGAGCGACGCCCCCTGGAGGACGCATGTTGACCTCAAGGGCCACGATGTCGTTCTTCTTGCCGATGTGCTGATCGCGGTCCAGACGGAAGAATTCCATGTGGACGAATCTGGATCTGACGCCGAAAGCCTTGACGGTCCTTCTTCCCGCATCCAGCAGATCATCCGGAAGTTTGCTCCTCTCGAAGAAACAGGAGTTCTTGTTTTCGGAAACGGCCTCCATCAGGTTGGCGACTGTGACATTGCCGTTTTCAAAGAGGGCTTCGCCCTTTGAATTGATGATCGCATCGTAAGTCTCGACCTCGCCATAGATGTATTCTTCCATGATGTAGGTGACATCGAACTTCGTCTCAAAGAAGTGCTTGAGATCCTCTTCATTCTTGATCTTGTGCGTATCGTTGGCACCGACGCCGTTGTCCGGTTTGGCAACGACAGGGAAACCGACTTCCTTGATGAACTTCAGACAGTTCTCGTAGTCATCGACCATGTGATATCTGGCCACCGGAACGCCAGCCTTGATATAGTTCTCCTTCATGCGGGACTTGAACTTGACCATCTCCATGTCTTCCGTATGGAAACCGGTCGTGATGTTGAAGTCCGTGCGCAGTCTGGCATCTCTCTCCAGCCAGTACTCATTGTTCGACTCCAGGAAGTCGATCTTGCCGTACTTGTAGGAGAAGAACGCGACAGCCCTGAAGACCTCATCGTAGCTCTCCAGCGTGGAGACGCGGTAATACTCGTTGAGCGAATTCTTCAGCTGCCAGGTCAGCTCATCATACGGAGCATCGCCGATACCCAGGATGTTGATGCCATTCTCCTTCAGCTTGTTGCAGAAGTTCCAGTGATTGGCCGGAAAGTTCGGTGAAATGTAGATAAAGTTACTCATAGCTATTCTCCCAAAAGATATGGCAGGAAGTAAGGCACCTGCTTGTACCACCAAGGCCAGTCGTGATTGACATCCGTGCCCCAGTAATCCACCCAGATGTTGATGCCCAGCTCGTGGAAACGCTCATCCAGATACTGTGTGCTCCAAGGTTCTTCCCAGGCACCCATGCCTACACAGAC
>JAEEGG010018058.1_pt1 | contig 14418 bp, 10 predicted proteins | sample 9134161 | NCBI WGS metagenome assembly JAEEGG01 (sample SAMN16246543, study PRJNA631951) | gut metagenome | biome: gut microbiome; feature: rumen; material: CR-attached | host: Bos | place: Iran: Karaj | collected 2018-10
TCTTCTGCGCGTTCTTAATAGCCTCCGCCATCATCTCAGGCTTCATCTGCTGGAACGACGCATACTCATACTGCGGATTGCTGCTGTCGATGGCAACACCCTGCTTCAGCAGCTCTGCCTGCTTGAAGATGGCCTTGTTCACCTCCTGCACCTTGTTCGTAGCCACCGTAATCGTCGTGGTGACGATGTAGCGGAAGTTCTTCTGATTGTCACCCCATTCGCGAGCCTCAAGGTCGCTGATGGAAGGAGGATTCACCGTGATTTCCTTCTCGTCCAGACCGTTCTGACGCAAGAACCGCTTGATTTTGTCCGTCTGCATGTTGATGTTCTCATAGAGCAAGGGAAGGTCGTTGCCCGTCACCTTCGTACCGATGCTCCACGTCACCTTGTCGGCAGGCACTTCGCGCTCAGCCAGACCCTTCACCGTCACCTTACGGTCCTTGTTGGCAAAATTGTCGATGCCAGCCTTGACAAACAATCCCAAAACTGCAATGCCCACAGCTATGAGGGCCGATGCAATAACACGATTTTCTTTCATACGCTTTTCCGTTTTAATCATTTGACGCTGCAAAAGTGCGAAAAAAAACCGATAACCCCACGAGGAAAACCCCTATTTCTGCAGGATGATTTCCCTATTAATCATGGCTCATTTATTATTTTTTTGCTAATTTCTTTCCGCGTTATCGATTTTTTTTAGTATCTTTGCCACTGTAAACAGCGCGAAGGTGAACTGCACCAATAGGTGAATTTGCAACTATGGAACAATTAAACCAAGATACAGCGAGAATGTTGCTGGAAAAATATTCCAAGGCAGATGAGAACAATAGGTTACTCTCGTCATTTCGTCCATTACCTCCTGAGACGCTTAAATCGCTCAGAGAGTATTATCGTGTAGGACTTACTTACACCAGCAATGCTTTAGAAGGTAACAGCCTTACCGAGTCGGAGACTAAGGTGGTTATTGAGGACGGGCTTACTATCGAGGGCAAGCCTCTGCACGATGTGTATGAGGCTGTAGGACATGCAAAAGCTTATGACTACATATACAAGCTTATTGAATATTCCCAGTTGTATGAAGAAGATGTTTTAACCCTCCACAAGCTTTTTTACCAGCAAATTGATGCCGAGAAAGCGGGGCACTATCGTCATGTGAAGGTATATATCAGCGGAAGTCATTACCAGGTTTCACCAGTTTCAAAGATTCAGTCAGAAATGTCGAATCTGATTGATTGGTATAATAAGAATGAGAAGAAACTGCACCCTATAGAACTGGCTGCTGCATTACATCAGCGTTTCGTTTTTATTCACCCGTTTATTGACGGTAACGGCCGTATGGCACGTTTGCTGATGAATCTGGCCTTGCTTCGCAATGGTTTTACAATAGCTATTATTCCCGCGATACTGCGTCATGAATATATCCATTCACTCGAACGTGCCCATGAGGACAAAAGTATATTCTTCGAGTTTATAGCCGATCGGGTTCTGGCAACCCAAATGGATCTCATCCGTCTGCTCAAAGATGAGAATGATACTGTAAATGATACTGTAAATGATACTGTAAAACACGAAGTCTCGTCGTTGTCAAAGACAGAGAATGCTGTTTTTGCTGCTATTCGCAAGTATCCAAGCTATTCATACGAGCAATTTGCTGACTACTGCGGTTTCTCGCGCCCCACAATTGCCCGCACAATTAAGTCGCTGCAAAGTAAGGGCTTGATTCGTCGTGTAGGCTCTGACAAGACTGGTCATTGGGAATTATAGCCCCCATTTGTATACTATTTTACCTATTTCTTTCCACGTTATCAAATTTTTTACTATCTTTGCACACAATAACTTAAAGCATATATGGACCTAAAAGAATATATCAGCACCGTTAATCAAAAATATCGCGCTGGCAATGCTACAGAACACAGCTACAGAGGCGCTTTGGAGCAGTTGATGCAGACGCTGTTGCCCAAACTGCGCATTGTGAACGAACCCAAGAGGGAGAAGTGTGGCGCACCTGACTATATTGCCAGTCGTAGGGATAATATGCCTGTGTTTTATATTGAAGCAAAGGACATTGGTGACAACGACCTTGATGGACGCAATCCTCATGGTCATAAGGAGCAGTTCTCACGCTACAAGCAAGCCCTCGACTATATCATCTTCACAGACTATCTGGACTTCCACCTTTACGAGCATGGCGAGTTTGTGGATAGCGTGCGTATAGCAGAAGTGAAGGGCGACAAGATTGTTGCTATCAATGAGAATGAAGAGAAGTTCCTGAATCTCATAGAGCATGTTGGCAACAATGCAATCCAACGCATTACATCGGCCTCGCGTCTGGCTAAGTTGATGGCAGGCAAGGCGCGGCTCCTAGAAAATATCATTGAGCAGGCAATGAATGACGATACAGAGAGCTATGCAAACAAGAACCTTCATGGCCAGTACCAAGCTTTCAAAGATGTACTCATTCAAGAACTGAAACCTGAAGACTTTGCTGACATCTATGCTCAGACCATTGCTTATGGAATGTTTGCTGCTCGCTTGCACGACGACACACCAGAAGACTTTAGTCGTGAGGAGGCCGCACGCCTGATTCCAAAGACAAATCCTTTCCTGCGTCAGATATTCAACAATCTGGCGGGCAATGACCTAGATGAGCGCATTGCCTGGGTTGTGGATGACTTGGTTACCGTATTCCAAACTACTGACCTCAAGAAAATAATGGCCTCGTATGTGCGCGACAAGCTCCATCATGACCCCATGATTCACTTCTACGAGGATTTCCTTGCTGAGTATAACCCCAAATTGCGTAAGTCGAAAGGTGTCTGGTATACTCCGCAACCTGTTGTAGGTTTCATTGTTAGGGCGGTTGACGAGATTCTGCAAAAAGAGTTCAACCTGCCAGATGGCCTAGCAGATTATTCTAAGATAGAACGTGATGTGGCTGTTGAGCAGAGCCGAGATGGTCGCACGAAAGATGGAATGAAGCATGAGATGAAACGTTTTCATCGTGTGCAGATTCTTGACCCAGCAACTGGCACAGGCACATTCTTGGCCGAGGTGGTCAATCAAATATATGACCGCTATCGTGATAATCAGGGTGTTTGGCAGCAATATGTGGAGCAACACTTGTTGCCGCGTTTGCATGGTTTTGAAATCCTGATGGCCTCTTATGCCGTTGCCCATTTGAAACTCGATATGCTTTTAGGTGAAACCGGCTATCAGCATAATTCAGACAAGCGTTTGCAAGTCTATCTGACCAACTCGCTTGAGGAGAGCAACAACGAGCCTCGTACTCTTTTCGCTCAGTGGCTAAGCCTTGAAGCAACGGAGGCTAATGTGATTAAACGTGATTGCCCTGTTATGGTGATGATTGGTAATCCGCCATATAGTGGTGAGAGTCAAAACGGTAAGCTTGGTGCAGACCTTATTGCAAAATTTAAGTTTGAACCAGGCACCAAGAAAAACATACCAGACACGAAGTGGCTTAACAGTGATGAAGTGAAGTTTATAGGCCTTGCAATGTCATATATCAACCGCAATGAAAAGGGAGGCATCATTGGCTACATCAATCCCCACACTTATCTTGATGGTCAGACATTCAGAGGAATGCGTTGGCAGTTACTCAACACATTTGACCAGATATATATTGTCAATCTGCATGGTAACACCACTTCTGGTGAAACCAAGGATTCTAATGATGAGAATGTGTTTGACATCAGACAAGGTGTGTGTGTCAATTTGTTTGTGAAAAATAACAAGAAGAAAAATGGCGAACTGGCAGAAGTCTATTATTGCAGCCTTTATGGGTTAAATAGACAGGAAAAGTACGACAGGCTCTCGTTAAGTCAGATAGACACAATAGGTTTTGAAAAGCTTACCCCCAGAGAGCCTTATTATTTCTTCGTTCCCAAGGATTTTGCTGAAGAGGAAGAGTACAGTAAAGGATTTGGCATCGATGAACTTTTCAATCATGGTGGTGTTGGTATCTGCTCAAAGCGAGACAAGATAGCTTTTCAAGATGACAAGGAAACGTTAGTCAAAGTGTTGGAGGACTTTAGGGAACTCCCTGAAAACGAGATAAAGGAAAAGTACAATGTTACATCAGAGAGTAGAGACCAAAAAGTAGCATATGCCAAAGCAAATGTACAAAAGTTTGGTGTGGCAGACAAATTTATTCTTCCTATTCTCTATCGACCGTTTGACAAGAAATGGACATACTTTACAGATATGTCGAAAGGCTTTATAGCCTTCCCCGTTTATGATTTGATGAAGCATTTGGCAAAGGGGAAGAATGTCGGATTGATAGTATCAAAGCAGTGCCAATCTGATTGGCGTTATGTGTTTGTTTCGGATTCGCTTACTGACATGAATCTAACTGCTTCTGCAAGCAGATTAGGTGGTGGTTATGTATTTCCTCTTTATATCTATGTCAGCAACATGGGCCAAGAAGAGCGCATTGTCAATTTCAAAAAGGAATTGTACGATAAGATAGCCAAAGGTCTGAACTACCTTCCCTGCTATGATGACAATGTCTTAGTTGACCCTATTTCGGATTACAATGGAGTTCTCTATCCACAAGACCTATTCGATTACATCTATGCCGTACTTCATAGTCCATCATATCGTGAACGTTACAAGGAATTCCTGAAGATTGATTTCCCACGTATACCTTATCCAACAGACTGGGAGAAATTCCGCGATTTGGCAGAGCTGGGAGAGGAACTACGGCAGCTACATCTGATGGAAGACATGCCCTCAAAGACTGGTGTCACCTTCCCCGTTGCAGGCTCGTTGCAGGTGGATTGCTACCGTTGGCAGGATAATCGCGTCTATATCAACGCAGAGCAATACTTCGACGGCGTGCCGGAATCCGCCTGGAACTTCTTCATTGGAGGCTATCAGCCTGCCCAGAAATGGCTCAAAGACCGAAAGGGCATGACTCTTAGTTTCGAAGATGTAAAGCACTACGGCCGCATCATCTACGTACTCCAGCAGACGGAACGAATCATGCAAGAAATTGACGAACTAATGTAAGATTATATATGGACAAGCAAAAATACAATAACTACCCTCTGGCTATAAGTCAGATACTTGGATTAATTGAGGCTAACGATATAGCTATCCCAGAGATTCAGCGTCCGTTTGTATGGCGCAAGTCTCAGGTTCGTGACTTGATGGATTCACTTTATAAGGGATACCCGACAGGTTATATCATCATTTGGAAGAATCCTTCCGTCAAGCTCAAGAATGGTTCTCTGTCTGAGGGCAAGAAAGTCCTCATTGATGGTCAGCAACGTATCACGGCTTTGATGACAGCTATTGCTGGTAAAACAGTTGTGTTTGATGACTATAGCGAAGGTCGAGTCAAAATTGCTTTTGACCCATTTGCTGCCATCTCAGGTAATCCAGATGCAGAGTTGTTTGCTGTCCAGACTCCTGCACATCTAAAAGGAAAAAGATGGATTCCAGATATTGCAGAGCTATTTAAACCTGACTTTTCAAGTTTCAAGTTCATAAACCAATATGTAATTGACAATCCAGAAATGGACCAAGAAGAATTGCATAAGGTGCTAGAAAGCCTAAAGAACCTTCAGCATTGCAATATCGGAGTAATAGAATTGGATGCGTCTTTGGATATTGATGTTGTTACTGATATATTCATACGCATTAATTCCAAAGGAACAGCCTTAAGTCAAGGTGACTTTGTGATGTCAAAGATTGCAGCAGACGAGATTCATGGCGGCAATACACTTCGTAAGGTTGTTGATTACTTTGCCCACCTCTGCAAAGATGGTACTTTCTATAATAAGATAAAAGAGAAAGATCAGGTATTTGCTTCTTCTGGCTATCTTAGCAAACTGGAGTGGCTAAAAGATGACAAGGAAACAGTATATGACCCAGAATGTGACGATGTGCTACGTGTGGCATTTATGCATCGCTGTAAGAGAGCTAAGTTAGCAGACTTGGTGGCCATGCTCTCAGGTCGTGATTTCGAGACTCGTGAATTCAAGGAGGAGATTGTGGAATCCACATACAAGGAACTTGAAGCAGGCATCAACAATGTCATCAAAGGATACAACTTCACACAATTTATGTTGGCTATCCGTAGCGCTGGTTTTACATCAAAGAAACTGGTTAATTCAGTAATGGCCATCGATTTTGCATATGCTGTTTATCTACTGCTTCAGGAATCAAAGGAAATACCTGTTGATGAAATTAAGAGTCTAGTGCAGCGTTGGTATGTTCTTTCTGTTCTGACCGGCCGTTATAGTGCATCTCCAGAATCTGCGTTTGCGAAAGATATACGTGCAATAGGAGAGAACGGAGTCAAGGCTACGTTACAAGCTATTGAAGATGCCAACCTTTCTGATGCTTTCTGGAACGTTCAACTTAATCAGAATCTAACATTCGTTTCTTCTATCAATCCAACCTATCAAGTTTTCCTTGCTGCACAGAATTTCTTTAAAAAGGACTCATTGCTATCTCATATTCCTGTGGGTGAACTCGTAAATCTTGGTGGCGACATCCACCATATTTTCCCCAAACAATATCTGGTGGATAATGGCTATGACAAACACGAATATAATCAAGTAGCCAACTATGCATATCTGGATACTCCTATAAATATAAAGATAGGTAAAAAATCTCCCAAAGAATATCTGAACGAAGCTCTTAATACGATAAAGGGAACAGAGGATAATTCTTATAAGGCCATCAAGAGCGAGGCTGAATTTATAAAGAATCTTGAAGATAACTGTATTCCTGTTGAGATTTTGGAAATGGACCACACCAGCTACCAGGCTTTCCTTGAAGCTCGCAGGGCAAAAATGACAGAACTTATCAAGTCTTATTATTATAGTTTATAGTCAATATAATTTGAGTTCGTATGACTCGACAGCATATTGTCTTCCTAACAGGCGCTGGTATCAGCGTAGATAGCGGATTAAGCACATTCCGTGGTAAGGATGGCCTTTGGACAAACGAAGAGTGGGCATATCTGGCTAGTACGGATGCGCTTTATAATGAAACGCAGAGGTGTCTTGATTTCTATAATTGGAGGCGAAAACAGTTGGCGCAGGTAGAGCCTAACGATGCCCATCGCATGATTGCAGAGCTGGAAAAAGAGCATGAAGTAACGGTTATCACGCAGAATGTTGATAACTTGCATGAAAGGGCAGGCTCGACACGGGTCATCCATCTGCATGGGGAACTGAGCAAGGTCTGCTCGATGGATAACCGCAAGACATGCGTGAAGGAATATCCACTGACAACGCCCATTAGGGTTGGGGATAAAGCAGAGGATGGTTCACAGCTGCGGCCTTATATCGTGATGTTTGGTGAGTATGTTGACAGCATGAATGTGGCTATTGACATTGTGAGTAAGGCAGATGTCTTTGTTGTTGTCGGAACCTCGCTGAAGGTCTATCCGGCAGCAGGGTTCATCAACTATGCCCACCATGAAGTGCCTAAGTTCGTGATTGACCCAGGAGAGATGGAACAATGCACGCATTTGGGCTTCACTCACTTCAAAACCACAGCCACAGAGGGAATGAAGATGTTATTGGAGGCATTCAATGATTTATGATTAAGAATTAAATGGACGGTTCAGGTGATTATTTCGAAGTAATTGATTAACTTTGACTTCGTCGAAGACAAAGAAGAAAATTTATCCAGGGTCGGTTCTGGTGATCATTTCGTGTACACAAAAAGAACCGTCCCGTTTGTGTACTATATAAGTGTGCATTTGAAAAACATCTATGAGAGCGGGGAATTGAAAAAAGAGGGAACTATCGAGGAATTCTCGGTAGTTCGACTGTCGAACTGCCGTTTGTTACAACAAAAGAAATGATAGCCAAATAATATCCTTAGAGGTGGTCGCAATCTTATTCATACTTCCGAATATTTTGCGTATTTACGCATTTTTTTCGAGAGAACTGACAAAACAGACACTTTTACCTTTCATCTCCTTGTATAGCTTTAGCATCTGTCCTTCTGGGCATATATGAGGGGGATGCCCTCGCTTTCGAGCATCTTGTACCAGCAGTCTTCAGGGGAGGTGGTCCATTTGGCAAGTAACTCCTGAACACTCTTCTCCTGACGGTCTAAGTATTTCCGGATTCTGGATCTTGCATGGCCATCACACTACTCAAAAACCACAGTTAGAGATCCCATCGATTACAATAGGGGGTAAATATCTTATGGGGTATCTGGAGTTCTGTGGCAATCTTACGCCAGTCTTTGATGGTATCACGAACCTCTTTTATGATTTCGGCAGCTTCCTGATGTTCCAACATGTAGTGATTGCATGCAGCGAGTAGGGTGTTGACATCCGACTGGTCCGTGTATTGGTCAATAAGCAGACATTGATACAATTTGACTCCAGGATTTATGTCGTATGCAGGTGACAGCGTCCAGCCTTTCGGGGTAAGCAAAAAGCCGTGATTACGGAAGTGGTCGTCGGTGTTGCCGAACATCACGTTGAATGCCACTCTGCGGTAGAGCTCTCTGAGGTTTTGCCCTGCATCAACACATCCCTGCAGTATGAAATCTACGATGTCCAGATAGCCATTTCCCGTGCTACTGCCAGCACCATCCTCTAAACCAAGTAGCGACATGGCGGAGGCAAAATGGATGCGACGGCCTTCAGCCGTTCTGTCGAAACGTTCGGAAAGCAAGAGGTCGTGGTCTTTTGATATTTTGATGGTGCGGGTCTGGGCAACATTGATACCTGCCGCAGCAGCCAACCGATGTGAGAAATGCTCAATGAGTTCAGTGTTCTCCAAATCCTTCTTGGATGGGAACTTCGCCACATACAGTTTGCCGTCAGCATCGATGACATTGGCTTTGGGGCGAGCGCCACCAAGCGATGTTCCCGGGTCTATCAACTGGTCGAGCCAACGCTGTTCGGGCAATTCGTTCCGTTCCTCTGCCAACTCAATCTCATGACAGGCATCGCACAGGGCACGCAGACTCTCAATAGGGGGGACAAGGTATTTTGTACTCGCATTGATATAATCTTCGGAGTCGTCATTTTTGTAACGGATGCCGCCCATGCGAGTGAAGTCCTCAATGCCCGTAAGATAGTCGTAGTTGGTAAGCACACGCACAGCTCTGCCCTCTGCTTGTGCTGTCAGTCGCTCTCTGCGGTCGAGCAACAATCGCCCCCAACGGTCGGGAAAGGAATCTTTGACAAAACCAAACACGCTATCTGTGCCACGGGGGTGTTGCAACGAAGGCACGTTCATTAGGTCACCGCTCAGCACAATGCCACCATGCTGTTTCAGCCATTCACGCGAATACTCAAAGACAAAGTGATCCTTGCCACGGACTCGTTCATAACCCAAGGTGCCAATCTCCTGCGGTGATGCAAGGAAATCGAAGTCTGCGTAAACCGTTATTCTTTTCATCTTTTAAGCAATTCTGCATCCTGAAGTTGACGGCCAAGAGCATCGTCGGCAGCCAGTAGCGAGATGTCTTTTTCAAGATTCAGCGCAAAGAGTACACGCGCATAAATACCCATGGAAACCGTCGGGTCGCCATGTTCAACTTTCGAAACGGTCAAACGTGTTACCGTCGCCCTGTCTGCTACGTCCTGCATAGAGAGATGCCTGCGCTTTCGTGCCAGCATAATTCGTTCACCCATGAGCTGCAACTGCTGTGTCAGGGCTCTCGGCATCATTTTTCCGAATGTATTCTTTCCCATAATTGTATCTTATCGGGCGCAAAGATACATAAAAATGTTTAATATAACAAACATTTTAGAGAAAATTTGTCTGATAGCTCTTTTTTTTTGTTTTTCTGGGTACAAAAATACGAAAAAGTCGGGATTAAAAATCAAAAGCTATATGTATAGATTTTAGGTTAAGCCCGCAGTGCGTACTGCGGGCTTTATGGGGGGAATAATCGAGCTCATCACGTGGTGGGCTCGGTTTTTCTTACGGTTTGTAGTTGAGGGCGGCGCCGATGGCGGTGCAGAACTCGGAGTATTTGGGGATGTGGAAACGGACTTTGTAGAGTTTCTCGAGCATGGGGTAGATGTCCTTGCACTGGGGCAGGAGGGTGAGGTTGCCGATGAGGACAAAGTCCTTGATGCCGGAATTGAGCGACGAGAGGATGGCGGCAGAGCCGATGGTCTGCAACACCATGACGATGATGCCGAGGGCAAGGTCTTCCTTGGGGGCGTCGTACTGGGCTTTGGAGAACAGCGAGGCTGTGGCATCCATGGGCAGTCCGGGCAGCGGATGGGTGGAGATGTCGCCAATGAGGAGATTAATGTTGTGGATGTCGCCATGCATGGCCAGACTCTGGATCTGCTTGGGGTCGCGGGTGTTGAGCATGACGCGGCTGAGGCCTTGCAGCGTGCCGCCGCCAATGCCGATACCGCCGATGTGGTGGATGTCGTCGCCGCAGCACTGGACAAAGCTGGTGCCGGTGCCCATGGAGACGACGATGGCTTTGGACAGTCCGCTCTCGAAGCGTGCTCCTAGGCCGTCGGCCATGAATTCGTCGACTTTCTGTGTAGGAATGCCATAAACTGGTTCGTCGATATAGGCTGCTCCGACGCCCGTGAGCATGACTTGTTCGATGTCCTTGAGCTCAATCTTGTTGTCGTGCAGATACTTGCCAAAGGCGCCGTAGAGTGAAGTCACCTGGTCGGCAGCGGTGATGCGGATGGGGGAGAGAACCTTTCCTTCGCGCAGTCCGACAATCTTTGTGGTGGATATGCCCACGTCAATTCCAATAATTATTCCCATATACCTTATTATTTATTATTCTTACCTCTCACCTCTTACCTCTCACCTCTCGCCTCTCACCTCTGAAAGTGAAAAACCCCTGCTAGAGAAATCTCTAAGACAGGGGTTCATAATGAAAGGAGGAAAAGTGGTACCTCCAGGAATCGAACCGGGGACACACGGATTTTCAGTCCGATGCTCTACCAACTGAGCTAAGGCACCAACATGTTATAAAAGAACGCTTTTGCTTATTTGCGGGTGCAAAGGTACGAAGAAAAAATGAATCGGCCAAACTTTTCCTGATTTTTTTTTGAAAAGTGGCCGATTTTAGGCGTTTTCCCTTATTGCAATGTGGGATTGACCCTACGGGTCACCCACTTTTGCGACTCGGCAATGCTCAAGCATGCTTGGCATTGCTCTCGCTGCTCAGTGGGTTCCAACCTTGGGCTTTGAGCTCAAATTCCTGGTCGTCGCGGGTGACGAGCACCTGTCCGAGACTCTCGTGGGTGATGTGTCCGATGAGCCGGACGTCGTCGATTTCCTGAATCTTCGCATGGTCGCCAATAGGGACGGTGAACAGCAGTTCGTAGTCCTCGCCGCCATTGAGGGCGCAGGTGGTGACGTTCATGTTGAGTTCCTCGGCCATCACGGCGGTCTGATAGTCGATGGGGATTTGCTTCTCGAAGATGCGGCAGCCCACGTGGCTCTGCTTGCAGATGTGCATGAGTTCGGAGGATAGTCCGTCGCTGATGTCCATCATTGCGGTAGGGCGGATGCCGGCTTCGCGCAGGCGTTGGATGATGTCGCCGCGGGCCTCGGTCTTCAGCTGGCGCTGGAGGAGGTATTCCTTGCCGGAGAAGTCGGGCTGGAATGCAACGCCACACTCTGACCACTGGTCAGAGAAGTCGGGGATGTTGACGGCGGGGGAACCGCCGTCAACACGAGAGGGGTTCGTGCTGGCGGGGGAACCGCCAGCCACGCTCTTACGCTTCGCTTCGTCCACCATTTGGTAGTAGACGGCTTTTTCACGCTCGAGGAGCTGGAGGCCCATGTAGGCGGCACCGAGGTCGCCTGAGACGCAGACGAGGTCGGTCTCGCGGGCTCCGTTGCGATAGACGATGTCCTCCTTGCGGGCTTCGCCAATGCAGGTAATGCTGATGGCCAGTCCGGTGTAGCTGGACGTGGTGTCGCCTCCGACGATATCGACGCCCCACTTTTCGCAGGCCATGCGCAGTCCGGAATAGAACTGCTCGAGGTCCTCAACGGTGAAGCGCTTGCTAATGGCCAGCGAGACGGTCATCTGTCGCGGTGTGCCGTTCATGGCAAAGATGTCGCTGATATTGACCATTGCCGACTTCCATCCGAGGTGCTGCAGGTCGATGTATGTGAGGTCGAAATGTACGCCCTCCATGAGCATGTCGGTGGTGACGAGGACCTCTGAGTCGGGATAGTGAAGTACGGCGCAGTCGTCGCCTACGCCGTACTTTGTTGATTCGTTGTTGGGTTTGATGTCCGCAGTCAGGCGGTCAATCAAACCGAATTCTCCTAATTTTGCTATTTCCATTAATTTTGTTTTTTTTTGTTGCGGGAGAACCGCAACACACTCGATTAGGCGGTGCGGGAGAACCGCAATACACTCGATTAGGCGTTGCGAGAGAACCGCAACACACTCTTTTGTTGCGGGAGAACCGCAACACACTCGATTAGGCGGTGCGCTTGATCATTTCGCGCATGATTTCCGTCATGATGGGCTGAGCCTTGTCGGCTGCTTCCTGCACCTCCTCGTGGCTGACCTCAACGGGATTGTCGAAGCCGCCCAGGTCGGTGACGACGCTGATGCCGAAGGTCTTGATGCCGCAGTGGTGAGCCACGATGACCTCAGGCACGGTGGACATGCCGACGGTGTCGCCGCCGAGGGTGCGATACATGCGGTATTCTGCGGGAGTCTCGAAGGTAGGACCAGTCACACCGATATATACGCCGTAAACCAGACGAATCTTCCTTTCCTTGGCAATCTGTGTGGCGAGATTGATGAGTTCGTGGTCGTAGGCTTCGTGCATGTCCGGGAAGCGTGGACCGGTGGGGAAGTTCTTGCCGCGCAGGGGATGCTCGGGGAAGAAATTGATGTGGTCGGTGATGACCATGAGGTCGCCAATCTTGAAAGCGGGGTTCATGCCGCCTGCTGCGTTGGAGACGAAGAGCGTCTTGATGCCCAGTTCGTACATGACGCGAACGGGGAACGTCACCTCCTTCATGTTGTAGCCTTCGTAGTAGTGGAATCGGCCCTGCATGGCCATGATGTCGATGCCCCCGAGTTTGCCGAAGATGAGCTTGCCGCTATGTCCTTCGACGGTGGAAACGGGGAAGTTGGGGATTTCGCTATAAGGGAACTCGAGCGTGTCAGTTATTTCGGAAGCTAATTGTCCGAGGCCTGTTCCCAGAATAATCGCTGTCTTTGGGTTTGTCTTCATCCTTGCCTTGAGCCAGGATGCTGTTTCTTGAATTTTTTCGTACATAGCCTATAATTTGTTGGTTAAACATTTCTTCCTGATCCTGCAAGAAAGCGATGCGGACAGGTAATACATAAAGATTCTTTCTGACTTCGTCGTTCAGTCCTTCGACGGTTTTCAGTCGCGTGACGTCCTTCTCGGTGGTGATGATGCACTTCGGCGACGGCATGGCCGCGAAGGTCTCGTTGATGAGTTGGATGTCCTTCTTGCAGAACTGATGATGGTCGGGGAAGTTGAGCGGCGAGATGTGAAGAATGAGTGGCGCGAGGTCGTGCTCCAATTGTTGGGGCGACCCAATGCCCGTGAGCAGGAGGGTATGATAGTCCGACAGTTCGTTGAGCGTCTTTGTCGTGGCGCCGCCAGCCTTGAAGACGGGCTTCAGGGCGTCGTAGTCGAGCGTAGAGAAGAAGAGCCGCTGGTAGGGATAGAGACTCATGGCTTTGGTGATGACGCGATACTCCATAGGCTTCATGTCCTTGGGGCATTTCGTCACGATGACGATGTCGGCACGGTCCTTGCCTTGGAGTGGTTCGCGCAGGCGCCCTGCGGGTAATAGCGTGTCGTAGACGATGAGCCGGTGATAGTCCACCAGCAGGATGTTGACGCCGGGCTTGACGTAACGGTGCTGGAAGGCGTCGTCGAGCAATATGACATCCAAATCTTTGTCGTTTTCCATCAACGTGTCGATGCCGTGACAGCGGTCTCTGTCGACAGCAATAGTCACAGAAGGGAATTTCTGCTTCATCTGGTAGGGCTCGTCGCCAATGTCGTGCATGGCGGTGTCGGTCTGAGCGATGATGAATCCCTTGCTCTTACGCTTGTAGCCGCGACTGAGGATAGCCACCTTGAACTGGTCCTTCAGCAATTCGGCCAGATATTCTACGTGAGGGGTCTTGCCGGTTCCACCAACAGTGATGTTACCCACCGCAATGACAGGCACTTGGAACGACCGCGACTTCAGCGCCCCCGTCTCGAACAGGAGATTGCGCAGCTTGACGGCCAGTCCGTAGCACCAGCTCAGCGGAAGCAGCCACTTGTTGATTTTGATGAAATCGCCCTCCATACTTTTCGTTATTTCTGTATTGCGGAATTTCGGGATTTCGGGTTATTTGATATTGACGTAGTAGGGCAGGCGTGCCTGGATGGCGCTTTGGCGGTTCATGTTCTTGACGAACTTGAACGGC
>JAEEGG010018059.1_pt1 | contig 14418 bp, 8 predicted proteins | sample 9134161 | NCBI WGS metagenome assembly JAEEGG01 (sample SAMN16246543, study PRJNA631951) | gut metagenome | biome: gut microbiome; feature: rumen; material: CR-attached | host: Bos | place: Iran: Karaj | collected 2018-10
CAAGAGCTCACGGTCGGCCGACAGCGCCACATTCACCACGGCGTTCTCCGCGAACGTCACCGCGTTGAGTCCGCTCTCGAACGCGCCCTTCGTGCTCCAAACATCAGTCTTGGACGTGAGGTCCAGCGTCGATCCGTTCTGCATCGTGCAGCCGTAGAATCTGTCCGTCACCGGCGTGAACGTGCCATACACATTGAGTGCCACAGCGCCTGTGTTCGAAGTGCCCTCGTAGCGCGCCACGTAGTTCCGCGCGGTCAGAACCGCTCCAATGTTGAGTGCCGCCGCCGCGTCTAGGTCCATTGTCTGCGATCCCGAGGCCCCTATGATCTGCAGCGTACCATCGCCAACGGTCTTCAGCGTTCCGTTCTCAACCAATCTGTTAAGATACATCACCTTTCCAGATGCTATACTGCACGTGAGGACCTTATCTCCCAAATTGAAATCGCCGCCAACGAACACCATGTTGTTGCCCACGTTAACGGACGAATCCGCAGCAAGAATCACGTTCCCGAAGCTGCCCCAGTTGGTGTGGCTCTGGTTCAAGCTGTTGGCTATTGTGCCACCGTTGAGGCGGAAAGACTGCCTGGCCGTGTCATATACGCCGTTGATGTCGAACGTCGCGCCGCTCTCCACCACCACAGGCACAGCGTACACGCCTAGAGGATTCGGGTTTGTATTCTGGCCAAAAGCAAATTCGCTGTTGTCCTTGTTGGTGTTGTACAGCTTCAGCGTACCCTCGGCCACCACGTTGCCGCCGGTGTAGGCGAGCTTGTACACCTGCGGGACGAATATGCCCGTACCTTCCTTCACGAGCTTGGAGTTTCCTGAAATCGTCACGCGGTTGTTCGTGAACGTTGCGCCATCGGGCACCGTGATGTGCAGCTCGCCGGGGTTCGACGCGTCAGTGGTGGAATCGGTCACCGTAAGAGCGACAGGAGGATTCCCGTTAGGCGTGTTGACGTAGAGCTTGTGGCCGCGCAGGTCGATGGTGGACGATGTGTCAACGCACGCAAAGAAGCTTTCTAGCCCGCGCATGTCCACATCGGCCGTGAGCGACATGCCGCCGAATGTCACGCTCTGCCACGGCATCGCGGCAGGGGTGGGAATGCTGGCACCGAACGCGCCGATGATCTGCACCTTGGCGGATGCGCCCGGCACGCCGTTGGGCACGATGTTTTCATGAGCGTTGACGCACGACCAGTTTGCGGAGTTGGACAAGTCGTCATCACCCGCGAGCCCGGTCCAGACGGCCTTGACGACGAGCCGCGAATCCGTGGCGACGTCGTAGAACACGCCGTTCTCGATCACGCATATCTTGCTGCCATCCACGTTGTCGCCCTCAAGCGTGAACGTGACTCCTTCGGGAATCGCATCCCAGGCGATGAGCTGCTCGTCAGCCTGAAGCGTGCGCGCGCCGACGTTGACCGTGACGTTGCTTGTGGCCGCATCGTACAACAGCGCGCCGATCGGAGTAGTCGTCTTCATCGCCGCGGAAAGCGCGGAAAGGTCGATCGTGGCATGGTCGTGCAGCACTGTGCGGTAGAAACGGTCGGAGATGGGCTTGAACGAGCCATAGACTTGGATCGCCCCCGAGCCTCCGCCGCTCACGACCGTGCCGGCGTAGCGCGCGACGTAGTTCGACACGGCGATGGATTGATTGAAGATCGTGAAGGAATCGCAGTCCAGCGTAGCCGTTTTCGCCTCGGTTGCGGCAGTGTGGAAATCCAGATAGCCATTGCCTTCCACCGCGAAAGTGCCGTTTGAAATGACAACGCCGTACATGTAAAGATGATTCCCCCCCGTTTCCGGGAACTGCGCGGTCAGCGTATGCCCATTGAGGTTGAAGACGGCGTTCCCTCCCGAGAACACAACGGTTGAATTCGACGCGTCGATGGTCGAGTCGGCCTCGAGCGTCACATTGCCAATGCTGCCCCAGGTGTACTGCGTCTGCGCTTTTGAGTTCGTGATTGTTCCGCCTCGAAGGACGACTGGATAGCAGTTGATGTCGTACACGCCGTTGATGTCGTAGAACGCGCCTGCCTCGACGTACACGTTGACGCGATGTTCGCCAATCGGCTTGGCGTATCCCCTGTTTGGCGAGTATGTGGAGCTGTTCGCGACTGCGTCGTTGAAGAACCGCAGCGTGCCAGCCGCCACAGTGGTGCCGCCCGTGTACGGCTGGTCGTAGCGATGTGGAATGAACATGCCCGCGCCGGCTTTCACAAATGCGGCGGTGCCTCCGATGGTAATGAGAGTGTTCTCGAAGGTGGCGCCCTCGGGAACGTACGCAATGAACGAGCCGCCGTTCTCCTCGGTGTCAGTGACGGTGAACGTCTGCTGCGAAACTCCGTCTGGAGCGGTCAGCTTGAACGCGTGTCCGCCAAGGTTGATCGTCTTCCCCGCAAACAGGTCGTCATTCACGCTGAGGCCGCTCCAGTCGCAGTCCGTCGTCAGCATCGCCGGCGGCTCTAGCGCCACGCTCTGGTACGTCGAGAGCTTCGCGACGGACGCAGCGTCCACAAGGTCAAAGTTGAAGACGCCGAAGAACACGCTGCTGCGCTCGCCCGGCAGCGCTTTGGACATTGCCGCGCCAACCATGTTCGTGCATGCCCAGTTCGCCGGATCGTTGAAGTCGTTGCGCTTGCCAGCGCCCGTCCAGTGCGCCACCGCCACCACATTCGCGTTCGGAACGTCGTAATAGACGCCGTCGGCCTCAAGGCGCGCGGACTCCGTGGGCACGATTGACGTTCCCGTGATGCGGAAAGCCACGTTCTCCGGAACCGCGCTCCAGGCAACTACGCGTTCGCCGTGCGCGATGCGGCGCGCGCCGACGTCGATCGTCACCAAAGCGCCCGAACCAAACTTGATGTCGCCCGTGGCGCCGGTCACAGACCACGTTTCCGTCTTGTCGGAAAGGTCGATGGTGGATCCGTTCTGCATCGTGACGGGATAGAAACCGTCGGCCACGGGCGTGAATGTGCCGAACACATTGAAATCAGCCGTGCCCGCATTCGCGGTGCCCGAGTAGCGCGCCACGTAGTTGGATACTGACATCGGCTGCGCCATGTCTATTGCACACGCGATGTCGTACGTCGCATTGTCCGTAGCCGTAATCGCCTCATAATATGGCATAAACACGCCGTCGCCTTCGACCTTGACGGTGCCGTTCGAGGCTGACCCGGCGCGGCAATACCATATCTGGTTTGCGGCGATTGTCGCGGTGAGCGTATGGCCGTTCAGGACGAACGGGCCACTGATGTGCGCGGTGCGCGCCACGTCGATGAAGGAATCCGCCCCGAAGACGATCGTGCCGTTTGAGCCGTAGTCTGGACGCGCCGGAGCACGCGTGTTCTTGAACGTGCCGCCGTTCATGTACACCCTGTAGCGCGCGATGTCGTAGATGCCCTTGTAGTCCAGCGTGCCTTCTGCATCGATGGTAATTGGCGCGCCGAGGGCGCCGAACACGGGTCTGTTATTCTGCGCATAGTATGTCTCGTTCTTTGTGCCTTCGGCGTCGTTGCCAAGAAAAACAAGTCCCTCGTGTATCCTCGTGCCGCCCGTCTGCTGATAGTAGCGGAAGCCTGTGTTGCCGTTGGCGTAGTAGGGCACGTATGTTCCCTTGCCGTCCTTGACGACCTCGACCGAACCCGAAAACCAGATCACGTTGTCGCTGTTCCAGCCGCCGTTGTTGTTGAACTGGTTTCCCTCCGGCACGTCGATGTGGAACTCGCCGCCGCTGCCGTCAGGCGAATCGTCCGTCACGTTGATGCGCCTGTTGGTGTTTCCGTTGGGCACGCCCACATAGAGTTTGTGTCCCTTCAGGTTCAGCGTGGTGTTGGCGGCCACGAAACCGCCGAACAACGATCCCATGCCGCGCCAGTCGCAGTCGGCCGCCAGCGTCACCGTTCCGCTCATGGAGAGAGAATTCCATATCACCTGCTGTCCAGCGGGGAAGTTGAACTTCGTCTCGCCGGTCACGCTCACCGCGGTGACGGAGGCATCAGGAATCGCGCCCGCGATCACGTTGCCGCCTGCGTCGAAGCACTGCCAGTTGGCAGGATCGGTGACGACGTTGCGGTTGCCGCCGCCCGTCCACACCGCCGTTGCCGGCGCATCGGCCAATGCAACGCCGCAGACGAGCATGCATGCACACATTGAGGCCAGGGCAGAATTGACGGTTTCCGCCACCATGCGAAAGTTGCTGACAAGACGCTTCATTTCATCTCCTCCTTGAACACCAGGAACACTTTCTTGACAATTCCATTGTGACGAATTTTACCATAATCCCCCCTGGACTACAAGCCGAAAAACAGTTTGACTGTAACTGCGCGATTCGTCATAACAATATGCACCCCCTCGGAGAAGCGACACTCCTGTCGCTTCCTGATTTGAAGCGGCGACGAAGTCTTTCCTCGAGGCTTTCACCAGACTTAATTATCCGTTCCCTTAAGCAGCGCCTTCAAGTAGCCGTTTGCGAAGAGGCGGCCGAGCGTGAAATAGCCTGGCGTTCCCTCTGGGGTGAGCAGGCGATCGTAGGCCATCTCAGGCACGTGGTCGCCGCGTACGGGCACGTCAAGGCCGATCTCGCGGTAGAGGCGCATGAGGGCGAACTGGTCGGTGTCGCCCTGGTCGTGGAAGAGTTCGGTGAAGTCCTCCTTCGTTCCCTCCACGTCGCGCACGTGGATGAACGCGATGCGCTTGCCGAAGTGGCACGCCGTCTCCTCTAGATCCGCGCCCATGAGCTTGAAGTTTGCCTGGCAGAACGTGACCGCGTTCGACAACGACGGATAAAGCGCATACGCGCGGTCGTATGCCTCGACCGAGCCGAAGATGCGCGCATAACCGCCTAGAGAGTCAAGGCAGGGATCGTCTGGATGAAGCGCCATCCTCACGCCGCATTTCTCGGCCGTGGGCATCACTGCCTTGATGAAGCATTCGTAGTTCGCCCACACCTGATCATGTGTGAGGAGCAGGACTTCGGTCTCCTTCAGCGAGAAATACGTCGCCTTCGCTCCGCCGCGGCCTTCGCGCACGCCAGTTCTCGACCAGCCCTTCCCCGCCATGAAGTTGTAGCAGAGCAGCTTTATCCCGAGGCGCCCCATCGACTCCAGCAGCTCGCGATAATGCGCGAGGGCTTCTTCCCTGCCTCTCTGCGTCTCTGCGTCTAAGACGCCGTTGGCCCCATGCTCCTTGATCGGCGACATGTCGAAGGGATCGCCCTCGAGGCCTACGACGCGCAGCCCCGCTTCCGCCAGACGCGAGACGATGCCCGAGAGAGTCTCGAACCGCCACGGATCTGCGAGACCCGTCAATTCGGGATTCACCTTCACCACCACGTCCGTTATCCCCATCTGCGGACAAAGCCTCCACAGGGGATGCGGCACCGGCGGCACAAACTCTACAAGCCTCATTCCGCGAGCCGTCCCTTTACGCCGAACGTCCGCAGCCTTGCAAGCGCCACCAGCCCCGCGCCCACGAGATAGAACGCGGCCAGCGACGCAAGCGCCACGGTGGACGAGAACGAATCCTTGATGAACCCTAGAACAACGGGCGCCGTGGAGCCGAAAACGAACGCGCCCGAGAGCATCAGACCTGCCCCCGAGGCGTGGTAGCGCTGCGGGATTATGTCGAAGAGCGACGCCATGAGATTGGAGTCGTAAACTCCGCGGAACACGCCGAAGAGCGCCATCGCCACGCCGCACGGTACAAGCGACGGCGCGTAGGCCATCCACACGATGAACGGAACGGCGCAGACAAGGCCCACGATGTTCGTCTCCATTCTCACCGATGGACGCCTCTTGACGAGTCTATCCGAGATGCGTCCGCCAAGCGTCACGCCCACGAACGCGCCTAGGTAGTGCCATAGAACTGCGTTAAGCGCGGCAGAGCCCTTTGTGAGCTTGAATGTATTCTCGGCATGGCTCGGCATCCACGTCTTGAATCCCACGTCCACGTAGATCATCATTCCAAGGCCTGCCATCAAGAGAAGCGCCGAAGGGTTCGCGACAAACGCCTTCAGCGCCTCCTTGAGGGAAGGCTTTGCCTCTGCGGCGGGGCTGGCGTCATGCACCTGCCGTCCGCCCTTCAGCCCCAGGGCCAGCACCACGGCCCACGCGATGCCGATGCCGCCGAACACCCAGAACGGCTTACGCCAGCCGTCTGTGCCGCTCTCCGCAAGATAGCCAGACGCGACGCTGCATCCGATGATGCCGGCGTATAGCCCCATCTGCAGGATGGAGAGCGCCGTGGCGCGAGTCTCCTTGTGGAGCTCGCCTATTATCGACGTTGCGGACGGATAGTAGAACGACTGCCCGAATCCGTTGAGGATTCCGTACGTAACGAGCATCAGTCCAAGGCACGACGCGAAGCCCGACGCGAAGATTCCAAGGCAGAACACGAACACGCCCGAGACTACCATCCACTTGCGGTTGAAGAGATCGGCCGTCAATCCGGCGAACGGCACGGAAAGACCGTACACAAACGTGAACACCGTGGCCACAAGCCCGATTCCCGCCGCAGTCGCGCCGAGCGATCCCTGTATGGACGAAAGCGTGGCGCCGAATATCTGCCGCGTACCCTGCTGAAGGAAGAACGCCACCCACAAAAGCAGGAGGGCGAACCACTTGTAGTTCGGAGACGTCTCTTGTTCGTTGCTCATGGTAAGGAGTCCTTCCTCTGACCGGTCAATCCTCGAACTTCACCTTCACGCAGGAAAGGCGGTAGTCGCCCTTCAGCGTCGCCTTGCCCTGGAAGAAGAGGTAGACCTGCCCGTCATCGTCCTCGAAGACGCCGGGATGTCCGCTCTCCCATGCGTTCCACGATCCCTCCGGCCCGTGCGGGAAGACCGGCTCGTTGCGCCACCGCGTGAAGTTCACGCCGTCCGCAGACCACGCCACGCCGATCTGCTGGCGCTCGTGGTTGTAGGCGCCTGCGTAGAACATGTACCAGATGCCCTTGCGCCGGATCACGGTCGGCGCCTCGATGCATTTCATCTCCCACGGCAGGTCGGGCTTGAAGAACGGCGCCTTGACCGTGAGCTCGTGCCAGTCGGGAAGACCGTACGCGCTGCCGTACTTGGCCCAGGCCATGCCGAGCTGCTGGATCTTGCCGCCGGGATGCTCGCGCGTGGCGAACATGAGCATCATCCGGTCGCCCACGCGGTAGACCTCGGCGTCGATGGCGCGGTTGAGCGACCACTCGTTCTTCGCGATGAACGCCGGCTTGTCCGAATCGCTCTTGAAGTGGATGCCGTCGTCGCTCGTCGCGTGCCAGAGGACGTTGAGCTTGTTCGGCGCCTTGTCCTTGGGCGCGTCGACGCCGCGCGCGTCGTGGCCCTGCGCGAAGATGTGGATCTTGCCGTCGAACTTCTTCACGCACGGCGCGACCCACCCCACGGTCTCCGGCGCGCCCTCGACGGCGATGTTCCCGACGCGTGTCCAGTCCACGAGGTTCGTGCTCGTCGCGATGCCACCCCACCACCACGTGCGGAACTTCGGCACGTTCTTGGGCACGCGGTCCTTGGCGTAACTGCATTCGCTATAGTACATGAAGTACTTGCCGTTGTGGCGGATCACGGTGGGGTCTTTCGCGAAAGGACGATCCGGCCCGAGGCGCGTCGTGTCGCCGTAGAGCATCAGACGGGGCAGCTGTTCGAAACGGATGTTGGAACAGGGGCGCACGCCGGCGGTCGCCGTACCGGTCCACAAAACCGCGCCGACGGCCACTGCCGCGCGCGTCCAGAAGATTTTCGTTTTCATGCCCATATTCTATCATACGCCCCGCGTCCGCGTAAAGACCGCAGATACGGGTCCGCGAGGTTGACGCGAAGGGGAACGGTCTGTTAAAATACCGCCATGCATTCGCAGGGCAGAGAGAGAAACGTCATTGCCGACGCGTTACGCGGCGCCGCAGGTCTGCTCGTACCGTTGTTCCACATCTCCGAGCCGTACGGCTGGAAGCGGGGCGACGTCGCGTCCGTGCCCCAGATCTGCGGACATGGGTACCTCTGCGTCGAATTCTTCCTCCTCCTGATGGGCTTCATGCTCGCACACGCCTACGACCGCCGCTGGCGTGACGGGATGAGCACCGGCGCCTTCTTCCTGCGCCGCCTCCGGCGACTGCACCCGCTCGTCGTCTCCGGCGTGGTGATCGGCGTGATCGTGTTCTTCGCGCAGAGCATAGGATGCCCGCTCTGGGACAAGGCATTGAAGGCGTTTGGCCCCTGGGAGCTCACGGGGGCGATTGCCGCCGGACTCTTCCTCCTGCCGTATCCCGGCACCGGGTTCCTCGTGCCGTTCAATCCGTGCGCGTGGACGCTCTGCTACGAATACGCCGCGAACATCCTCTACGCGCTCTTCGTACGCCGCCTGGGACTCGTCACGCTCGCGGTCCTTTCCGTGGTCGCCGGACTCTGGAGCGCCTCTTTTGCGCTGCATGTGGACCTCAACGCGATTTTCGGCACGTCCTGCGAAGTGGTTGCGAAGGCCGCCGCACGGGCGCGGGACTCGATTGAGATAGGCTGGAGCTTGAATCCGTACCACGCCTACGGCGCCTGCGTGCGGCTGTTCTTCCCGTTCCTCTTCGGCATGTTCCTCGCGCGGACGGGATGGAAGATCCGGATCCCGCGCGGCGGCCTGCTGATCTGCCTTGCCGTGTTCTTGCTCGTGCTCTTCACGCCGATGCCGTTCGGCGGCAAGATCCAGAACGGCGTGTTCGAGCTCATGGCCCTGATGGTGGTGTTTCCGCTGTTGCTGCTGGCGAGCGCGGGCACGCCCGTGGTGTCCGGGAAGACGGCGGCGGTCTGCGCGTTCTTCGCGGAACTCTCCTATCCATTCTACATGTCGCACTACCCCTTCATGAAGATCCACAACTGGTGGGTGCGAACGCATTCCGCCAACTACTCGGCCGGTTTCTGCTTCGCGCTTGGCGTGTGCGAGTACCTCGCGCTCGCCGTGTTCGCCTGGGCGGTCATGAGGTTCTGGGACCGGCCGACGCAAAAGATACTCGGCGCACTGTCCAGCGGCCGGGGCCGTGTTGGCAGGAAGGTCGAAGGATGATATAATATCGCCCCGTATGGCTAGACATGCGAAGTTGCTGGCCGGCGGATTGGCGTTGGCGTCCCTTCTGTCGGCATTCGCCGAAGATCCGGACGAGGAGCGATGGTTCTCACTCCCGTTTCCGGTGTCTGGCGGCGCGCGTGCCTATTTTGAAAGCGCCTACTTCTCCTCGTCCGGCACCTTGAGCTACACCAAGCCCGTCGCGGAGCAGGTGGCGTGGATCAACGCAAACCTCGGCGACTACGGCTACCTCCTCGCCGACGGCTGGCTCTGCAGCGCGCTGAACGGCCAGACCGACCATGTCCATCGCCGCGCGTTCTACTGCTTCGAGGGGACCGCGCGCTACGGCTACGACCTGAAGTTCACCGACGACATCCATCTCGACACCAACGGCGGCCTGCTCTGGGACTGGCTCGGCGGCTACAGGGCGCACCATGGCACGCCGCTTGCGGTCTACGCCATGCAGCATCTCCGCAACCCGGTCCTCACGCCGTACTGGAACCTCCTACACCGTTTCGACGACAACCGCTACGTGCGCATCCGCACGGGCGTGGAGCATCCGTTCTCGCCGATCGAGTCCGTGAGGATCGTCCCGTACATCGAGTCGATCTGGGGCGATGCCGCCCGCTACAGGCGCGTCTACGGCGACAGTCCCTCATATAGGTTCCTCAACGGCGCGTACATGGTCGGCGTGACGGGTTTTGTCGCGGAATGGCGCTTCACCGAACACTGGTATCTCTGGTTCCGCTTCCGCCAGTTCTTCACGGTGAACCCGGCCGCGCGCTCGCTGGCGAAGCGGCGCGACACGATCGTCCACCACACCGACTATTCAATCTACGGCCTCGGCCTCGGCGTCCGCTTCTGACCTCCGCCACCAAAATGGCGGCGCGCCGTTGATAAACGTGTTCCCCCTTGCGCCTACCTTTTCAAACAGCACATAACAGAATGACGGAGTCGCATTGCATGGGCGTCAAGTGATGTGATATACTTTATCCAGATTTGGCACGATAAAATTGAGTATGGTCAAAATGCTGGAAAAAGGAGAATGAGATGGGCGTGCAGTCGTTCAGCCGGCGTTCGTTTTTGAAATTCGAGGCGGCGGGGGCGCTTGCCGCCGCCGGAACGGCGTTGCCGCTTGCGGGCGGGCAACTGGCCGTTCCGCAGAGGAAGGGGGCGTTCGCCGAGCCGACGCATGAGCTGCCGCTTGCGGAGGACTGCGACGTGATCGTGGCGGGCGGAGGGCCGGCCGGCATCTCGGCGGCGGTGTCCGCCGCACGCGCCGGGGCGAAGGTGCGCCTGTTTGAGATGCACGGCGCGCTCGGCGGGGTCTGGACGAGCGGCCTTCTGGGCTGCCTCATAGACTTCGACAAGTCGGCGATCGACCGCGAGATCATGCGTCGGCTGAAGGCGCTGGGCGTGCTGCTCGTGCGCAATCCGCGCCGCAAGGAGGCGAGGGTGGCGAACTTCACCTACGACCCCGAGTGCATGAAGGTCGTCTGCGAGGAGATGTGCACGGAGGCGGGTGTTGATTTCCGTCTCCACTCCATGGTTGTGGCGGCGTACCGCGATTCTTCTGGACGAAATGTCGAGACGGTTGTCACCGAGTCCAAAGAGGGGCGGCGCGCCTGGCGCGCGAAGATGTTCATCGACTGCACGGGTGACGGTGACCTTTCTGCCCAGGCCGGCTGCGGATACGACATCGGCGGGCCGGACGGCAGCAACGACCAGCCCGCCAGCCTCTGCGCGATGGTGTTCTCCCCGCATCCCGACAGGGTCGCGCCGTATGTGGTGAACCATCCCGACAACTTCGACGCCAACGGCCGCCTTCGCACCGAGAGCCCCAAGAAGAGAATGCACGCCGAGATGGTGCGCGCCGGGCTGTCTCCCTCGTACTCGATGCCGACGCTCTTCATGGTGCGCGAAGGCGTGTACGTGTGGATGATGAACCATGTGTACGGACTCAAGATAGACGACGCGGCAGGACTCGCCCGCGAGACGGTCCGGGCCCGCCGCGAGGTGCTAGACGGCGCGCGGGCGCTTACGCGGCTCGGCGGCGCGTGGGAGGGGTTCTGCGTTCTTGCGACGGCGGAGCAGCTCGGCCACCGCGCCGCCCGCCGCGTGCACGGCCGCTACACGCTCACCGCCGATGACGTCAGTTCCGGTGCGGTCTTCCCCGACGCAGTCACGACATCCAACTTCTGCGTGGACGTGCATGCCACCAGCGCCGAGAGGAACAAGAAGGCCGCCTACAGTTCGCACGGCGTGAAGGCCAAGCCTTTCCAAATTCCGCTCCGCGCCTGCATGGCGAAGGACGCCGACAATCTCTACCTGGCCGGGCGCTGCATTTCAGGGGATTTCATTCCGATGGCGAGTTACCGCGTGACCGGCAGCGCAGTTGCGATGGGCGAGGCCGTAGGCCGCGCCGCCGCCGCCCGCGCAGGACATCACTCCCCCAGGTGACGGCCGCGCGGGAACCTTGCGTCGCAACGATTACTTGACGATAGGCGTCAGGACCATGTTGCGGAAGTCCGCGTCGGAGTGATCGCCCTGGATGTAGAGCGGCCCGGGCACGAACTCGTCGGCCGTCATCGCGCCGCCCGTGATGCCCACCACGGGCGCCTTGTCGATGATCGTCACGCCGTTGAGCACCACGGTGAGGTGGCGCTTGTAGAGCGTCACGTTCACGGTCTGCCACTCGTTCGCCGGCTTCTCGGCGGCGACCTTCGGCGTCACGCGGCCGTAGTAGGCGGCCATGTGGTGCATGTCCACGGGCTTGCCGTAGCTGTCGAGCACCTGGATCTCGTAGATGCCGCGCAGGTACACGCCGGAGTTGCAGCCCGGCAGCACGCGCACCTCGTACTTCAGGTTGAAGTCGAAGAAGTCGGCGCGCTTCGTGCGGAGGTTGCCGTTCTTGTGGACGGACTTGCCGTTCTTGTCGCGCGTGATGCGGTTGGAGAGCATGCCGTCCTTGAGCGTCCAGCCGTTGATCTTGTCCTTGCCCATGATCTCGAAGTCGTCGATCGTGCCGGCGAGGAGGTTGATCGGAGCGCCGTAGACGGCCTTGGCGAAGTCGGGCGCGGGGCCGATGGGCGGGTTGCGCTTGCCGCAGACCTTCTCCTCCTTGTCGACGACCTTGCCGTTGCCGTCCACGGTGCAGCAGGTGGCGTCGAGCACGTTTCCCTTCACCATGCCCTTCACACAGAGCGCGCGCCACGCTGCCTTGTCGTTCTCCTTGCCCTTCGGCTTGCTGAACGCGCGGCGGACGGTGAAGGACGTCGCGTCAATCTGCGTGACGTCGGCCGGCGTGGGACTGCCCCAGCGCCAGAGGAGGAGCGCGGTGGGCTTGCCGTCCTTGCCCTTCTCGAGGATCAGGTGGCCCGCGTTCATCTCGGGGTAGGGCAACTTGAGCCCCCAGTTCCCGTACGCGCAACCGCAGTCCGCGCACGCGCACGGCGTGGCGCAAGCGCACGTGGCGGGTGCCTTCGCGCAGCCGCATGACTTCGGCGCGCAGCAGCCGTCGCCGCAGTCAGACGAACAACAGCCAGGGGTGAGTAAAGCGATTCCGGCAGAGACAACGCTCGCCGCCAACAGGTTGAGGGTAGAGTTTTTCATGTGCGATAGTATATCACAATTACGGCGCGTGCGGGAGGGACGCGCTCACGCCCGTCCGCCAAACGCACTTGACTTCCAAACCGATGATGGTAAAATGAGGGCATGAACATGACACGCAGAAGTTTCTTCGGGGCCGCTGCGGCGGCCGGGACCCTGGCGGGAAACCGCGTGGCGGCAGCCGACGCCCCTGGCGCGTTCGCCGAACCGGCACAGCGCATTCCCGTGGACGACTGGGCCGACGTGATCGTCGCAGGCGGCGGCCCGGCCGGCGTGGCGGCGGCCGTCTCCGCCGCGCGCGCGGGGGCGAAGGTGCGGCTCCTCGAGCTGCAGGGGTGCCTCGGCGGCATCTGGACGGCCGGGTTCCTCTCGTACATCTTCGATTTCAACAAGTCCGACATCGGCCGGGAGATCATCCGCCGCCTCGACGCCTACGGCGCGCGCGCCGTGGACAGGCCCGGCGACGAGGGCATGAAGTTCTACCGGCGGGGAACCGACCAGGACTGGGTCTACGAGCCCGAGTACATGAAGGCCGTGTGCGAGGACATGTGCGCCGAGGCGGGCGTGCGCGTGACGCTGCAGTGTCCCGTGGCGGCGGCCTACCGCGACGCGTCCGGACGCAACGTCGAGACGGTCGTGACCGAGTCGAAGAGCGGACGCCAGGCGTGGCGGGCGCGGACGTTCATCGACTGCACGGGCGACGGCGACCTCGGCGCGCGCGCCGGGTGCGGGTTTGACGTGGGGGGCGATGCGCCGGGCGATTCGGAGCAGCCCGCCTCGCTTATCGCGCTTGTCACAATCCCTGATGACCGTGGCATCCTCAAGTGCATTGCCAACGAGGCCTCGAACTACGATGACGACGGGCGCAGGGTCTATGATTCGAAACTCGTGCTTCTGGAGGAGATGAAACGCGTTGGCATCTCGCCGTCTTACGGTCATCCCACGATGTTCCGGGTCCATCCCCATCTCTATGCCTTCATGTGCAACCATGAATACGACGTGCCGGTGGACGATGCGGACGCGATAACGGCCGCGACGCTGCGCGCGCGGCGCGAGGTCTATGGCATGGTCGACGCGCTCGTTCGCAATGGCGGCGAGGCGTGGAAGGGGTTCCGGCTTGTCGCCACCGCCGAGCAGCTTGGGCATCGCCGCGCGCGGCGTCTGCACGGGCGCTACACGATGACGGTGGAAGACTGTCTCGAAGGGCGGAAGTTCCCGGATGGTCTGTGCACATGCTCGTTTGGCCTGGACGTGCACGCCGTGTCCAAGGCGATGAACAAGATACGCCCGGCGGGCATGCCGATCAATATGTCGCGGCATGTGCAGCCCTACCAGATTCCGCTTCGTGCCTGCCACGCGAAGGATATCGACAACCTTTACATGGCCGGGCGCTGCATCTCCGGCAACTTCTTGCCCCAAGCGAGCTATCGTATCACAGGCACGTCCATCGGCCTTGGGGTGGGCGTTGGCAAAGCCGTCCTGGCGCTCTGATTCCGGTTCGCCGGATCAGAACGCCGCTCATTTCGAAAAAGAGTGCCTTATCACGGCAAACTTGGGAGTTTTTGGGCAGGATAAAATTCATCTTCAAGGATGGCCGCATAAATGGTATAATACGCGGCGAATTAAAGACATCAAAGGCACTGTGGAAATGAATGACGGAAACATGTGTTCGGGGCGCGTTGAAATGAGCGTTGCCGGACTTCAGGAGGATTACACGCATCACCTTCGGTACACGTTGGCGAAAGACGAGAAC
>JAEEGG010018064.1_pt1 | contig 14416 bp, 8 predicted proteins | sample 9134161 | NCBI WGS metagenome assembly JAEEGG01 (sample SAMN16246543, study PRJNA631951) | gut metagenome | biome: gut microbiome; feature: rumen; material: CR-attached | host: Bos | place: Iran: Karaj | collected 2018-10
GTCACATTGTCACAATTGTCCCTTCCGCAATGAAATAGCGTAATCCCAAAGATTTCAGCGCTGATTTCGCCCTGGCCGAGATGTCACAGATATAGGGAGGGCGTTAACATTCGTTAGCACAGAAAGTCGGCTCAAATCTCCGTTCATTGAGCCGATGACTGTATGTTTCGTACAGTCACCGACGCAAATCTGCGTCCGTTGACTATTCATTCATGTAGGCTTGGAAAGCACCGTCGCGAATTGCGACGGTGCTTCATCTTGCAATGTCGGGACAGAGGGGTCGGTGATTTGCCGACTCCTTGCGGTTATCGGCTAGTAAACAAGCCAACGGTGAACGATTTGTTCACCGTCGCCGATAGGAGGGGGTAGCGAATCGCGACTCCCTTTGTTGGAGCTGCATCTGAGTCGGCGATTTGCCGGGTCAGCTCTGTCTAGCATGAGGAGGCACCCAAGCTGATGAGTCCCTGTTTTAAGGAGTCATAGCCAATGGCCGCGGATATTATTTCCGTTGTGCCCTATACCGATGTGAACGCAGATTTGCCACTCCGTCTGAAGTCTGCACCCAAGGGTGAACGAATCGGTCACCCCTTTGTTCGTCAGATGCTCGTGGTGTCCGTCCGATGGCATAACGAATCGTTACCCCATCCGATGGCGTCGCAAATCGCGACTCCATCAAAGGGCGACTGCCTGAAGGGGGTGTTTTGAAACCACCCCCTTATCGACGCATCACCTGTTTGCCGTCTCCCATACTCGAAGAAATGTTTTTCAGCTGCATGACGAGACAGGGTAATTTTGCAATTGCCACGAAGAAAGCATGGGGTGTTTTGAAACCACCCCATCGTCGAGGCGATGCACTACCAGCTTGCCGTCCCGTTCACTGTAGCCGATAAAGGGGGACGAATCATGACTCCCTTTTGTCAGATTGCAAGGACGCCCCCTCTAGGGTCGATGCTCCTGTCGCATGGACTTACGGTCAGGTCTGAGGCACTTTCCCAAATTGGGAGGGTGGTTTCTGGCCTGACATCGCTATTCGCGATGCCAGCTTGGAGCGCATTGGCTGCTCTTCAGATCATGGCGGAAAAAGGGGGCCCTGAATCAGGGCGGCCTTCACAACAAAGCAGTGCCCTGAATCGGTGCAGTGATTTAGGGTAAAACCAGGGCCCTGAATCAGGACGGTGGTTTATTGGGCGATTGAATTGTCACAAAATGTCACGCAAAATCGCTGACTTCCGCAGTATTTCTGCGGATGTGACAATTGTGACAATGTGACAATTACTAAGAATCACTTTGCAATTCTGCCTGAGTCGCTACCTAAGGGGGAGGCGAAACACCCTTCCCTTTGAAGCAGGCACCCTGACGGAACGATTCGTTCTCCCAGCTTTATCGCTTGACGTTTCTCCGGTATTCTTGCGGCGTGACACCTGTGAGCTTACGGAACAGCCGGATGAAATAGCTGTGGTCGCTGAATCCCAAGGCATATGCAACCTCCTTCACGGGCATCTCGGTGGTGAAGAGCAGCAGCTGGGCCCGCTCCATCTTTTTCTTGTTGATGAACTGCACGGGTGACGTGCCAAACTCCCGCTTGAACAAGCGGATGAGGTAGGGCTTCGTCACGCAGGCCAAGTCGGCCAGTTCCTCTACGTCGATCGTGTCGCTAATGTGCGAGTGGATGTGCGAGAGCACCTTTTGCATGCGCTCGTCGTGTGTCCACACACGTTGTACAGCCTCCCTCATAAAGCGCGAGAAGATCATCAGCATGGCCCCTCTCAGCTCCATCTTCTCCCATAGCTCCATGTCCTGATAGCGTTGCAAGTAGCTGGAGAACAGCGTGACATTGTCGTAGGTCTGCGGGTCGCTGTCCGGCAGGATGGCCTGCGGCTGCTGGCTGCACATCCGCTGGAAGAGGAGGGCGTCGATGCCCTCGGCTTTCACCTCGGTCGGGAAGTCGTACTGCTCCATCACGTCCTGCTCGTTTTTGAAGCCCTCGTACACGTGTAAATAATAATGAGTGAACCTTCCGCTGCATTCGTACGAGTGAAGCGTATAGGCCGGGATGATGTAGAGATGATTGGGGCGTAGCGTCACCCACTTGTCTTGCAGTCGGAGCCTTGCTCCGCCTTCGACAACGTAGAATATGCGGGTGAAAGGTGAGTTGACGTCCTGCCAGTTCCAGTCGGCATCGTGGTGGGCTATGCCGACGTTCAGCATCATCAGGTTCATGGATTCAATGGGGATCTGCATATTGGTGGATGGTGGATGGTTGATGGTGGATGGTGGGTTTTGATGGTGCAAAGGTACGAATAATTATCTGAAATGCCATGTCACATTATTGATATTTTATAGGATAAAATTGTCCTGAATGTCATAATATGGGAATTACGATAGGACTTTAGTTTCATTTGGCTTCTTTTGTCCTATTTCTGTGCAAAATAATGAAACTATAGGGGCGAAATACTTTGTAACTTTGCACCGTCAAATTAACAACTAACAATTCAACGTACAATTGAACTTATGAAGAGATCACTGACCTATTTGCTTTTGGCTGCCAGCATGACAGTCAATGCACAGTTGTCGGACGTGCCTGTTCAACAAGGAACCTACACCCCTGATTGGGAGTCGCTCGGAGCCTGGGAATGTCCTGAATGGTTTAAGGATGCCAAGTTCGGCATCTGGGCACACTGGGGCCCGCAGTGCCATGCCGAGGACGGCGACTGGTATGCCCGCTTTATGTATTACGACGGCTCCGGCCAGAACCAGTGGCATTGGCAGCACTTTGGCGACCCTGCAGTATTCGGACTGAAAGACCTCTGCAACGACTGGAAAGCCCAGAGCTGGGATCCCGAGCAGCTGGTCAATCTCTACAAGAGTGTGGGTGCCCGCTATTTCATGGCCCTAGCCAATCACCACGACAACTTCGACCTATGGAACTCGCCCTATCAGGAGTGGAACTCAGTGAATGTCGGTCCGAAGAAAGACATCATCAAGGGCTGGAGCGATGCCTGCAAGAAGGCCGGCCTGCCCCTGGGCGTCAGTATTCATGCCTCGCATGCCTGGACATGGCTGGAGCCCTCGCAGGAGTACGACGGCAACCTGACCAAGGAGGACGGCAAAGGCACGTGGTGGGAAGGCATGGACCCGCAGGAACTCTATGCTCAGCGCCACGACCATAGTTCGGGCTGGGACAACTCGGGCACCATCCACAGCCAGTGGGACTGGGGCAACGGTGCCAACCTGCCTTCGCAGCAGTATAAGCAGAAGTTCCAGAACCGGGTGCTGGAGCTCATCAACGACTATCAGCCCTCGATGATCTATTTCGACGATACCGCCATGCCTTTCTACGGCTGCGACGACCAGATAGGCAAGAACATCCTAGCACACTATTATAACAAGCAGAGCGATGTGGTGGTCACCGGCAAGCAGCTTAACACCCAGCAGAAGCAGTACATGCTCTGGGACGTGGAGCGCGGCATACCTGACCGCATCCAGGAGCAGTACTGGCAGACGTGCACCTGCATCGGTTCGTGGCACTACGATGTGAATGTCTACAACCGTGGCGGCTACAAAGGCGCTCAGCAGGTGGTCGACATGCTGGTCGACATCGTCTCGAAGAACGGCAATCTGCTACTCAGCATTCCCGTTCGCAGCAATGGCACGATCGACGACAAGGAGCAGGCCATCCTCGAAGGCATCAAAGCCTGGATGGATGTCAATTCAGTCAGCATCTACGGCACTCGTCCCTGGAAGACCTACGGCGAGGGCCCGATGACCGATGCATCCAATCCCCTGAGTGCGCAAGGCTTCAACGAGGGCAACAACTACTCGTCGAAAGACGTGCGCTACGTGCAGAAAGGCGACATTCTCTATGCCACCATCATGCGCTGGCCGGCAACCAGTTCGTTCACTTTCAAGAGTCTGGGCAAGAGCTCGCCCTATTTCAGTGGACAGGTGAAGAGCGTCAAGTTGTTGGGCTATGGCGATGTCAGCTTCTCGCAGGCCATCAATGGTGTCACCGTGCAGCTGCCCGACGTGAAGCCCAACGACATTGCTCCCGTCTTCGAGATCACCTTCGTGCCTGGCACCGACACTCCAGCCACACTCCAGGAAGTCATCGAGGGCTACGAGGCCCTGCTCGTCGAGCTGCGCGCACAGGTGAGCAACAATACCGGCCGATTCAGCAAGAACGGTGTCAACGCCTTTGCCGAGGCCATTGCTGAGGCCCGTCAGCATCTAGGCGACAGCGAAGCCGACCAGCAGATCGTCATTACACAGCTGAACGAGGCCTACAACACCCTGCTCACCAGCGGCCGCAATCAGCCCGACGTGCCCCGCGACGGATGGGAGGCCGACATCACCGTCAACCAGCTCATTGAGTCCAGCGGCTTCTCGGCCTCTGAGAAGGGCTCCCGCTTCGGCACACCGCAAAATTGGACCGTGGAGAACTATGCCATCCAGATGACCAATGGCGACACGAAGAACGGCATCGACGGCTATCCCGGCCACAACACCTTGATGCTGGGCCGCTGGGCCAGCGAGGAGGTGCAGCCCATCGAGAGCGACATTGCCAATGCCCGCATCTACCGCACCGTACATCTGCAGCCTGGCACCTATTACTTCGGTCAGCTGCTCGAGACTCACTACAATATTCCTGAGGCCAACTACCTCTTTGCTGCCACGCGTACGTTGCCCACCTCTGAGGTCGAGGACCAGGCCATTGCCTTCGCACACATCAGTCAGGCCAGCGTCGGGAAATGGTTCGGACTGAGCTTCTATATCGATGAAGAGCAGGATGTGGTGCTCGGATGGCAGGCCGATCTCACCAGTGGAAGCACCGAGCAGGAGTTCCGTGTGAAGGAAGTGAAACTGCTCAGCTATGGCACGGTGAACAATGATGCCCTGTTCAACCTCATCGAGCGGGCATGGTTCACGCTCGACATGGCCAAAATCAACGGAAACACGGGCTTTTATCGCCGGGATGCAGCCGACAAACTGATGGCTGCTCTCGAAGAGGCTGAGGCTTATATCGATGGCACCAGCGAAGAGGTGGATGCCGCCTATGAGAACCTGCTGCAGGCTCTGGAGGACTTTCTGAAGAACGGCAAGAACGTGGGTGGAGCACCCATAGAGTCCGGCTATGAGGACTGGACCGTAAAGGTGCTACATGAGGCCGATAACTTCGCCCGTACGCCAGAGACACAGGACGGCGGACGCTTCGGCGAGACACTCTATTGGACTGTCGAGAATTTCGGCTTCGACCATCAGGCCGGCATCGACAACAACCCGGGCTACGACTGTCTGCACCTTGAGGTGTGGTGGAACAGCAGCGCATTCCCTGAGCATGGCTACGACATCAGCAACGCACGCCTCTATCAGCAGGCCGAACTGCCTGCCGGACGCTATTACTTCGGTGCTGCCTATCCCGCTTTCGAGCCTAATGACGTCAGCTATATCTTCGCCTCCGACCAGATTCTTTCCACCAACGACATCACCAAGTCGTCCATCGCTTTCGAGCAGGTCAGCGTGGCTCCCCGCGACGGCAGCTTCCGGGGCATCTTCTTCACGCTCGAAAAACCCACCAACGTCTATCTGGGCTTCCAAGCCGACTTCAGCAACTCCAACACTGCTAACGTCCGTGTCAAGGCCGTCAAACTGCTCTACTACGGCGAGATCACCTATAGCAAGCTGCAGGAGCTTATTGTTTCCGTCGAGCAGCAGTTGACCGAGGTGACTATCAACGAGAATACCGGCTATTATTCTCAGCAGGCCTACGACCGTCTGGCTGCTGTCATTGCCACTGCAAAGGCCGTGGCCGACAATGCCGACTACGACACCGTCAGCCGGGCCTACAACGCCCTGAGCGAGGCATTGGCCGATTTCCTGCAGAATGGCCGCAATGCCGGCGGAGAGCCCGAGAAACTGGGTGCCACCGATCTCACCATCGAGAAACTGCATGAGGCCAGCCAGTTCAGCCGCGATGACCAGAGCGTCACAACCCGTTTTGCCAAGCCCAAGTACTGGACTGTGGAGAACTTCAGCATTCCTAACGGTGGCGACGGCACGAAGCAGGGCCTCGACCGCTATCCGGGCTACGACTGCCTGATGCTGGGCATCTGGGGCGACCGCGACAACAACGAGGAAGGCGACCTCAGCGATGCACGCATCTACCAGCGTGTGCACCTGGATGCTGGCCGTTACTACTTCGGCAACACCTTCCAGACACGCTACAACCTCAACCAAGCCTATCTCTTCGCTGCTTCCGAGCCCCTGCCCACTGCCGACATCGAGACGAAGTCCATCGCCTGGCATGCCTTTGCCACTGGTGGCGACAACGATAAGTTCAACGGCATCTATTTCACCCTCTATGAGCCGCAGGATGTGTGTCTCGGTTTCCAGGCCAACCTCGCACAGGGAGCCGGCGAACAGGAGTTCCGTGCCAATCAGGTGGTGCTCTTCGGCTATAAGATTCAGTCGGGCATCGAACAGCTGCCTGCAGCAAATGCTGTAGCCGACGGGGCAGTGCAATTGTTCACTCTGACAGGCGTGCGTCTGCAGGAAGTGCCTCAGAAAGGCTTCTACATCGTGCGTCAGGGCGGAAAAACGCGAAAGATGTTGGCTAAATAATAAATAATTGCTATCTTTGCCGCATGAAACGAATATTGCTACTTTTAGTCCTTGGCTGCATGGTATGTGCAGCCAAGGCACAAGACTACCGGATTCCCGTCTCTGAGCAGCATGAGCAGATGCAGACAGGACAGTATCAACCTACGTGGGAGAGCCTGAAGACCCACCAGACACCCGAGTGGTTCCGCAATGCGAAGTTCGGCATGTGGGCGCACTGGGGACCGCAGTGCGTGGAGGGCTCGGGCGACTGGATGGCGCGCTCGCTGTATATGGAAGGCACGCGCGAGTACAAATGGCACGTGGAGCACTACGGCCATCCGTCGGAGGTGGGTTTCAAGGACATCCTGCCGCTATTCAAGGCCGAGAAGTGGAATCCCGACGAGCTGGTAGCCCGCTACAAGCGCTGCGGAGCGCAGTACTTCTTCGTGCTGGGCAACCATCACGACAACTACGACCTGTGGGACTCGAAGTATCAGCCGTGGAACTCGAAGAACATCGGTCCGAAGCGCGACGTGCTGGCTGAATGGGCCGCCGCAGCCAAGAAGGCCGGACTGCCGCTGGGCATCTCGTTCCATGCCGATCATGCGTGGACTTGGTACGAGCCGTCGCAGCGCTACGACCTGGAGGGTGAGAAGGCCGGCGTCTACTACGACGGCAACCTGACCAAGGAGGACGGCAAAGGCAAGTGGTGGGAAGGCATGGACCCGCAGCAGCTCTACCAGCAGCGTCACCCCATGAGCCAGGGCTCGTGGGACAACGGCCGCATCCACAGCCAGTGGGACTGGAGCCATGGTGCCTGTCCGCCGACACAGGAGTTCGTCACCAACTTCTATGACCGCACGCTGGACGCCATCAACCGCTACAATCCTGACCTCATCTACTTCGACGTCACCGTGCTGCCCTTCTATCCGCTGAGCGACTGCGGACTGCGCATCGCCACTCATCTTTATAACAAGAACCCGCGTGCCGTGGTCTTCGGCAAGATCCTTGACGACGAGCAGCGCAAGGCTCTCACTTGGGACGTGGAACGAGGTGCTCCGAACGAGATTATCGACGAGCCCTGGCAGACGTGCAACTGCATCGGCGGATGGCACTACAACACCAGTATCTACGAGCGCAACGGCTATAAGAGTGCTGCCACGGTGGTCAAGCAGTTGGTCGACATCGTGTCGAAGAACGGCAATCTGCTGCTCTCCATACCGCTGCGTGCCGATGGCACCTACGACGAGAAGGAGTCGCAGATACTCGACGATCTGGAGGCATGGATGACGGTCAACGGCGAGAGCATCTTCGGCACACGTCCATGGGTGCGCTTCGGCGAGGGGCCCGTGGCCGAGGAGGACATCAAGATCAACAACCAGGGATTCAACGACAGTAAGTTTGGCGGCATGGACTGGCGCGACATCCGTTTCAATCAGACTGCTAAGTACCTCTACGTCACCGCCATGGGATGGCCTGAGAGCGGACAGCTCACCATCAAGTCGCTGGCCAAGGGCAACAAGGACCTGCGCAAAAAGATCAGCAGCGTCTATCTGCTGGGACACGGCAAGCTGAAGGCCCGCCAGACGGCTGAAGGCCTAGTCGTCACTCTTCCCAAGCCCTGCAATAAGATTGCGCCGGTGATGAGGATTAGTAAGTAAAAGAGGGGCATCCACCTAACCCCTACGGCCTCCCCCTGACCCCCTACGGCCTCCCCCTAACCCCCTCCAACTGGAGGGGGGAATTTGTGGATGGTGGAGGGTGGATGGGGGGCTATTGAGCGGTGATGGTCAGGGTGCTGGTGGGGAACTGATCGGATGAGCAGGTGAGGACTAGGGATGATGGCGAGCGGTGACTCTGAATGAGCAGCTGTGCCAGGCCGTTGAAAGCAGGGATGCTGAACTCATGGCAGTCGAGCTGCTTGGGATGATCCTCGCCCAGATACGACGGATCACCGTTGCCGGCACCGAGGATTCGGCCCTCGCCCTCTAGGCGGAAGGAGAGCATCGGACAGGCATCGGGCACGATGGCACCCTTCTGATCCTGCACCTCGATGGTCACTACACAGACGTCGCAGCCGTCGGCAGTGATGGTTGGCCGGTCGGCTTTCAGCATCACCTTCGCAGCTGGCTTCGTGGTGGCGATGGTCTTGGTCATGATGCGCTTGCCATTTTTGTAGCCTGTAGCCACCACTTTTCCGGGCTGATAGACGGCCTTCCACTTGAGATGTCCGTTCTTGGGCATCTGCTGGCGGCCCAGCTTCTTGCCGTTGACCGTCAGCTCCACTTCATCACAGTTGCTGTAAGCCCAGAGCTCCACCTCTTCGCCCTCATGTCCCTGCAGGTTCCAGTGGGGGAAGATGTGTAGCACGGGCTCGTCGGTCCACCAAGCCTTCAGATACCATGCCTCGTCCTTCGGGAATCCGCAGTAGTCGAGGATGCCGAACTCCGAGTCGTGGGCTGGATAGCTGAGCGGGTTGGGCTCGCCGCGATAGTCGAAGCCCGTCCAGTAGAAGAGTCCTGCTGCCCATGGGCGCTCGGCATAGAACTTCCACCCGCGCTCGATGACGTTATAGTAGATTTGAGAATTGGGGTTTGAGGATTGAGGTTTATAGTTCATGCTGGGCATGTGTCCTTTCTGACGGGGTTCGTCGAAGTAGATGCCACGTGTGCCGCAGCCGGTGGTCTCCTCGGTGCCCACAATCTTCCATGAGGGATTCTGGCGCTTGCGGTTGTCCACGTCATTCTGCACGATATAGTTGAATCCCACCACGTCGAGTCCCTTGATCATCTCTCCGCCACCGGCATTGGCCAGGGTCGAGTGGCGCGTGGGATCGAGCAGATGTGTGTATTCACGCATGGCAGCAGCTACGCGTCGGCCCGGTACCGTGTTCTCCATGCCCCATTCCTCATTGCCGTCGCTCCAGAGGATGACACTGGGATGATTGCGGTCGCGCTTGATCATATTCTCCAGCAGCCGCAGGTGCTCGACGTTGATGCCCGCCAGGCGGTTCTCATCGATGACCAGTATTCCCTCGCGGTCGCAGATGTCTAGCTGGGCGGGAGTCATCGGGTTGTGAGAGGCACGATAGGCATTGCATCCGAACTGCTTCAGCTGCTTGATGCGCCAAGCCATGAGTGCTTCGGGGATGGCAGCTCCCACACCGGCATGATCCTGGTGCATGTTCACTCCCTTCAGTTTCAGCTGCTCGCCGTTGAGCAGAAACCCGCGGTCGGCATCGAAGTCCACCGTGCGCAGCCCGGTCGTCGTCTCATAGATGTCGCATATCTTTCCGTCGGCCTTCACTGTCGTCTCCACCCGGTAGAGGTAAGGGTCGGTAGTGCTCCACAGGTGCGGACTGGTCACTTTCATCACTTGCTGAGTGGTGCGTGTCTCCTTGGGCCTCAGCATGCTCTGCTGGCCGCTGCAGCTGGCTACCTCGTGCCCCTGGGCATCCAGCAGCCGCTGCTCCACGGTGTACTCGTGTGCCTCCAGACTATGGTTCGTCACCTCGGTCTCGACATGAACGAAGGCCTGATCATACGGCTGCTGCATGTCGGCATAGACAAAGGTGCCGAAAGGAGCCACGCTCACCGCCGCCGACTTCAGCAGCCAGGCATCACGATAGATGCCGGCGCCCTCATAGAACCATCCCTCTTCGAGCGTGGCATCGGCACGGACGCAGATGAGATTCCTGCCTCCGTAGTTGACGTATTCCGTCACATCGTAAACCTGTGTGGCATAGCCGCTTGGCTCAGTGCCCATGTAGAATCCGTTGAACCACACACGTGCATTGCGGAAGATGCCGTCAAACTGCAGGGCGATGTGCTTGCCCAGGTCTTCGGCGGGGATGTCGATGAACTTCCGATACCATCCCACGCTCGTCTCAGGATATTTGTAGCCCACCGTCTTGTAGCCATGCGAGTGGCTGGCCTTAGGAGCATAGGGTAGGGTGGTCACCCAGTCATGCGGCAGACGCACTTCCTGCCACCGGGCATTGCCGGCAGGCTGGTCCTCTTTGAATTTCACTGAGTAGGGGCCCTCGTTGTGTATCGAGTTGGCCTTCGTCAGATAGTTGAAATACTCCGTGCCGCATCCGAAGTCCTTGACGGGGTCGCCGGCATGTCCGTAGGCAAACATCCACCCCTCGTTGAGGCGGGTCTTCTCGCGTACGCTCTGAGCATTGGCTGTGGAGCAGAGCATGCATAGCATCCACAGCGCAAGCATCTTCCATCGCATCGTTTTTACCATAGTTGTTATGAGTTGTTAGTTGTGGCCTTCTGAAAAGTCAGCTGCAAAGTTACGACTTTTCCTCCAAAATTCAGCCTAATAAGCGTTAAAAATGAGGAAGGAATCACAGATTTCCGATTCCTGACAGCTGTATATTCAGTTTTTCTTTGTATTTTTGCATGGTGAATACAAACAAAGCTATAAAGATACTACTGCTGACGATGCTGCTGACCTTCGGTGCATCGGTCTGTCAGGCCAGGAAGTGGCGTACGGTGGCACTGAAGAGCGCCATCACCCATCCGCAGCCCATGACGGGCCTCGTGCTCTGGCCGGAGGAGGCACGTAGGCGCCATGCTGACTACGGACCGGCCATCCAGCTGGAGTTCTCCTATTGTCTGCCCTCTAAAGTGGTGAAGGGCTGCGAGGCCGACGGCACCATCGTCTACGACTGGAGCTGGTTCGACCGTATACTCGACGATGTGGCTGGCCGCGGACATCAGCTCATAGCCCGCTTCCGCTACGAATATCCTTCGAGCAGAGATGTCGACGGTAACAGGGGGACGACAGCCGTGCCCGATTATATCAAGCAGCGGGCGGACTATTCCGAGACCTTCGCCAGCAATCCCAATGACGACGGGCCTACATGGTATGCCGACTGGACCAATGCCGAGCTGCAGCGGTTCACCCTGCAGTTCTATACCGACTTTGCCCGTCGCTATGCCCACGATGCGCGGCTGGCCTTTCTGGAGGTAGGCTTCGGCCATTGGTCGGAGTATCACATCTACGGCACCAAGCTCGAGCTAGGCAGGAACTTCCCCTCGAAAGCCTTCCAGAAACAGTTTTTCGAGCACATGGACTCCGTGATGGCCGACATCCCCTGGGCCGTCTCCGTCGATGCCGGCGACAACCGCTATTCGCCCGTGGCTGCCGACAGCTCACTGATGGCTTTGACCTTCGGCTCGTTCGACGACTCGTTCATGCATAAGTCCCATGAGCTCAGCAGTGGTGGCGGCTTCAATGAGAGATGCTGGAATGCCATCGGGAAAGGCATCCGCTGGCAGAAGGGCGTCTGCGGCGGTGAGATCAGCTATTACACGCCCAACGAGCAGAAGCTTTTCCTCAGTCCCGACGGCCTCTATGGTCACACATGGGCAGAGCAGGCCGCCAAGTATCACATCACCTTCATGATAGCCAACGATGCTCCTCGGGGCGGTGTGGCCACTCCCGAGCGTTTCCGTGAGGGCAGCATGGCCACGGGCTATCGCTTCGTGGTCAGAGGGTGCGAGACCGATGGGAAGACGACTCGTCTGCTGGTCGCTAATGAGGGCGTGGCGCCGCTTTATCGTGATGCCTGGTTTGCTGTTGGCGACCATCGTTCCACGATGTCCCTCCGCGGTCTGCTGCCAGGTGAAGAATCTTTAATTGAGATACCCGCCGCCGCGAATGCCGATGGCAGCAATGTGCAGATTGTCAGCGACTGCATCTTGCCCAGTCAGACCATCGAATTTGTGGCCGACATAACCAATGTTCCATGAGCCGGATCATCGTAGCTATCGACTCGCTGAAAGGCTGTCTGACATCAGCAGAAGCCAATCAGGCAGCAGCAGAGGGCATTCGTTCGGTAATGCCCGATGCAGCGATCGTGCAGATTCCCGTCAGTGACGGCGGCGAGGGCTGGCTCGATGCCTTCCATAGTGCCGTGGGCGGTGTGTTGGTGGATGTCTGTGTGAAAGACCCGCTCCTGCGCCCCATCGTGGCCCCTTATCTGATCGTGGGCGACACGGCAGTGATTGAGATGGCTAAGGCCAGCGGACTGACACTGCTCGCTCCCGATGAGCGCAATCCACTGGTGGCTACGAGCTACGGCACGGGTCAGCTCATCGTCGATGCCGTGCGCAGGGGCTGCCGGCACATCATTGTCGGACTGGGCGGCAGTGCCACCAGCGACTGCGGCATGGGCATGCTTCGGGCCGTGATCGATAGTTTTGCCAAGCATCAGCTGTGGGACGATGTGCGTGCGCTGGATGATGTGCGCTTCACTATAGCCACCGATGTCACCAATCCCCTCTGCGGTGAGCATGGAGCCGCCTTCGTGTTCGCTCCTCAGAAAGGGGCAACGCCGGCGATGGTCGCTGCGCTCGATGCCCGAGCCAGACGCTTTGCCGCCGTCTCTGCCCTTCACTTTGGCCATGACCGTCAGAATGAGCCCGGTGCAGGAGCTGCCGGTGGTCTGGGCTATGCCTTCATGCAGTATCTGAATGCTGAGCGTCGCTCGGGCATCGACCTTCTGCTCGAGACCATCCGCTTCGACGAGCTCCTGCAAGATGCTTCGTTCGTCATCACGGGTGAAGGCTCGGCCGACCGTCAGACGCTCATGGGTAAGCTCCCCTTCGGGATCCTCCAGCGGGCCTGTCGTGTGCCTGTCGTCCTGATTGCCGGTCGTATCAGCGATCGCCAGCTGTTGCTCGATGCCGGCTTCTCGCAGGTGGAGCCCATCTCCCCGCCTGAGCTCCCGCTCGAGGAGGCCATGAATCCTGCGACTGCGAAACGGAATATTGCTTCACTGATGAAGAAACTGAATTTATAAAACCAATAAGATGATGAAAAACTTTAAATCAACAGCGTGGCTGCTGCCACAACCCGTGCTGATTATCGGCACCTACGACAAAGAAGGAAAACCCAATGCCATGAATGCTGCCTGGGGCGGACAGTGGGATATGCACGAAATCATGATCTCGCTCGGCTCACATCAGACCACCGACAACCTGGCTCTTAATCCCGACTTCACCGTGACCTTCGCCACTGCCGAGACGATGGTCGCCTCCGACTATGTGGGCATCGTCAGCGGCAGGAACACGCCCGACAAGATGGCAAAGGCTGGATGGACTGCCGAGAAGGCTCCCAATGTCAATGCGCCCGTGTTCAAAGAGTTTCCCATGACGCTCGAATGCAGGGTGAAGCAAAAGCTCGACGAGAGCGAGACCGGTTATTATCTCGTGGCCGAGATCGTCAATATCCTATGCGACGAGCAGTACCTGGCTGAGGACGGCAAGCCCGATGTAGAGAAGATGAACCTCATCACCTTCGACCCTGTCCACCACAACTACATCCAGCTGGGCAAGGCCATCGGCAAGGCATTTGCCGACGGCAAGCAGCTGAAATAGTTCTTCTCGTATGACGATAGAAGAGTATCTGGAAAAGCCCTATTGGGTGATTGATATCCTGCCCAGACAAGTGCCTGAGGATAGCCCGGGACAGTATTTCCGCATTGAGGAGTACTATCGGGAGCATCCTCAGATTGACGCCATCTACGGCAAGTTCACCAACATCCTGCTGAAGCTCAACTGCTATGAGGACATCGATGTCTGCCTGTCCGATCGTGAGCACGAGTCGTCTGAGGAGCTGTGGGCGACGAACCCCGCTCCCAAGTCCGTCGAGGCAATGGTGGCAAGTTGCCTTTCCAGGAAGGAGATGCTCTACGTCATGCTCACATCATCAAGTGCCATGATCACGATCAGTGGTGACGATACCTATATGACCATCTACAACCCCTCAGAAGCCGTGCTAGGTCTTTTGGCCCCGCTGGCTG
>JAEEGG010018066.1_pt1 | contig 14415 bp, 12 predicted proteins | sample 9134161 | NCBI WGS metagenome assembly JAEEGG01 (sample SAMN16246543, study PRJNA631951) | gut metagenome | biome: gut microbiome; feature: rumen; material: CR-attached | host: Bos | place: Iran: Karaj | collected 2018-10
TAAACTGAAAGTCCATAAAATTCACTTATACTTGGCATTTTCATACTCCTCTAGTTTAGATATTTAATTATATCACATTTTTAATAAAAAGACAGATAAGCTTGACCTGTCTGTCTTTTACTAGTTTTCGATGTTTACTAAATAATATATTATCAATAATACATCATATTTTTTTCTTTTTTGTCTAAAAAATTTTGTTGTCTTGATTTTTGGTTCTCAAAAAATAACCCTCTTGAATTGCAGCAATAGTAGCTATTATACAAACGACTATGGACATATAACGAAAATCAAGAAAACTAAAGGTCAAAGGTAAGATAAATGTTAATAATCCAGTTATTTTATTAAGAATAGTATGCAAAAAAACAATTCTCTTAATTTTTTTAATTGTGAATAAAATATTGACAACCTTGATTACTGTGATTAGCACAATCCATATTAAAAGCCATTTTTCGTTAGTCAATAGTGGAATAAATTTAATCAGACAAACTGCTACAAAAATAAAATCTGCAGTTGAATCAAATTTAGAACCAAAATCATTTGCAGTTCCTGTTTTTCTCGCGACAGTTCCGTCAATCATATCGGATACTCCTGCTATCAGGTACAGAATGTAAAATGATTTTGAAAATGTTGAGACAGCCAGAAGAGAAATACTGCAAAGAATTCGGATACCAGTGATTATATTAGCCATTACGCTGGTAATTATTCTTCAAAATCGAAAACAGGCATATTATCAGGAAGGAATATTAAGAACTTCTGATATCCCTTTATCCACTCACCGTTATCAACCCACATAGGAGAAGTTACCAAAACATAAAACCATTTTCCTGACTCATTATTTTGAACATCACTTTTTAGAATTTCTAAAACAGTAACATTCATTCCTCCTTCGTGATTTAGTGTCCTGTATTTTACTGCTGAGGAATAATCTTTTTCTGTTCGTAAATCGATTACTCCCATTATCCTAAAAGACGACAGTTCTTTTATTTTTGAATGTGCAATTAATTGGTTTCCTTGTGCATATAAAACAAGAGAAAGAAAATTTAAACATATAAAAAAACAAATTTTTTTCATCCTTTCTCCAAGCGCCCCACTGCGGGTGTGCGTGTAAGCTTTATTTTTTTGCTGGTAATTCAGGATAAATTTTCTCAACTAATTTTTTTAGGAATTCTTTATTATCTATTTCATCTACCATAAGCATTGGCTTTGCTCCTTCGTACGGAATTTCTTCTATTCCATTTTTCAGTAAATCCATTGAGGACTCAGTTTTCTTTATCAAGAATCTATCATCATAGATTCCGCCGAATATTTTGCCTTTATAATATAAAATATATTCTCCCATCATTTTTCTAGATGAAATACCATCAAGCAAAGAAAGCTGGTCTAAAACATAATCATAATATTCTTTTGTACTCGCCATTTTTTTTCCTAATTCTTGTTGCCCAGTGCGGGCGTCCAAATAACAATGAGTTGTACCGCACGCGGCTTGACCGGTTTGTCGGCTTCGAACCTCTTGTTATGTGATACTGCTTATTTTCCCCGCAAGCAGATTTTTTTTAAATTACAATGTTGCCATTTTTACAGGCTGTAAAGCATATCCTAACTTTTGCATTATATTTGAAAGGGTTTTATATTTTACACTTTCTGCATTTCCACTGCGCAAATTCTGGATAGTAGTAGGAGAAACGTTCGCTTCTTTTGCCAATTCCCTTACGGAGATATTTTCTTCCTCCATTTTTTCAATCATGAATTCAGAGATTAAAAATTCATTGTATCCTTTTTCAAATTCATCCTTAAATTCTGGATTTTGCATCAGTCGATCAAATGTTGTCATAGTAGGTTCCTCCTTTTACTCTGTTTTCATAATCCTCTCTGCATTTTTCAGCTTTCTCTTTTTCTGCAGGCGGAAGTTTCTGGCATTTCTTTTCAAATGCATTTGTTATAATTATTTTCTTTCCACTTGTAAAAAATGAAAGAAACCTGTCAGGCTTAGGCTTAAATGCCCAGATACCATCTTCTTCAAAATTGAACTTCGTTTTATCCGAAATTTTTCCAAAGTCACCCATACGTTTTACTAAATACAAAAGTTTCATCTGTTGTTGCGAATCAAGTGAATTAAAGTATTCAAAAGGCTGACTTTTGTTTTTCTCAGTGTAGTACCATTCTACCGTGAATTTTTCGCCCTTGTATAAAACGTATTCTTTCTTTTCTTTATTCACATTAAAAAGTGTAACAATACACTGTTACAAAGTCAAGTATAATTTTACTTACACGATATTAAAAAATCCAGACAAGCTTGACTTGCTGAAAAAATATTCCTTATATATTAAAACACCAAGCGCCCCACTGCGGGCGTCCACATAACAATGAGTTGTACCGCAGCGGGCTCGACCACTGTGTCGGCTTTGAACTTCTTGTTATGCTTTTTCCTTTTTAAATCCTTTCGGAATATCTATTTTTGCAGCGGGCTCTGGAGTTAGATTATTCATTCGATAATACAAATCATGAAAAATTTTATTATCACATCCTGTTCCGTTTGTTTTATAGTTTGTACATCCAAGCATGTATCGCCCATCCTTTTGTTGTCGTGCAATTAAATATCCATCACATTTATCGCATTTTTGGATTGATAATTTTCCTGCTTCAATTTTATTCGTCATAAAATCACAAATTTCCGGGTCGTTCATACAAATCCAAAGATTCAGTCCATAAGCAGTTTTTACTTTATGCTGAAGAGGATAACCACATATCGGGCAAGATTTCTTAAATGCACTGCCATTTTTTACTTCTTCGCTCCATTCTCCTTTTAACACCACATTTTTATAATCATGCTTTATTTCTAGTAAAAACTCAGAAGGATTCTCTTCTGGAGCAATAAAATACACTCTGTTCTTTGTTCGTGTCATGGCAACATAGAAAAGACGACGTTCCTCGGCGGCTTCAATAGAATCGTCTCGCTTTACAACATAATTCAATACTGGGTCATTTTCAATTTTTGAAGGAAAACCATAAGTTCCATTCTTTCCATTTATGACAATAACATTATCATATCCTAAGCCTTTTGATGCGTGGGCTGTCATAAAAGTGATTTTTAATTCTGGATACTTTAAGCACTTAATCTTATTACCGTAATCTTTATATTCAAAGAGACTTGAGCGTTCCAAATTTTTTCCATCAAAGCCAAATCTTCCAAGTAAGAGAATTTCCTGTTTTTTAGAGTCTTTTCCTTCAATTTTGTTAAATTCAATGATTTGATCTATAGCAGTTTCAACAGACTTTGCCAGATTGTAATTCGAATTTACACCAAATCTCTTTTGTTTTGAATTATAGGTGTAAATAATTACAGGGTCAGTAATTGTCTTTGGGGATTTAAGCGTTTTTCTGATTTGTTCCGTATTTTTCTGAATAAATTTTCCGGCAATATCGATGACCTCCTGTGAATTACGGTATGTTTTTGTAATTTTTAAAAGTTCTGCATATCCCATGATTTCTGAGAACTTTGTAAATAAAGTAATATCTGAACCACTGAATGCATAAATTGACTGCCAGTCATCGCCGACAGCAATAATTTTTGCATTTGTAACATCATGTAATGCACCGACTAAATCAAACCTCTGCCGCGAGATATCTTGGTATTCATCAACAATGATGTATTTAAAATCTATCTGATCACTCACGGCTTTTGATTCTTTCAATAATCTTGCAGATTTATTTATCATGTCCGAAAAATCGATTGCATTGTTTTTATGAAGGTATCGCTCATATTCCAAATAGCATTCTTTACAAATACCTAGAAACAGTTTCGTCCTTACATTTTTTGTCTGAGTTCCCCACTCATCAAATTTTTCGACTGGATAACCATTGGTTTTAAAATTTGAAATAAATCTATCTACAAGATTTATCAGTTTTCTGATATAACGGCTTGAATCCTGATTGGAAATCTTTTGCATTATTTCCTTATTATCTCGTGGATTCAGCACAAAACCAAATGCTTCTAGTTTTTCCTTTAAATGCTCAATCAATTCCCTGCCATCGTTATATTGTGAACATGTGCAGATGAGATTTGTTCCATGTTTGCGGTGAATTTCAACTTTATCCCGCATTGCTTTGTTATACTTTTTTAATTCTTCTGGTGAATATCTGTTGCTGTACCCTTCTTCAGTTACGCCAAAATGCTCAATATAGGCTTCATTTCCATTTTGAGTAATTTTAAAATCAGGTGTGTAGGGCTTTTTTGCCCCTTCAATATTGTATTTATAACAAGGCTCGTAAACGTAATCAACATTGTTTAGATAAAGAAAGTTTGCAATCTGAACCTCTTCCTGAGAGCGTAAAATTTCATTTTGTATTGTTTCATATTTTTTTGTTCTGGAATTTTTGATTTCTACTTGATAGTCAACTTCTCCTAGTTCACTCTTCATAGTCGAAAGATTTGAGTTTGACAAATTGTTAAAAAATTGATTTTTATCTTTTACTTCAATTGGAGCATCAAAATAAGTCGCAAAAAACTTTATTAAATCATCAACAAGTTTTTGATTTTGTAAAACTGTATCTCTAAAATAATCTTCCAAAACAAAGTATAGCTTTTCATTTTGTACAATATTCAGTTTTTCATCGTTTTCCTTATGCAAGATTGCATTTCCCGTTGAGTGGAAAGTTGTTATGGGACAATCGATTTTCAATTGCTGATTTATTTTTTCTTTTAGTTCGCCAACTGCTTTGTTAGTAAAAGAAACTACAAGAATTTCCTTTGGATTAATGTTTTTCTTTTCTACAAGATACTTTACTTTTGCTGCAACCGTTGTCGTTTTTCCGGCTCCAGCCCCAGCAATTACAAGACAATAATCTTCATCTGTAAGAATGACGCGACGCTGGTCATCATCCAGCAAAATATTCGGGTCAACTTCTGATAATATTGTATCGAGATATTCTTTTTCTGCTTCTAGGTTATTAATAATGAATTTCTCATTGTGATCAACAACAAGATCTTTTATTCCGGAGCAATTTTGAATTACAGTAACAACTGATTTCTCTGAAATGCCATTTTTTTTGCAAAAATCTGATAGTAAATCATCAGTTTTCAATTGTTGAAAATATGATATTATATCTTTTTTCTTATCGATTTCCTTTAAGTATTCAGATTTTGCTATATATGAATTTTTAGAAAGTAATGACTCTATGGTGGATTGCAATTGTAGAATTTCATTAAGTTTTGGATTATCTGAATGAGTTATTTGTCCATTTTTATTGGAAGATGCATTTTTGCTTCCAAAAATACGATTAAAGAACGCCATTACATATACCTAAAACAAATTATAGCATGAAAAGACCATTTTCTTGCCTATTTTATATATAAAACTACCAGCCCACTGCGGGCGTCCGTGTAACAATGAGTTGTACCGCAAACCGGCTTGACCGGTTTGTCGGCTTTGAACTTCTTGTTATGCTAATTTCCTATCAATTCAAAATATTTAGCTGGTGTAAAAACCAAAGGCTTATCAATTTTTATATCTTCGAAATCTTTGTCACCTGTAAGCAAAATATCAGAATCAGATAAAATTGCTGATACGAGAACGGGTAAATCCTTTATATCTCTGATTTTTGGATATTTCTTTTCGTCGATCTTATTGGGAGTTGTATATTCTTCAAAATTAATGCCATCAAAAAAGATTTCGAGTTGTTCGATTTTTGTAGGGAATTTCTTTTCAAATACTTCCTTGCATTCTTCTTTTGTATAAGAGGAAATTATTACAGTATGTTTTTCAAGCAAATGTGAAAAAACTTTGGCAACCTTTCCATCTGGAAAAAGCATTGCAGAGATTACGACATTTGTGTCAACGAAAACCCTCACTTAGATTTCCTTAATTCCTTGATATAAGCGACAACATCGTCTTCAGTTTCAAAACCGGCTTTTTTTGCTTCACCTTGCATTTGAGCCTGAACATTTGCAAGAGTTATTTGTGAAGCGTTTGTGATATAGACTCTACCTCTGCTTTCTTCAAAGAAAACTTTGTCACCAGTTTTCAATTGAAGTTTATTCCTTATCATAAGAGGAATTGTAATCTGACCTTTTGAAGTTACTTTTGCAAGTTCCATAAAACACCTCCTTACTTTCCTTACTTATATCTTACTCTGTAGATTTTTCTTTCGTCAAGGCAATTTTGAAGATTTATACAACAATGTATGTGGGGATTTAATTTAGCAAGTTTTATACCTTCTTCAACACCGAGTTCCTAAAACTTGTTGTATATTTCATTTTGCCACCTCACTAGGCGACAACTATATTGGCACAGAGAGCCTGCTCCATCTTCTTAATTGAATATATGCCCCGAAAACTATATCCTATATAGCATGACTGAAAGCAATTCTAAAACACAAACTGCGCCTAAGGCGGGTCCCGCAAAAAGTTCACTCCTGACTTCCGGACTTTCACTTTCTTTTTTTACTCTTTTATCAAGAATTTTAGGGCTCGTCCGCGAAATGACAAAAGCGGCTTTTCTTGGAACTTCCAAATTTGCCGACGCTTTTGGAATCGCGTTTATGATTCCAAACCTTCTGCGCCGCCTCTTTGCTGAAAATTCAATTTCGGTTGCCTTTATTCCGACTTTTAAATCTTATCTTGAATCTGACGATGCTGACGCAAACGAAACAAAACAGTTTTTGAACGCAACCCTGACCTTGATTTCGTTCTGCACAACCTGCGTTGTAATCATCGGAATTATTATTTCGCCGTGGATTGTTCCATTGTTTTTTAAGTCAGGCGATGCTGAACTTTTGTCAGAAGCTGCACTTTTAACCCGGATTATGTTCCCATACCTTGCGGTAATCTCAATTGCTGCATTTTTTCAGGGAGTGTTGAACGGAGTTAAGATTTTCAGTCCGTCTGGTTTTACGCCGGTCCTGTTCAATTCAATCGTAATCGCCGCCACTTACATTTTGACTCCAGTCTTTACAAATGCCTGCGGTGACGAATCTATGAAGGCCCGGATGGCAGCGCGCGCAATGTCGGTCGGTGTTCTTGCCGGCGGCTGTGTTCAGGCGCTCTTTCAGCTTCCTTTTGTTGTCAGGGCAGTCGGAATCTGCCGTTTTACAACAATCAAAAAAGCATTTTCAAACTCGGGAACCAGACGCGTCCTTGCCCTGATTGGACCTACAATCATCGGTATGGCAGCCTACCAGTTGAACGACGTTGTTTCTACCGCACTCGCCGGCCGCGCAGGCACCGGAATTGTAGCCTCTCTCCAGTATTCACTGCGCCTTCAGGAACTGATTTTAGGAATTTTTGCCGTTTCTATCGGAACAGTAATTCTTCCTGATTTGAGCGGACTTGCAAAGCGCCAGAACTGGATTGAATTCAACGATCTGCTGTTACAGGCTGTTAAAATAATTGCGATGATTGCGATTCCGGTCACAATTTATTCACTTATCAGCGGAAAGGAATTAATCTCCCTCGTTTATAAATCAAAGCACTTTGACGACAACTCGGTTCAGCTGACTTTGAGCGCATTCAATTTTCATATTGCAGGCCTCTTTTTTATCGCATTGAACCGCATAGTCTCTCCGGCATTTTACGCCCAGGGAAACACAAAACTTCCGACACTTGCCGGCATCCTCGGTTTTGTCGTAAACATCCTCTGTGCGCTGATTCTCGTGCGGCCGATGAGCGGCGGCGGAATTGCACTTGCCCTCTCGCTTGCAAGTTTTGCAAACACAGTATTTTTGTTTATATTTATGAAAAAGTCTGAGGGAATAAACTTAAAACTCCTCATAAAAGGAGCAGCCGGCTATTCGCTCAAAATGGTTTTATTCTCGCTGATTGCAGGCGTTCCGGCATGGTTTGTGCACAGGGCAACACTCGGCTTTTTTGAAAGCCGCGGAAGAATTTTTGGATTTGGCGGAAGCGTTGTAACGACTGCCGCAGTTTTTTTTGGATGCGGTCTGATAATTCTGTTGGTAACTAAGGATTCAATAATTGTTAAATTAATATCTATGGTAAAAGGAAAAATAAAACGATGAAAAATTATTCTCAGGAAGAATTAAAAAAGATTTACAAGGCACGACGCCAGAAACTTTTTGCATATATGAAAGAGCACGGGATTACCGCTGCAGTTTTTGAAGACTGCGAAGAGCGCCGCGATGTTGCGATACGTTATTTTACAGGTCATCCGTCTGACGCATTGTGGATTTGTTCGAGCGATGGCAAAAACGCCCTTGTTCCGTGGGACGAAAATCTGGCAAAAGAACGCGCCGTTGACGTAAAAATTATTCCGTACAACAAATACGGCCGCGAAAACACACGCACAGTTCATGAAGTTCTCAAAACATTCAAGCTCAAGGATAAGCTCAAGCTTGAACTCAACCCGTCCACTCCCTACCCTCTCTTCCTCGAATACCTGAACGAAATGGAAGACTGGGACATTTTGTGCCGCCACAATTCGGTTCATGACTTTGTAGTTTCCATGCGCGCATGCAAGGACGAATATGAAATTGAATGCACAAAAGAAGCTGCCCGCATCGGCGACCTTATTATTGATAAAATTGAACAGGGAATCGATGACAATTCAATCAAAACCGAAACAGATGTTGCCCTTTTAATCGAACGGGAACTCCGCGTACACGGCTGCGAACGCACAGGTTTTGATACTCTTGCCGCAGGCCCTTCACGAAGTTTTGCGATTCACGCCTTTCCGGGATACACTTCTGCCCCGTGGCCTGGAAAAGGCCTTTCTATTCTCGACTTTGGTGTTGTTTTTGAAGGTTACACAAGCGACACCACAGTAACTGTCGTTAAAGATGCCACAGAAGAACAGAAGAAACTGGTTGAACTTGTACAGAAGGCAGCAGAAGAAGCGCTTGCTTTCTACAAGCCCGGCGAGCAGATAAAAATTGCGGCCATTGCTGCGGACGGCGTTTTTGACAAGGCAAAAAGAAAAATGCCGCACACTCTCGGGCACGGCATCGGACTTGAAATTCATGAATTTCCGAGGGTAAGTTCAAAACAGGACCCGGAAGTTATGTTTGAACCGGGCATGATTGTTACCCTTGAACCTGGTCTCTATGATTCGTCTCTCGGCGGTGTCCGCCTTGAAAACGACGTTTTAATCACAGAAACCGGTAACGAAGTTATCACACACTCACGAATTATATACAGATAATTCCTTGAGCATTGCGTTTTTAAGGCTTTCGTCGGCGATTTGTCCTGCAAGTTTTTCCATAATTCCAAAAACTTCGTGGACAAGTTCGTCGCCTTCTTTGGCTGTTGAATTATCCCCGGACCAGGCAGTAACAGAACCGTTTTCGATCATTGAATCTGCAGTTTTGTAGAGGCCCGGTGCCCCGGAAAGTCTTGTGATAATATAATCGAGCAGAATGCGGGTCTTGCTTGAGAAGAACGCATCACGTTTTTCTTCAGGCAGGAATGTAAGCATTTCCTTTAATTTTTTGAACATTTCAAGTTCTTTCCTGAACTGTTCAAGGCTTTCATCATCCTGACCGTACATGTAAGGCTCATTGGTTTTAAGTTCAGCATCGCTAAACGGAGTTACATCGACTTCGTCCGGGTCAATCGAATCATCTTCATCTGCAAAAAGTGAATCCGGATTTTTTTCTTCGTCTGCATCTTCCGCTTCTTCGATGATATCGTCTTCAAAGCCATCTTCACCCTCGTTGGAAACTGCCTGTGCAGCATCAATTGCCTGGGCGGCATCTGCGGCCTGCTGGGCAGCATTCCATGCACGTTCAGCGGCGTAATTTGCCTTTTCAAGAGTATCTTTTGCCTGCTGAACCTGGTCTGCAAGTTCGTCAGAAAGCTTTTTGTATTCATCCATATCAACCGGAGCTGTTTCTTCTCCGCTTTCTCCGGCAGCAGGCTCTGGTGCCGGGGCAGGCTCCGCTTCATCTTCCGGAAATTCATCCGCACTCTGAACCGGCTCATCTTCGTTTATTTTTTGAATTTCGTCTGCTGGGTCCTCAAAATCGCTGTCACCGACATCTTCGTCCGTAAAGCCGTAGTCGTCGTCAGCCTTATATGGTTCGCCCTCGTTTGTATCCACCGGAGCGTCATTTTCGTCGAGAAGATCATCAAGATTCTGTACCCTGGTGTCGTCTTCCATATTTGCATCGGATTCTTCAAAGAAAAGCGGATCTAAAGGCTCTTCATCCTTGAGAACGTCCATTCCCATTGAATCAAAATCGAATTCATCAGCGTTCTGCTGGTCACCGTCCTGCATTTTTTCAGATTTTTCTTCGCCTTCACCCGCTGAATCCGCATCCTCAGCCGCTTCCTCTTCTTCAAACTCGTTGAATTCATCGACTGGCATTTCGATTTCAAGACCGCCCGCGTCAAATTCGTGTTCGTCAAAGTTTGCCATGTCGTCGTCAGCACTCTGAACCGGCTCCGGCACTTCGAGGGCAGGCATCTGTTCAACCTTTTCCTGAAGGCTGTCCTTGTCTACGTATTTTTCTACAGTTGCAAGTGCATCCAGAAGTTTTTTATCTTTCGGACTCACGTTAATTGCACGTCTTACAAGGAGATAGGCTTCTTCTGCGCGGTCTGCTTTAATAAGAAGTTTTGTGTAGCTGTCGATTGCGTCTACCCACAGCGGTTTTGAACGCAACGCGCCTTCGTAAGAAGAAAGGGCCTTGTCGATATCACCGAGTGCTTCATAAGATTTTGCAATATTCAATAGAAGAACCGGGTGGTTTGCATCAATATTGAGCCCTCGTAAATACGACTGAACGGCCTTTTCGTGGTCGCCCTGTTCTGCGTAGATTGCGCCGAGATGGTTGTATGCAAGAACATCATTCGGGTTCATGTCGATGGCGTCTTCAAAACAGTTGATGGCATCTTCGTAGTCGCCCATTGATTTGTATGTAAAACCAAGGTTGTAGGAAATCTGAGGATTTGTTCCGTCGGCGGCGAGTGCCTGTTCAAGAACGGCAATCGATTCCTCATATCGTTTGAGACGACGGTAAATTCCGCCCATTGTGATGTACGGTTTTGCATCGTCCCTGTTCAATTCACCGATGCGCTTGTAAATCGGCAGGGCCTGGTCGTCACGGCCGCTTTTCATGTAAAGTTCGCCGAGCTTGTTTAAAAATTCAATATTATCAGGATCATCACGCAAAAGCTGTTTATAGAGTCGAGCAGCAAGGTTAAAATCGCGCGCCATAAGGGCTGCGCGGGCTCTTGAAATCAAAAGGGAATTATTTGACATTTTTCTTCCTACCTTTTTACAAGATGCTTTGAAGGCCGCGCATAAACTTCTCTGGAAAGTTCTCCTCTCAGGCGGCCGTCAATGCTTGAATATGATGAAACGGCAAAATAGTAAATTGTTCCGTTCTTTAGTCCAGTCAGAGTAATTGAAGTTGTGTTTCCGGCTTTTACCGGAGAAGCACCTTCAACTGCTGTGCGTCCCAAATATTCGCCGGGGCGTGTTCCGTAATATACGTAGTATCCGGCAGCTGTTTCGTCCACTGAATAACTCCAGGTCAGGGTAACCTGTCCGTCACCGCTTTCTGCATTTACAATAAACGGCGGAAGCGGAAGTTCGGCTTCTGTGTAATTCAAAGTAAGCTGAGTGATAGAAGGAGTTGTTTTTCCCATTCCGTCAGGAAGGAGTTCTGCGGCAACCTGAAAGTACATTCCCTTAACATCTGCAATTTCATAACCGCTTGTAACTTCTGTCCATGCCGGGTATGAGTCGCTCCAGCCGTAGCAGTTGTCGCCTGCACGTACAAAAAGTTTTACGGCAGTTTCTCCCGGAACATTCATCATGGCATCGATGCTGTCCAGTGTTGCGGCGTGAGTTACGAGAATCGGCCGGCTGATAAAGCGTCCGCCTTCCACTCTGTATGGTTCGTTTCCTGTGCTGAAGATGTCAGCGCGGTTTTCTGTGCATGGGCTGCGTGTAATTCTCACATTGTCGATTTTTCCTGTAAAGTTCGGGCAGAGTTCAAGTTTTGCGTGGCGTCCGATAACAGGAATGCAGATTGTTCCGCTTTCGTGGCCTGTCGAAGTGATATAGCTGATTGATTCAACATTGCCGTCTACGAGGTACTCGAGGCAGCCTGTTTCTTCATCATAAGAAATTGTGTGGCGGCTCCATTCACCTGGAACGATTGCCCTGTAACCGCGGAGAACAACTTCGTTTGATTTGTAAGTCGGAAAAACATTTTTGAATTTCCATTCGAGGCGGTTGTTTACAAAAACGGCATTTACAGTCTGGTACTCGCTGTAATCTTCATAACTCATTGATGTTGACCAGTTGTAAATTTTTTCGCCGTTTTCTGCGAGGGAAGGATTAATCCAGAATTCAATACTGAATGAACCTGCAAGGCGGGTGCCTGTAAATTCACCGTCAGCCGCATTAAGCGTGATTCCGCGTTCAACACCGCGGCTCAAAGCAGCTCCCTTACCCTTAATTGATTCAGAAGAAGGAACGAGGTGATTTTCTGTAACAACGTATTTTCCTGCAAGGTCCTTTGCCTGACCGTTTTCAAAAGAAAGCAGAAGGTCAGTTACGCCGTCGAGGGCCGGAGACTGGGTTGCAAGTTCAATTGATTCAAAGCCATAGCGTCCTGAACCGGTTGTAACACCGTCCATAGTTGCGATATTATTCCAGCCGTTCTCACCGCCGAGAACAATTGTTTTCTGAACTGCACAAAGCGGAAAGCTTACTGCAAAAACCATTACGGCAGCGGCAGCAAGTCTGATACAAAATTTTGCCTTTTGTGCTAAAATAACATAAATTGAATTAAGCGATTTTTTCATATATGAATACACAAATTAATCCGGCTTATGAAAAACTTCACCAAACCGCACTAAAAGCGCCCTCCTCCAGCGGTGTTTATATGTGGCGGAACCATGAAGGAACCGTCATTTATGTCGGCAAAGCCAAGAACTTAAAGAACAGGCTTTCCTCTTACTTTTCTGCGGGGCAGCACATCAAAACGCGGCTGCTTGTTTCAAATGCAGAAAATATTGAATACATCACTACGTCCAACGAGTACGAGGCCTTCCTTCTGGAAAACAACCTCATCAAAAAGTACAATCCGCATTACAACATCCAGCTCAAGGACGGAAAATCCTATCCTTCGCTCAAAATCACGAACGAAGACTTTCCGCGCTTTTATAAAACAAGGCTCATCAAAAAAGACGGCTCGCTTTATTTTGGACCTTATCCTGATGCGGGCGCGCTGGATACCTTTATAGATTCACTTTATAAACTGTATCCTGTACGGCACTGCAGGACTTTTAAGAAACGAACTGCACCGTGCATGTACTACCACATTGGCCGCTGTAAGGCTCCATGCTGCAACAAAATAAGCAGAGAGGCCTACAATGAATTTATCGAAGAAATCAAGGCTCTACTTGAGGGAAAAGGTGACGAAACGGTCAATAAATTACAGACAAAAATGAAAGAAGCGGCGGGTAACCTGGAGTTTGAAAAAGCGGCCCGAATCCGTGATTCCCTCAAGGCCCTCGCAATTTTGCAGAACCAGAACATTGTCGAAGATTTTGAAAGCGGAGACCGCGATTATATTGCCCACTGGCGCGAAGGTGAACTTGTAAGTTTTACGGTCCTCAAAATCCGCGGAGGAAAACTTCTTGGACGCGACAACTTTCAGGCAGAGAGCCTGGATGAAGATGATGAACTTGTCGAAGAATTTGCCCGCGAGTATTACACGGACAACACAAATCTTCCGCCTGAAATTTACATCAGCGGAAGGCACGAAACGAGTTTTTTAAAATTCTGGATCAACAAAAACCTGAATTCAAAAAGCCGGATAATTCAAATTCAAATCGGACAGAACGTTCAGGAAGCTGACAGAAAGCACCGCGCCGCCCTCGACATGGCCCAGGAAAACGCAAAAGAAGATATCATCAGGCGCCTGCGTGAACGCGGCGACATTCCTGCGATGGAAGAACTCAGGGAACTGCTGGATCTTCCGCGGCTTCCGGTCAGAATCGAAGGTTTTGATATTGCGCATATCGGAGGAAAGTTTCCGGTTGCTTCACTTATCAGTTTTTACAACGGAAACCCGGACAAAAAAAATTACCGCTACTTCCGCCTGCGCACAACCAACGGCGTAATCGATGACTTTGCTTCCATGCGGGAAGCAACCAGCCGCCGTTACAGCCGCTTAATCAACGAAGGAAAACCTCTGCCGGACCTGCTTTTAATCGATGGTGGTATCGGTCAGGTAAACGCCGTAGATGGAATTTTGAAAGCGCTCGGGGCCGACATTCCAATCGCAGGCCTTGCAAAACGCGATGAAGAAATCTGGCGCCCTCACACAAGCAGACCGATTTGTCTTCCAAAACGCTCTGACGGACTTCGTCTCCTGCAGCGCGTGCGCGACGAAACCCACCGTTTTGCCACAAGCCGGGACCAGAACCTGCGCACAAAAGAAAAG
>JAEEGG010018074.1_pt1 | contig 14410 bp, 11 predicted proteins | sample 9134161 | NCBI WGS metagenome assembly JAEEGG01 (sample SAMN16246543, study PRJNA631951) | gut metagenome | biome: gut microbiome; feature: rumen; material: CR-attached | host: Bos | place: Iran: Karaj | collected 2018-10
ATGTTGTCACAAGGAAGAAGATGAGCAACATGAATGAGATGTCGGCTGTAGAACTGGTGTTCAGTCCTGGCATTTTTCTTTTCTTTCCCATATTATTTGCTCTGAGTTAAAGGTTTTACTTCTTGCTAGTAACCATACTGTAAACAGTGGCAATGATTGTCACTACTGTCAAAACGATAATGGCAATGATTGACGTATCTGTCAAGATGATGTCAGATGGTACATTCCAATCCTTACCATTGATGAGCATAACTTCGTCTTTGTTGGCGAAACCAACGATGAGACCTGCTACCACACCAACGATGAGGGTGCCCCATCCAATGAGACCAGCCTTGCTTGCCATACCAACATCTTCGTGCTTAGACTTGTTAGAGCCGTTCACATAGCCATAAATCACAGCACCAATCGTGATGATGATTGTGGCGAAGATGAGGATGTAAGTCCAGATAAGCAGGAGGTCTGTCATCTGTGGATTTACTTGTTTAGGATCTTCTTCGTAAGGCGTGTCGTAACCTACGAGCAGGAAGAGCGCCATGACCACGATTGAGATGCCGATAAGGCTCCACAACACAATCTTGGCGATTTTCTCCACCTTGTCCTGTGCGCTTATTACTTGTACTTTATCCATTTTATTTCTCCTTAATAATAATAGTTAATGACTAATTTGAAGAGATTAAGATGTGTTTCGGATATATAGGTCCGACGTTCTTAATTACTTCTTGTTGTTGTACTTGGCAACGATGTCAAGGAGAGAAATGGTAGAGTCTTCCATCTTAGCGGTAAGACCTTCAATTTCAGCAAGGATATAGTTGTAGAAAATCTGAAGAATAAGGGCAACGACGATACCGAAGATAGTAGTCAAAAGGGCCACCTTCATACCACCTGCAACGACTGTTGGAGAGATGTCACCTGCAGCCTGGATGTCGTCGAATGCCTTCACCATACCGATCACAGTTCCCAAGAATCCGAGAGATGGAGCCATACCGATGAAGAGGGTGATCCAAGAGCAACCGCTTTCGAGCTTAGAAGCCTGAACGGCACCGTAAGCCACAACTGACTTCTCAACAGCGTCAGCACCATCGTTCAGACGAGTGAGACCCTGATAGAAGATAGAAGCGATAGGACCGCGAGTGTCGCGTGCGATAGCCTTTGCACCTTCGAGGTCGTTCTTCTTGATGAGAGCATCCTCAACGTCTTCGATGAGCTTCACTGTGTTCACCTTAGAGAGTGCGAGGTAGATGATACGCTCGATACAGAAAGCAAGACCGATGATCAGAGCGATTGCTACGAGTGCCATGAAGCCTGCAGAACCCTCGATGAACTTAGTCTTGATGTCCTTGTACATACCAGTCTCGACTGGCTCAGCGTCAACTGGCTCAGCCTCGTCAACTACTGGAGCAGCTGCAGTGTCAACAGCAGCAGAATCTACCTGCTCAGTTGCAGCAGAATCTGCGCTTTCGTCCTGAGCTGAAGCGGTTTGTGTCATACCAAATGTAAACACACCCATCAATGCAATGATTGCAAAAATTTTTTTCATTGTCTTGAAAATTTTAAGATTAATAACTTATTTAATTTTTTGTTTGTTATTCTATCTAGTTTTGGAGTCCTTCGTCAAGTAGATTGGCTTCGCCTATCCCCTTGGCGGAGAGACGGGGATTCGAACCCCGGATACGCTTTTGACGTATACACGCTTTCCAGGCGTGCCTCTTCAGCCACTCGAGCATCTCTCCTTCTTATTCTCCTTTTTTGTGGCGTTGCAAGGTAATGAAACCTCACTTTAGGGGTGTTTCTGCCGTCAAAACGGATGGACAACCCATAATTCGGGACAAAAATAATGATTTTTTTCTTACCAATAATTGTAAAAGTACGGAAACTTTCATTTTTTATCGAAAAAAGTCACTTTTTTGAATACTTTAAGGGTATTTTTAGTTGTTTGAAGCACAATGTTGTCAAAATTGGTGTCATAAATCTCTGCAAGTATCTCTGCCACACTTTTCACGTATGCACTTTCGTTCCTTTTACCTCGATTTGGCACTGGCGCCATGTAGGGGGAATCGGTCTCGAGCACGATTCTGGATAGCGGAACGGCATTCTTGACGACCTCCCTCAAAGTTGATTTTTTGAAGGTGAGCACACCTCCGATGCCCAGCATGAAGTTGGGGAAGGTGAGCAGGTTTCGTGCCTCCTCTTCTGTACCAGTGAAGCAATGGAACACCCCACTGAGGTTGCTGGCGCGATGACGTTCCATTACCTCCATGAGTTCTTTGTGCGCATTGCGTGAATGAATCATGAGGGGCAGGTCGTATTTCTCTGCCCATTGGATTTGGTGCTCAAACACTTCGATTTGCTCCTGCTTGTGGGTGTCGTCCCAATAGAGATCGAGGCCTATTTCGCCAATAGCAATGATGGGGTTGGGTGAATGGGCTGATTGGAGCGTTTCGCTGACGAGCATACTCTTCAAGCTATCGAGGACATGGTGGTAGTCTTCGTCCATAATGTTTTCAGGGTGAAGACCAATCATGGGGTAGAGGTAGTTGGGGTGTGCTTGGCAGACTTCAAGCAGATGGGGTGTGTCTTTGAGACAGATACCTGGAACAAAGATTTTCTCCACACCTGCGTCCTTTGCCCTTTGGATCACTTCTTCGAGGTCATCGGCAAACTCAGGTCCCTCAATATGTGCGTGGGTGTCTATCATCTAAGTGTTTCTGACTTTTGTGCTTTTTCCTTAATATTTTCTGCCCATCAGTTTGTTAGCGAAGAGGCGAAGTTCTGCCTTCTTCTCTTCTGAAACCTTCACTTGGTCGAGGCTCTTGAGCGATTCTGCGAAAAGTTCCTCAATCTTTTGCTGTGCCAGCTGGTCGATGCCTAATACAGTATATAGATGTGTAACGGCAGCAATTTTCTCTGCAGGCTCATACGCTTGCGCATTTACCCAACGGTCGAGTTCTGCCTTCTGAGCATCGTCGGCACGCTGGTAGGCGTTGATAAGCAGGAAGGTTTTCTTATTCTCGACGATGTCGCCTCCTAATTTCTTCTGGAATTGGGTAGGGTCGCCATAGACATCGAGCAGATCGTCTTGCAATTGAAATGCAAGTCCCATCTTCTCTCCAAAAGTGTAGAGATTGTTGACATCTTCTTGGTCTGCGCCTGCCAACATCGCACCAGTCTTCAGTGCATAGCCCAAAAGCAGGGAGGTCTTCATACGAATCATCTCCATGTATTCAGCTTCTGTCACATCGTTGCGGGTTTCGAAGTCCATATCGTACTGCTGTCCTTCGCCCACACCCAATGTGGCATCGATGAAGGCTGTAAACGCTTCATCGTTTTTCATGCCTTTGTTGAAGAGCTGGTAGGCCATGATAAGCATTGTGTCACCAGACAGGATGGCTGTGTTCTCGTCCCACTTCTTGTGTACTGTGGGGTGGCCACGACGCAGGTCGCTCTTGTCCATCAGGTCGTCGTGCAGCAGGGTGAAGTTGTGGTATGCTTCCAGTGCCAATGCGTTGTTCATGATGGCATCAACGTCTTCCTTATAGAGGTTGTAACCCATGAGCATGAGCAGGGGACGAACACGTTTGCCTCCGATGGAGAGGATATATCGGATGGGGTCGTAGAGGTTCTTAGGCTCAGCATTGTACTGAATGTTCTCTACGGCAAGGTTGATTTTCTGGGTAAGTTCTGTTATCGCGTACATATATTATATATAATGTGTAAATGGGTGCATCGTAAAAAAAAGCCGCACAGCGGATGTGTGTGCGGCATGTTTGTTGTTGTTCCATCATCGTCATGAGCGATGAGGTGATGATCGGCTTACTGCAAACGGAAAGTGACAGGGAGCGTGAAGCGTACACGCACAGCCTTACCACGCTGTCTGCCAGGAGTCCACTTAGGCATTGCCTGTACTACGCGCATGGCTTCCTTGTCAAGTGAAGCATCAGCACTGCGGAGAATCTTTGGGTCAACGATAGAACCGTCCTTGTTCACCACAAACTGGATGTACACTTTACCCTGAATGTTGTTCTCCTGTGCTACTGGTGGGTACTTCAGGTTCTTCTGGAGCCACTTCATCAGTGCTTCATCACCACCTGGGAAAGATGGGTTCTGCTCTACGACCTCGAAGATTTCAGTTTCGTCACCTTCTTCCTGAATAGGACCAGGGGCTGCCATCACAGGACCAGACACGTGAGCTACAGGACCAGACTGAGCCTCGTGAGTGTCCTCAGAGGTTTCAATCTTTTCCTCTTCGATGTCCGTGTTGTTGTCCACGATGTCGAGGATTTCTGCCACAGCAGGAGTCTCTGCTGGTGGAGGTGGTGCTGCTGTGAAGATGGGCTGAGTGATAGGAACAACTTCCTCCTCAGACACGTAAGCCACTGTAGAGTACACAACGTCTGTTTCTGCGTAAGTACGAGTGGTGTACTCGAAGCATGCAAACATGGCAGCAAGAGCTACAATGTAGCCGATGAGCAGTCCTGTGCTTTTGGTGCCCTCAAGATCTGCTTTTTTGGATTTCTTTACTTCCATAGATTATCTTTATTTTTTAGTTATTTCTACGTTTTGGCACACTGATGAGGCGCCTTTTGGCACACCTTCACTCAGTTTCGAGGCAAAAGTAATACTTTTTTTTCGTTCAGTCGCTACAATTGACATTTTTTTTGCTTGTAAAGGGCGTTTTTTTGTTTTTTAACGTCAGTTCTGCTCCGATTTGGTAATACTTCTGATATAAATGTCTTGTTGTGGGAACGGAATCTCGATGTTGTTAGCATTGAGCACCTGATAAATCGTTTCTTTGGCCTGAGCTGTGAAAGAGATGCGCTGGTCAACAAGCACCCAAACCACCAGAAGCAGGTCAACGCTGCTGGAACCAAAGTCGGAAAAAGCGACAATGATGGGGTGTTTGGGTGTGACGATGTCACGACCATCAGGTGTCTTCTTGCATATCTTCTTGATGCCATCTACAATCAGCCTTCTCACATCTTCCACATTGGTACCATAGGACACGCCAAATGGAATGGCTAATCGTTCATACTGATGATTGCGCGTCAGGTTCTTGAAGTTCTTGCTGAAGAGGTCGGAGTTGAGAATGGCGACCACGCTGCCATCCAAAGTGGTGATTTGTGTACTTTGATAGGTGATGCTTTCCACCTTTCCTATCATTCCGTCATATTCGATGTAATCGCCCACACGCACACGACCAGACATGAGCGAAATGCCGTAGAAGAAGTTCTCCAACAGGCTCTTGGATGCGAAACCCATACCAGTAGACAGACCACCTGTCACAATGGCGATGCCTGTTCCTGGCACGTGAAGCATCAAGAAGACTGCAATGACGTAAATACTCCAAATCAACAGACCAATGATGTTGCGTGCAAGGGTTGCATTGAAGTCTTTGTTCTTTGTTCTTCTGCGATACCTGAACCATGAGGAACGTACGATGTAGTTGATGTATTTGAAGACAAAGAACAAAGCAACCACAATGAAAATCTTGAAGGCAGATGCTGTAAACAGTCTTTCGACGTGAATTTCCTGCATGAGCCATGTAATGCACAAATGTCTCAGGTTGAATATCTTGGCAGCCAAGTAGATGCAGTGCATAACGGAGAATACGGCACATACAGGGATAAAGGCACGATTGACGAAATCGTACACCCATGTCTGATCCACGAAATCGCCACGTTTCATCCTAAATCGAATGTCATCTTCCTTGACGCTGTCTCCATATGCCTTCTTGATGCGTTGGCAGAGGTAACGATTCTCATACATCTCCATGAGGTCGTAACAGCAGGTGATGGAGGCGATGGCAGCCAACTGGAATGTCCACCAAACGATAATCTGGACACCCATGAGGGTGAAACCTATCCAAGACAGCACACATGATGCAAGCATCGCAAAGAGCGAAATGGAGCAATAGATGGCATCGCTGGTGGGAATGGCCTTCCAACTCTTCTTCAGCATGATGGCTTGCCAGATGGTGAAGATAAGCAGGATTGGAGGGAAGATGATGTTGACCAAAGTGTTGGGAATCAAGATGATTCGGAAACAGATGACAACCATCGACATGAGCATGAATGGGGTATATGCTTTGACTCCTTCCTTGATTTCTGTGCTTTTCAGACGAATAATCAACGAGACAAGAATGGCGACAAACAACCATGCCATCTCGATCATAAGACCGGTTGCCATCAACATCAAGTTGTGATGGAAAACGGTACGTACAATCATGACAGCAATGGCGAAAATCACTACAGCAAGGGTCATAATGAGGGTACCACGTTTTTGCATGAACGCTTCTGTTCGGAATCGCTTGGGCACCCCCCAGCGAAGAATCACATTACTCAAGATGATACCTCCAAGGATATAGACCAACATGAAGATGCTGGCAAACATAACGATGCCACCTCTCCATTCTGATTTGTATTCTTTGAATTCACCATTGCGTCGCTCTTCCAAAGGCTTATATTTGGTGTTGAAATCGTCTTTCATCCGCTCCCACTGACGAGGAATAGCCATAAGAATCTGAGGGTAGCTGGTGCCAGGATTGATGAAGATGCTCTGTTGCAAGTCCGTATATTTCTTTTGGGCAAAGTTGTTCAGTCGTTCTACACGATTGAACAGGGCTGTATAATATTTGTTTTCTTGCTCCAGTTTTATCAGAATAACAAGCATGTTCGCTCTTAACGTCTCAGCATACTCGATACACATAGCTCTATCCTGAATCCCTTGGGCATCCAGTTGGAAGGTGCCTTCCTCTTTGACGAGGATTTGTATGCTATCTTTCTTTTCTTGATCGAGAATGACGGGTGGAATCTGCTTCAAGGAGTGAATCAAGCTATCATAGTTGGTGATTTCGAACTCTATATTCTGTTTGATTTGGTCAAAAGGAATGGTGCTTTTCTTGAATTCCTGATACAAAGATGTTGCCTCCTGACAAGCATATGCCATATCGAAGGTAAAGTCCTGTCCTTGTGAATAGAGGATGAGACTCGTGGTTTCACAGCGTTTGGTGACCTCTACAAGTCTGGCGTGTTGTGCCTTTCGGCGTTCCTCCATCTGCTTCATCCGCTCTTTTTGCCTGGTCCACTTGTTGTAGAGTTCAAGACGCAGAACGTGCAGGGTATGTCCGAGGTCCTTTTCTTTGAGCACGGCATGACCTTGCTGGGGAACAAGGGTCATGAGGAGCAGGAGAATAAAAAGAATCTTTTTCACGATGTTGTGTTGTTTTTGGGTTTGGGTATTTTGATAGGACTGATAGGGAATTATTCCACATCCATGAAATTTTTAGCGTGCGTGATGAAGGATTTGCCAATCTTCATAGATTTTCTGCCATCGTTGGCTCCTTCCTCCAATGCTTCTTCCATAATGTCATCTTCTGTCACAGCATCAGGTGCAGCCTCCTCTTGGTCTTCCTCCATAAACATCTCAATGTTCTTTCGCACATTGTGTGATGTGTTCACCATCCAGCCCTTCACACCTCCATTTCGACGGAAAGCCTCATATCTGCGTCTCCTTCTGATACGTGAGAGTTTCATTCCTCGTTTGCAGCGCTTGATCCATGCGACGGTAGCTTTGGCGCCTTGAACGATGAGCTGTCCCATCTTCTTGATGGTCGTGCGCAAATGGATGATGCCCTGAATAGTTGCTTTGACGGCAATGACAATGCCTTTGGCTGTAGCTTTTGCTGCCACTTTGAGCCCATACCATGTGGCTTTGGAACCAATGACGATGCCATGAAGGGTGGCTTTCCCTGCAATGACACACCATCTGCCGAAGGTCTTGGCGGCCATCTTGAGCCAAGCTTTGGTTTTGGCGACTTTCTCTTGGGTGTCGTTGTCGTGCCACCAATCGTTGAGGCGCCTCCAACCTTCTTCCGCAGCCTGCATACACCAGAGGACTCCCTTCAAGAATCTCTTAATGAGCCAGACAAGGAATCTCCAGATCAGTACCAAAATGAGGTGAAGAAGTTCGCGCACCAATTGCGATGCGCTTCTTCCAGAGATGTCTTCATGCCCTCGTTGTCTTTCTTCTTCTTCTGTCATTTTTTGGCGTTTCAGATGATGATTGGAATGATTTTAGTTGCGAAGGTAGTACAAAAAAATCATTTATTGGCATTTTGTTTTATTAAAGTTGCTTAATTGCCTCAATAATTTCTTATTCTTCCATGAAAAGTAGAATGGCAATGAGTATGAACAGTACGCCTGTGATGCCATTAAGCCACTGTTGGAAATGCTCAAACCCATGACTCAGTTTGGCTGCACCATTCACAGCCTTGTGCATGAGCCACGCAATGACGATGACTGGGATGCTGGCTGCCAATCCAAAAACCAATGGAACGATAGCTCCTACACTGCTGGAGATGCTCAAGGGAATCATCATGCCAAAATAGAAGATGGCACTTTCAGGACAGAAGGCGAGGGCAAGTGTCATACCTAACACCAAGGACCCCAGAGGACCATTCCGTTTGATAATCCTTCCACTGTTGTGACAATCGTCCCCATGATGATGGTGCTTTCTGAAGGCTCTGTATATCAGATAGATTCCCAAAACAATCAGCACGTAAGGCACAGCCACTTCCGCCATAGACAAGACGTTCTGCAAACCTGCCACATTACTGCCACCACCTATCAGACACATCGTTATCCATCCCAGCAGGGTGTAGGTGAGGGTTCTGCCAAATGCATAGATGATGCCATCTATCAGTTTCTTTCCATTACGATATTCGTATGCCAAAGCGGAGATGCTGATGGCTAACTGGCATGGGTTAAGTGCTACCAATATACCCAGTGCAAATGCAGCCAACAGAGGTAAATCTGCTGACTGCAAGAGTGTATGAAGTATGTCGTTAATGTCTAACTGCATAAGAGTAAGATGATGACTTGCGCTGTAATGATGCGCAGGAACATGGATAAAGGATAAACTGTGGAATAGCCAACAGTCGGGATGCCGTTATTAGCGTTGGAAGTACTAAATGCCAATGCTGGTGGATCGGTTGTGGCTCCACTCATGATACCCATTAGCAAGAAGTAGTTCATGCGCCATTTCACACGAGCAAAGATGCCCATGATGATCAATGGGATGATGGTAATGAGGAAACCTGTCCAAACGTAGTGAACACCTCCGTTGATGACAGTATCGACGAAGTTTCCACCAGCCTTGATACCGACACTCGCAAGGAAGAGCACCAGACCGATGTCTCGAATCATCAGCGAAGCAGAGTTGGTGGTGTAGGCCACCAATTTGAGTTTATAGCCAAAGCGACCCAGCAGGATGGCAATGATGAGTGGGCCACCAGCCAAACCTAATTTCACAGGCATGGACATACCAGGAATGCTGATAGGCAGCATACCAAAGATGATGCCGACCAGAATGCCCAGGAAGAGCGTGAGCAAGTTAGGCTTATCTAGCTGTTGCTTCTTGTCACCAATTCTGTTGGCAAAGCGATCCACAGCGTCTTCTGGTCCCACAACAGTCAGAATATCACCCACTTGCAGAATTATACTTGGACTAGCAAACAACTCAATACCAGAACGATAGAGTCGGGTGACATTTACACCATACATGGAGCTGGGGTGCAAACTTCCAAGGGTCTTACCGTTGATATTGTCTTTGGTGACTGTATGCTTTCTGGATGCCATTGGTACATCTTGTTCATCCCATTCAACCTCCACTTCAGGACCGATGAAAGCAACAATAGCAGCTGCATCTTCTTCGGCACAGACAATATAAAGTTTGTCATCGACATTCAATAACGTTTCCTTGTTAGGTACGACCACATGGCCATTGTGGAGCATACGAGAGCAAACGAAATCACGTCCAATAAAGCCTCTCACTTGCAAGATGCTCTTGTCTGCAATGGCAGGGTTGAACACCTTCACCGTCATTAGATGAGGCTTCACAGCTTCCTTGTTGTTTCGCTTGTTGAAGTGCTCCTCCTCTTTCTGGAAGTTCACCTTGAAGATGATACGAATGAGGATGATGCTGCAGATGATGCCCACGACAGCAAGAGGGTAGGCGCAGGCATAACCATTGGCAATGACAGGTACACCTCCCTTAAAAGGATGTATTTGATTGATTTGTTCGAGTGCAGCATTGGCAGCACCAAGACCTGGCGTGTTGGTGACAGCGCCACACAAGGTTCCCACCATCATGGGCAGATTGTCAACAGCAGGGATGACATTGCGGAAACCATAATAGATAGCCAGCATCACGACGATATTCAGCATGACAATACCTGCAGCAATGCCATTGGCCTTTAGACCTCCTTGTTTCAGCGACGTGAAGAAAGAAGGACCTACCTGCAGACCGATGCTGAACACAAACAAGATGAGTCCAAAGTCCTGAATGAAATTGAGAACAGCAGCGTTTTCCTGGATTCCTCCACGCATTAGCAGGTCACCAGCCAAGATACCGACAAAGAGAATCCATGTCACTCCTAAAGTCACGCCTTTCACTTTTATCTTATTGCCGAGGAAGACACCAACTGAGATGACCAGTGCATACAATATAACTGTATGTGCTACACCACCACCTGTTGTGAATAGTTCAATAAGCCAATCCATATATAGTGTTATGTTTTATCGGGCTGCAAAGTTACTGCTTTTTTTCGGCTTTCACGTTCTTCACTGTGAAATTTTCCACATATTCTTGATGGAAATCTGCATTCTTGGCTTGGATGACCAAATTTTCGAAGGTGAAATTGCTAAGATGGTATTGGTCTTCCTGTTGCTTCACATTGAAAAAGACGTTGCAGTCGAAGGTGATATTTCGCATGGTGATATGATTGCTGTATGACATAGGAATGCTTGCTCGTCCTTTCAAGTCGTAGAACTGTGTCCAAGGGGCAACCAACAAGAAATTCTTTCCATTTCCTTCGATATCTTCAACCGTCACATATTCATAGAGTTGTGGGGTGTCTGGACGCATCTTGAGCCATAATAGGTTGTTCGCCTCAGTCACTTTGATACGACGCAGGATGATGTTGTGGTCATAGACAGATTCGCTGCCCAAAGTCAGGCAACCATGACAGAAACCATATTCACAATCTTCGATGATGATGTTTTCGTTGCCTCCATCACCAATCATTTCAGGAAACTTGTTGATGTCGATGTCGTTATAAGGTGTTCTCCAATAATCGGCATAAGGACCTTTGCCTCCCTTGATGGCAATAGCATCGTCATTGACGCTCATGTAACAGTTCTTTACCAACACATTCTTCACCACGTCCAGGTCGATGGCATCCGTACTGGGTGCTTTGACGGGTTTGGCAGGAGAAGAGATGTGCAGACGCAACAACTTGACGTTCTCACTATTATATATATGAGTGGTCCAGAAGGCAGAGTTTTGTAGTTTTACCCCGTCTATCTGCACATTCTTGCAATTGCTCACATAAATCAGTCTTGGACGTTGCTCATCCTTGTTGGTGCATTGAGGATTCCAGCTTCTGCGCTCCCAGAAATGTTTCCAGAAGGTGAAACCATTGCCGTCAATTGTTCCTTCACCTGAGATGGTGAAGCCGTTGATGCCGTCTGCATTGATGAGTGCAGAATAGTAGAGGCAGGTTTCCCCCTCGATGCGCGTTTTCAGAATAGGGTAGTCGCTGGGGTCATTGCTGCCCATCAACGTACCTCCGTTGTAGAGATGCAGATGCACTCCTTGCTTGAAGAAGAGGGCACCAGTCATATATGTGCCTTCTGGAATCACAATGACACCTCCACCTTCTGCTGCCACTTTGTCAATCAGCGCCTGCATCTCAGCAGTATGGAGTTTTCCGTCATTGACAACGCCATAGTCGGTCACGCGATACGTTTTGCCCAAGGTCGTGATGTCAACGGGTGTGGTTTGTCTGAACCAATCACCTATTTCAGTACCATCAGGCCATTGGTCTATTGTTTTTTTTGCAAAGGATGGCATGCTCAGCAGTGTGCATGCCATCCATATAAGGAATGTCTGTTTCATTTTATTCGACAAAGATTTTCTTCACTTGTCCATTATTGTATTTGACGATGTTGAAACCTTGCTGAAATGCATTTAAGAGAATTCCATCCATCGTGTAGATGCCAACAATCGTTTCGTCAGAGGTGTTGACTGCATTGATGCTTGTCTCAATGGCCTTTTGTTGATAAGCTGCCAACTCGTCTTCGCTGAGGATGATCCATTGCTGTGTGGTTGCCTTATTGCTGAAATCAAATGCTTCCTGCGAGATGCTGCCATATCCTCTCCGGTTGGAGAAGGAGGCTGCACCCATGGATTTGAAGCCTGAGTTGTCCCAAGTGAACCAATAGCCATGTGTCTTGTTTTTCTTACCCTCTATATTGATGGTCACATCTGTGCGGTCAGGCATCAATTGGAACTTTTCAGCTTTCGTTGGACTCGTCTTCAGCACCTTCACTTCGAGATTGCCTGAAGCAGGGTGGGTGAGGTATTTGCCTGTGGACGCATTCTTGAAAGAATAAAGACAGCTCTGTGGGTCAAATTCCATATACCAAGCAGCAGAATCACTAAGCACTTCTCCTGTCAGCAGCGGTTTCCAACCAATATCAGTGCTGGCGCGCTGATAGAGCAGTCCTTCGCCTAATCCTCGTTCTGCATCCTTGTTCATCAAGTAATACTTCTTGTTATCGTCGAAGTTGTAGGTGTAACCAGCGATACCATTCTGGTCAGTCGTGTACCAATTGCTTGCTGTGGGTGGAAGACCGTCAATGAATAGGCCGTGCAGGATGCACATACCACCGATATACTGAAGTTCTTGATGTTTGTCTTTGTCTGCACCATTCACCAGCCAGTCGTAAGAGATGGTGGCGTTGGCGATGGAGGTGTTGGAACTGGTTCCCCATCCATGCACAGCATCACCCGTAAAGAAGACCTCGTCACCATAATAGTTCTCCAAGAAATGCAGCACATCGTTTGCTTCACGTCCCAGCCACTTGCCATATTTTCCTTGATTTTCACGTGTGTCCTCACATTCATTCCACCTCACGTGTTGTCCTACGCCTACACCATGCCCTGTCTCATGCAGCACAGTACCGATGGCTTGGTTGCCAGCATTGGGGCCTATGCGCATCCATCCACCGTAAGAGCAGTCGGCTGTTGGTGTGTCTGCACCATAATGACCTGAAAGGTGAAAACCTTGAATGCCTGTCCACTCATTGAAGTATTCGATGGTTTGCTGAATGGCATCTCTGCATCGTTGATTGGCTGCAGCATCAGGTGCTCCTTCATTCCAAGAACCCGTGCAGGTGCCTTTGGGATGGGTGACAATCTTTATTTCATCTCCGTATGCTACAGTGTAAGTCTTGTTCATGATGTAGGGACGTACATAGTAAACTGTTGCAGGTTGTAATCCCTTGATATGGAAGATGTAGCCCTTAAGGTCAAAATATTTGGTGGTGCGTTCGTCCAGCACTGTAGGGTTGTGTTCTGTACTCCAACATACACCACGCTCTAATATATTCGAACCCCTCATCGTGGCACGTACCAATGCCTGTGTTGCTCCAGTTGCCACATAATGGTTGGTGTTCGTCACAGCTGGTGCTGTACCACTACCAGGTGTGGCATTTGCAAGGTTGGCAGCAAATTCTCCTTTTTCGATGGTAGCTTTCAAATCCTTCAATGCCTGCTGTATGTCTGTGTCAGCAGAAGCCGCGTTGATGAGCTTTCCAGCAGCGATGGCAGCTTGAAGGGCTGATGCGATATGGGTCGGTATGATGTCCGTTGGAATCTTTTCAGCTTCTTCCAACAGACGATTCACTTCTTCCATCACCGTTTCTTTCTCCACTTCCCCAATCTGTGATAAACGGAAGTTATCTACAGCAATCCAGTTGCCAGATGCATTTTTTGCCACAAAACCAATCTCCACCTCACCTGTAATGTTGGTGAAAGTCACAGAATAATCACCTGGTGTGTAAACATCTGTTTTCTGGTCGTTAGCATAGATGTATACACCACTACAGTTCTGTGAGGTGGAACTCTGATTCAGATTCTGTGCAGCAACAGTGAGTTGATAGATACCGATTGGTAATTGAGTGATGGTTTGGTAGATGCTTCCATTTCCTACATAATTACCTGTGGGTACCCATTTCTCCATATAAACACTACCCGACTTCTTGGTGAATGAGCTGTTGCTTTGTGCTTGTAAGCTTTCGTATACCCATCCGTTTGCCCCACTTTCAAAGTTTGGGTTGGTGATGTACGATGTTCTGTCTGTGACTGATTGCGCATTAGCACAGAAAGCCAAGAGCATCAAGATGTTAGTTAGCAATATCTTTTTCATGTTGATAAGAGTGTTGATTGTTTCATAATTCAAAGGCGGTCTCCAATGCCAGTTTCATCATCTCTGTGAAGGAATTCTGACGTTCTTCTGCAGTCAGTTCCACATGGCTGACAAATGAGTCACTGATAGTCAGCAGACAAGCTG
>JAEEGG010018076.1_pt1 | contig 14408 bp, 8 predicted proteins | sample 9134161 | NCBI WGS metagenome assembly JAEEGG01 (sample SAMN16246543, study PRJNA631951) | gut metagenome | biome: gut microbiome; feature: rumen; material: CR-attached | host: Bos | place: Iran: Karaj | collected 2018-10
TAAGTATCCCCCCCCAGTCTTTCCAAAAAAACATAGAATTCTAAAACTCAAATGCCGCGCCGCCGCACCGCCGCGCGCCGCGCCCACGCTAATTCCCGATCGTGACTTCCACTGCTGATTCTGATACATCAACATCATTATAGTTTGTGTTGATGTCAGCAATAGCTTTATACCAAACATAATAAGTGCCTGCGGAATTCCCTGTAGGTATCGTTGTACTCCATCCGCTATCATCTGATGCCGGTTTGCTATTGGCAACCATATAATAAACGTGACCTATATCTGTATCATTATCCTTGAATGAGCCAGGGTTAATCAGTACTATAGCTTCCTCACCGTTTTCAACAAACTCCGTTTTGGCAGTCGGAGGTGTGAGAGTGCCATCCTTTTTATTGATGACAAAGGTCTGAGTGGCAAACTGGCCGAAATAAGTGCCTTTGCCAATGGCTGCAACCGTCGCAACGCCTGCATTGGTGTTGTTATCCCACCTCAGTTCGTAGTCTGTATTCACAGCCAGAGTGGTTTCTCCAGCTTTCACCGTCACAGCAGGCGTAAGGGCAGAACCAGTGTATGTCTGGGCAGCGATATTGTCGATTGTTAGAGTCATACCAGTGTTGGCTGATGGATTGACAACGACACTGGGATTCGAATCTGACCACCCAGTGATTTTGATGGTGGTGTTAAGGGCGACGGCATTAAGATGAAAGGTCAATTCATATTCCGCTCCTGCTGTCCACTCGCTGCGATCCAGTTGGTAGGTGACTGTCTTAGAGTCTGCCGTTACGGTGATAAAGTCTGTATTGTTCCACGCCTGGGCAGGGAATACACAAACGTATGTCTGTGTCTCCGATGATGTGTTGCTGCCAGAAAAAATGAGGATTTCATCACCATTCTCATCGCCCGTAGAGGTGGCAGAACCAACGCCTGCAGATGATGTGGTTGGCGCTACGGAAACAGTCCGTTTTACGTTCTTCATCTTCACTTCTGTCACACTGGTGATGCCTGCACCTTTGTTGATGTTCAGTTTCAGTTTTACCAGTTGATGGGCAAACACCAGGTTTTGTGCAGCAGCCTTATCTGCTTGTGCTACAGTCTTTTGGGCGTACATCAGATCACTGGCTTTGTAGTTGGCGTCGGAAGTCTGGTTATAGGCCACCGTGTGCGATGAGGCTGATGCAGCGGGATAGACGGCAAAGAGGGTGATGTCTCCCGATGGGGGATAGTAAAGGGAGCCGCCTGTCAATGAAGATACGCCAGCAGTCGGACTTCCCACCGTATAGTCGGAAGAGGAAGAAGAACTATTCATAAAGACCCTGACGGTCTCTTCGCCTGAGAATCCACTCGTTGCAGAATAAAGTCCGTCTGTGGCTCGCGTCATTCCTCCACTGATGCTGAGGATGCTTCCCTGACTGGCTGTCAGGGTGACTGGCACCAAACCGTCCTGTCTGGGATCATCGACTTTGTCTGTCTGACATCCCGTCAGAAATAAAAGGGCACTTATATAGATGATAACTGTTTTGCGTGTCATATCTTTTGATGTTTATAAAACGAAACTCGCATTAGGGTCGGCCCATGAATTGTCACTACTCCAGTTGCTGATGCTCACTGTCATCGTGGCGCCGCTGATGGAGATGTTGTAACTGTATGACTGACCTGGCAACCATGCCTCTATGGGGAAGGATATGCTGATCGTCTGTGAAGTGGGAGCCCAGGCGCTGCATGTCGCCGTTATCTCAATGGTCTGCTGTCCCCCGGCAAAACTTTGGGGCATCATGAGGTAAGGCCCGCCAAGGGGGATGGGTGATGAGCCAGAATTCGTATAACTGTCGATTGTTGCCGTGAAATCGGTAACGCTGCCTGAAGGCGTCCACTGAGGGGAATTGTTACAAGTGAACGATCCGTTGTTGTAGATATCCTTGAACTTAATGCTGGTGATGGTCAAACCTGGGTGCGCCTTGGAGAGTCTTAACGATACGATGGAGAATGGCCTGTGGAACGTGAGCGACATGTTTGCTGCATCTGCAGCCTTGGTCTTGCCTCGTTCATAGGCATAGAGAAACTCTTTGGTGCTGGCTTGATTTGTTGAATTATTTGGTAGGTTAGTGCAATCAAATGAAGGCCCGTTGTCGGTGCTGTAACCGATGTTGGTGATATAATCAGGAGCCGTGGCAGGCATGTACGTCACGAAGTTGAGCGACTCTGATTGAGGCCAGTAATGCTTACCGTCTGTAAACACCCATTCCCCTTCAGAATAACTGGCTGTCGAGCCATTGATATGGGCATTTGTGGTAGTACCCACGTAAGCGTATACCTTAAAACTCCCTTCTGTCACCAACGCATCAGCATCTGCAAACAACAGGGCTCTCGTATCTCCCTTCCCTTGCCATTCCGTTCCCACCTTGAAGCGTATCTCTCCATCGTCAGGAGAGACTACGGGCTTAGGCGTAGAAGGCTCGGCAATAACCTCAGGCGCATCCCCAGAGCATCCTGCTAACATCATTGCCAGCAGGATGAAGAGGGGAATATGAGAGATGGAACGCTTCATTGTACTTGCGATATTCAGACCTCAATGATCTCGTTTTGATCCTAATTAGAATGCCACAAAAGGACGTATTATATAATCAGTATAATCCTTAGTTATTACAAATAGGTTAATATGTTTTGAGGAACCATTATCTATGTTAAGCACATAGTTACGGATGGATCCTGGTTCATATTCATAATCAACCTCAGTACTCGTCCAAAAATAATTATTGCCTGAGAATTTTGCTTCTGAATAGCCCGATTCTTCATACTTATTATTTAATAGAGTTGCTCCTCCTGGCTGATAACCAGAAGATATTCCACACCATTGTAGATACTTCCATAATTGCCCATAACTCGGAATGAACCACCCGCTGGTATCTGAAGGAGGCATGACGGAAAATGTTTTTACTGCATTGGCAGCATCATGCGTATGTGTTGAATGGTTTTGTAAATCTTTGGTGTTTTGGATTCCTTTCATGTCCGATTGCCCAGAAGTCTGATTAGGAAATATTTCTGGTAGGCATTGCTCACTTGGATGATCACACCATGCCCCACCTGTGTCGCTCAGTGCAATAGCAAGGCCGTTATAACTTCCTGCGCCTGGACTACTATCAGCAGTACCTGCGGTACCAATGTAGCAAATCATGGCAACACCTGTCTTGCCTGCTGCTTCCACTGCTGCTTTGTTAGCATAAATACAGCCATCGGAAGAAATGATCCACCCCAAATAACTGCTGCAATCATCTCCATTATTGGCAAGTTTCTTCAAATGGGAAAGATATACATCATCTGCTGTCCTAGACATTTCTGCCCATCCATCAACAGAAACAGAAGCGAATTTGATTTCAGCGCCTTCGAGGATGGGGTCGAGGTCTGCATCCGTATCTTGGTTGGTCTCATAGTAACCTCCACCAGCGAGGTCGATGGTATAGGTGTATTTCTTGCCAGGCTCCCAGTTGTAACCGCCAATCGGCCACATGGCCCATTTGCCAGCCGCTGTAGCATCAGCAACCGTTTCTCCTGCATCCGTGTTGTTCTTGATAACCATCTTCAGGGCGATGTAACTGCCATTGGGCTTGGCATCAGTTGCTGCTGATGCATATGCCGTAGCAGCGGTGAGGGTCTGGGGAATCAGGATCATGTTGAGGCTTTCGTCTGTTGATGCTGAGGGTGTGCCAGCGTTTCCCAAGAAGTAAGCAGTGGATTGTGATGCTGCGATTGCATTGGCTGTGAACTCGGTGCTGTAAGTGTTGTCGGCACTTTGATCGCTTTTGCCAGACCAGTCTGTGAAAGCCAATTGTGCGCCATCCTGGGTGTCTGTGTTGGCATCTCCATAGGTGAACGTGGCAGTATTGTCAAGATAGCCTAACTTCCAACCAGAGATCTCAAACTTCAGGTTGGGGGCAGAGTTCTTGACCTTTACAGCAATTTTTGCCCCTGCATGACGGAAGTTGAGGGTTGTCTCACCTGTCGCACCTTTGCCCTTGTTGTTTGTATTGGCGTAGATGAAATCCACCTGCTCAGAAACGGTTGCCGAGGGTGTGATGGTGAAAGTCCTAAAGTCTGTCTTCACGATTTGATAGTCACCATTGCTCAGAGCGCCTTTCTGGACGCCTCCTACATCTGTTGTGATAGGGCTATAGGCATAGAAATCCAGATTGTTGGTAGGCCAGTAGTACTTCGTGGCAGAAGTGAACGTGCCTCCTGATTTGGTGTAGGTCACGTTACTGAAATACGGGCTTGTGGTCGTGCCAGTATTGAAAGCCTCCACATTGAAGGAAGTCGCATCGGAAGAGAGGTCGGCATCAGCGGCGCGCGTCACGCCTTTGACGATCGGACGGAAACTGATGAGGTCTCCCTTGTTCTCATTGACCTCGATGGTCTCGTTTGAACTGCAGGCTGCCATCATAATGGCTACCATCGGCAGAAAGAATAGTCTCTTTTTCATAATCGTATCGTTTTAAAAATGTTCCTAATTAAAATGCCACAAAAGGACGTGTTAAATAGCTACTCTGATTTTTTTTTGCTACAAGTAAGTGACTCATTGCATTCATATAACCATTTGGATCTATGTAAAGATCAAAGACACGGAGGTCTCCTTCTTGATAAACAACCTCTGTACTCGTCCAAAAACGAGTAGGACCTGTTGCCTTTGCTTCTGGATAGCCAGCATCTTCATACTTATTATTTATTAGAGTTGCTCCTCCATATTGAAGGGTAGAATTAATTCCACACCATTGCAAGAACTTCCAGATTTGCCCGCAACTCGGAATAAACCAACCGCTGGTATCTGAAGGAGGCATGACAGGAAATGTCTTTACTGCGTTGGCAGCATCATGCGTATGTGTTGAATGGTTTTGTAAATCTTTGGTGTTTTGGATTCCTTTCATGTCCGATTGTCCAGAAGCCTGATCAGGAGATACTGTTGATAGGCATTGCTCATTATTATCACACCATCTTCCACCAGTGGCACTCAGTGCAATAGCAAGGCCGTTATAACTTTCTGCACCAACACTACTATCAGCAGTACCTGCAGCACCAATGTAGCAAATCATGGCAACACCTGTTTTGCCTGCTGCTTCCACTGCTGCTTTGTTAGCATAAATACAGCCATCGGAAGAAATGATCCACCCCAAATAACTGCTGCAATCATCTCCATTATTGGCGAGTTTCTTCAAATGGGAAAGATATACATCATCTGCTGTCCTTGACATTTCTGTCCATCCATCAACAGTGACGGAAGCGAATTTGATTTCAGCGCCTTCGAGGATGGCGTCGAGATCTGTATCCGCATCTTGGTTGGTCTCATAGTAACCACCACCAGCGAGGTCGATGGTGTAGGTGTATTTCTTGCCAGGTTCCCAGTTGTAGCCGCCTATCGGCCACATGGCCCATTTGTCATTCGCAGTTGCATCAGCAACCGTTTCTCCTGCAGTCGTGTTGTTCTTGATAACCATCTTCAGGGCGATGTAACTGCCATTGGGTTTGGCATTAGTTTCTGCTGATGCATAGGCAGTTGCTGCGGTGAGGGTCTGGGGAATCAGGATCATGTTGAGGCTTTCGTCTGTGGATTCTGAGGGCGTACCAGCGCTCGCCAAGAATTTTGCTGTGGATAGTGATGCAGCGATGGCATTGGCATTTTCATCGAACGTGGTGCTGTAGGTGTTTTCAGCATTTTGATCGCTGTTGTTAGTCCAATCAGAGAAAGCCAATTGTGCATTGGAAGCGTCAGTGTTGGCATCTCCATAGGTGAACGTGGCAGAATTGTCAAGATAGCCTAACTTCCAACCAGAGATCTCGAACTTCAGGTTGGGGGCAGAGTTCTTGACCTTTACCACGATTTTAGCCCCTGCATGACGGAAGTTGAGGGTTGTGACCTCACCTGTCGACCCTTTGCCCTTGTTTTTTGTATTGGCGTAGATGAAGTCCACCTGCTCAGAAACGGTTGCCGAGGGTGTGATGGTGAAAGTCTTGTAGTCTGTCTTCACTATTTGATAGGCTTCATTGCTCAGAGCGCCTTTCTGGACGCCACTGACATCTTCTGTGATAGGGCTATAGGCATAGAAATCCAGATTAGTGGTTGGCCAGTAGTACTTCGTGGCAGAAGTAAACGTGCTTCCTGATTTTGTGAAGGTCACATTGCTGAAATATGGGCTTGTGGCCGTGCCAGTATTGAAAGCCTCCACATTGAAGGATTTTCCATCAGAAGAGAGATCGGCGTCAGCAGCGCGCGTCACGCCTTTGACGATCGGACGGAAACTGATGAGGTCTCCCTTGTTCTCATTGACCTCGATGGTCTCGTTAGAACTGCAGGCTGCCATCATAATGGCCACCATCGGCAGAAAGATTATTCTCTTTTTCATAATCGTATCGTTTTATGTTTTGTTCTTAATTACTGACATCTATTTCTGTGCCCTGCCAGTCGTCGATGGTTGGCTGGAAACCAGAGCCGTTGACGATAGGTTTAGGTACGGGCAAGTCTTCTAACTCTATGTTGATGCTCAGATTTTCTGTTTGTTCTTCCTGATTGTAGAGTTGCCCCGTGACGTCTTCGGTATAACTCCATTCCGTGCCGTCGGCAAGGATGGCGTAGATGGTCAACTGATTGGTGGGCTGCTCTCCTGTCTCCTCTATCTGAGGCACCAGACCGAAGGTGTGGAAATGCATTCTCAATGTGCTGCTATCAATGACATCAATGGTAAATGCCTGTGTTACCCTTCCTGCACCCTGGCGCCCTGATGCCAGGAATATCGATGGAGCCAGATCGGTGATGGAACCACCAAACTGACTGGTGTATTGCAAGTTGGGCACGTTGCGGATGGTGATGCTGATCTCGCTGATGCGAGGCTCTGGTTTGAAAGAAATGGTACGCGGTTCTTCATCGATGCCTAACGTGAACGGTTCGCTAACAGCGCACCAGAGTTGATCCGGCTCCAGAATGACAGCCTGGGTCTCTGCTCTTGTAGTCGGCCATCGCTCGCCAGAAGAGCGCGTGAGCATGGTGCCTTCTTCAATACTCGACTGGCGGGTATAGGCTTCCATCGTATGGATGTTTTCTGTACCACGCAACAAGATGGTCTCTGTGTCGTTGTTGAAGGCGATGGCTTGCCAAGTGCCTGGTGTCAGTTTGAGCGTTCCTCCTTCCATACCGGCAAAGTCATAGCGGATGGGGTCGTTGCCAGGTTTGTCCAGATTGTAGAAGTACACTGCCATGCCTTTTGCGGTTGCCTCTGGAGACAGTTGCCAGTCAAAGGTGACCTGCATGTTGGTGGTATGAGTATGATCTTCGCACAGTTCAGTCATGTCCATCTTGCATGAAGATAGCAGGAAAAGGGTGATCAAGGCTCCCCAACAACTGATGTGCAGGCATCTTTTGTTCATGGTTTACCTCCTTTCCTGGGCCACAGGCTTCTGCTGAATAACCATATCAGTGATATTTCCGCCTTGGTGGGGCCAAAATAGTGCCCTGATTTCTCTTCTGTCCATACATGATGGTTGTATTCGTCATCACTGACCTCGTATTTCTTGTATCTGCCACCGATGTAGCCGACAGACAGGCCAAAGTCGATGCTAAGACAATTCCCTATGGGGATTGTATAACCTCCGCTGAGACCTGTACCCCAGTTGATCTTTGCCTGATGGCCTTTGCCACCAAACAGGAACTCGTAACGATATACGGCGCCATAAATACCTGCATGAAATCCCTTAAGGAGAGCACTGCCATTGCTACCAAACCAATAGCGCAGTTCCATGTCGGCTGTGGCAAGGCGAATGTTCTCTTTCCAAGGCTGGTCGTCCATCCATCCGTAGGTGCCGCTGATGCCCAAGGAGAGTTTTTGGGATAGGTTCACCTCCAGTCCTACGCTCGGCATCACTGCCAAATCTGTGAGCAGGTTTGTCTTCAAAGCCCAGACCATCGATTGTCTTGCGGGGGCATTGGTGGAGCCGTCAATAGGATGGCCTGCCAATACCATCTGTGGTACTGCCAGCACGAAAAAGAGGACTATCCATGCCTTCTTTTTCGTTAGGTAATAGCCTTGCAGTCGTGACATAACGCTTTAGTAGTCGTATGATTTTCTGCAAAACTACAAAAATAAAATGGGATAAAGGGGCTGAAAAGGCAACAAACGACTAACATTTTGCAAATTGTTGGTCGATTGTTATGCTTCTGTTTCTGCTTGGGAAGATTGCTGTTTTTTCCAATCGCCAGGCGTCTGACCTGTTAAAGCCCTGAATGTACGGAAGAAAGAGGTGTCATTCGCAAAGCCGGAATTGTCACTATTAAGGAATTGTATTATCGAAATGGCCACATAGTCAGAACTTTGACTATGTGACCAAGTAGGTGCCTGAAACTTTCTATGTCGTTCTCTTTGCTTCAGTATTCTTCAGTACCTGGCTCCCAATTAGTGGTGGGGCTGATACCGTCGCCGTCAGTTCCTATGCTGATGTTCTCTATGACATTATTCTCATCGAGTTCGACGATGGCTAAGTGAAGATTCTTTACTGTGTCCCCATCAATCTCACCAGAGGCGATGGTCACTACAGAGTATTTGCCAAAGCCATAGTCAATAATCCAGATGTTGGACAAAGTGAAACAGTTCCCGTCACCGCTGAGGTGGCAGATGTACTCTGAGGGTGCCGAGTTCGTATTGGTAGATGTAATGTGGCTGTAGTAGCTCAGCATACCTCTGTTGGCCTTGCTCGATTGCGATGTAAGGTGGAATACGAGATAGCTGATATCCCTGGCCTCGTCGTGATTACCATCTGACTCATAGACCGTAGTCAACGTTTCCATCTTATACGTGCCGTTAAGCTTTGGCGGTGTGTCGCCAAGGTAGAGAGGCATGCCGGCATTCGCTAAAGCGTCAAGGACGGACTGGCTTGGTAGCTCTGCTTTTTGCTCTTCATCTGTTTCACGTTCATCATCCCAGACAGGATCATACTCCTGACTGACGATGATTGTGCGTGTCAGTTTACTGCCATCGGCCATCGTGCCGGTAATATATACCTGTCCTATGCGTGGTGCTTTGCTGTTGTTGACTGCGATGTTCAGGTAGAAGCTGTTACTATCTGTCACTTTGTCAATGGTGAGCCAAGCGTCACTCGTGGTGATCGTCACATCGATAATAGCCTCATTTGTTTTGTAGTTGAGGAGCTCAAGACCATCAGAGCCGTTGTTGAAGACAGAGTCGCGATTAGCTTCCAGGTAAGGTACACCCTCGGCTAGGTAGAGATGAATATCGACAGCCCATGTTGATGCATCCTTCTTGTCGATATCGGCTTGAGTGTAGCTGACAATGGTTTTGCCATCTTCTGTCAGCTCGTAGGAGTAGTCACTGACAAACTCGGAGAGTTTTATTTCACTGCCTACGGTTACTGAGGAGTAAAACTCCAGACCGTCTGTGGTGGTGAGGTTCTTCAGGTTATATGAGCTGCGTGTGGTGCGTTGGTGTTCTGTTTTGTTGCCCTTGTCGTCTGTCTCCGTCCAATAAACGTTGCGCAACCAAGACACGGAGCCACTGTAGAACTCGTAGTGGCGCATGGACTTGTCATCCTTCGGATCAATGTACAAATCAACAGTCCACGAGAACTCTGTGCGACCATCGCTGGTCTTCTCTATCTGTGTGTCGTTAGAGTGGTAGCGCAGGTAGTTATCACCATACTTGGTGGTCTGACCTGGTATAAAGACAAAATTCCCTCCTGAATCGTCTGACAAACTGACTCTGCCGCCGTTGTAGAGGTTTACAATGTCAGGCGATGGCGCTGCTTCCTGTGTGAAGTGAATGTACCGTTTCTCCTCGATGTTTGTTTCTGCCATCACGCCACTGACCTCTACCGTGCCCTCACGCACCTCATACGATGGGTTCTCGTCGATCTTCACGGTGATGGTGTTGCCGTTGATGGTGGGGTGTAGGAAGTTCTCCCATGGAGTCACCTTCATATTGCTGCAATTCGTGGAGGTGATGGTGATTTCTTTCGTATCGCCCTTGACGGGTATCTTGAAATCTGTTTCAGACAGGTTGATATAGGCGGGTAGCTGAGTAACCTCTATCTCATCGAGCACGAGCTTCGTCTTGCCGTCAGTGGTTATATACACCTCTATGGTAGCCTTGCGCGATGCCATGTTGGCAGGCATCTCCTCGTAGTAGATCTTCAGAGCCTGATCGGTGACAGACCAGAAACATGTGAGCCAGTCGGCAGAGGAATTGAAGTCCAAGTCGTAACATTCTGTCTTCATCACCACATCGGAACTGCCTTTACTGGAGGGCACAGACACCTGTTTTGATGGTATCTCGAGGGGGAAGACTTTTGAAACGATGCGCGAGACGCGGTCTGGCGTGTTCTTAAAATCGTCAGCGATGGTTACGAAATAGAAGCTAAGAACATCCCTTTGACTATTGTTTTTATCTACAAACCATTCGGGCTTTATTTTCAGTGGACTGCCTTTCCTTATCTTGCCAACAGGTTCCTTTTCTTCCTGCAAGTACACCCATGTATCAAGGCCATCCTCTGTCAGCTCGATATAGCCGTAGCCATTGTCTTTTGTCAGTTTGATATCACCCTTATAACCTGTAACTTTTACGTCTAATTTTTCAACAAGTGCGCCGTAACAATAAACGTAGTTTGTGTGATAAACTGGTTTGATGCTTTCTATCACTCTGAATTGCTCGCCAATAGTGTCATGCTCTTCTCTGATATATATAAGGTCAGGAAATGATAGCTCCTTGAAGACTTCACCGATGCCGAATTTTTCGACGAAATCATGATAGCCGTCTTGGCTGAAGATGTCGATGCCGTATTTATTGGCGAAGCGCTCTATACGCCCTTTTGTATCAGATACGCCGAATATGCCGCCTGTCTTTCGTTCTTCCCACATCTCAAGCAGTATCTTGTTACCACATTTCTGAGTGAGATATTCTATCAGGGATGCAGCACCATAACCAACATTTTGGTATCGTTCACTCCATTCCATTGCGACACCGTTTGAAGGAGCAAGAATATCTTTGTGGTCAGCATTAATGCTTGGAACAAACAACCATGCATTTTCTTTGGCAACATAGGGAGTCTTGGGGATGGTTACTCCGCTTATAAAATTTAAGCCCTCAGACCACACTGAGGATGCCTCATCAAGGATCAGGTCTGTAGTCTTAATCTTTCCGAGTGTAAGAATGCATGCCGGGCGTGGGTCATAGAATTGTTGATAAAAATGGAAAAGCTCATGTATAACTGTTCCATAAATGTCTTCATCTTTACCGCCCATATAATTATAGTAAAAAGATATGGTGGAGTATTCCTTACCTAAAGGATTGAAGGAGCAACATCCAAATGCTCCACCCGTCTTTTTCAAATAGCAATTGATGATACAGCCTTCGGGCTTACGGTATCCCAACTCTTCCAATTTTATAATTGCAGCGGAAATCCAAGATTTTAATTTGGAGAGTACTGTAGTCACCTGATCTGTGACTTCCACTTTATTATATAATACAAAGTCTTCTCCCTCAGAACTGCCCGCCCTTGTTCTTGTGGCAGCTGCTTCTCCAACAGGATTGCATTTGGTGATGCCAAAATAGACTTCTATCTCAGCAATCTCGTCAGGTGCCTCCATGGCGGGAATCTCGGCCACATAGGCTCCGTTCTCGTAGGTTACGTCTGCATAGCAATAGACCAGATCTTCTTCTCCTACACTCGGTTCCCAACCCATCGTAGCGAATTGCATGCGTACAAACTCATCGTCATCTATCTTTGGCATCGTGACAGACACTTTGATAGGCTTACTGACGCCAGGCAGCGTCACTTTGTAATATTGCGACAGCTCGTCGTTGCCATCAATATAACCATTTTTCGCCTCAACCATTGTCACTTTCGCATCGCTGTTAAATGTGCCGGTGGGAATGTCGATCGTCATGGAACCCATCGAAACTTGTCCGCCCGTTTGAGGAACTACCGTTGTTTGCGGTTCGCCCTGTTCATCACGATGAGTGTCATAGGGGGTGACGAGATACAGATCTTGCTCCATGTAGCGGTCGCTGCTGCCATCACTCTTAAAAACATCGATACCGTAGTCCGCCTTTGATGTTGTTGACTGATTTTGGATGTATGGCGCAATGCGACTGAATGTGGAAGCCGGATAGTCCGTGTTCCTCCCGTCTCTGGTACGTACAGTTATGCCTTGTGCAAGTACTTCATTGACGAATAACGAAAAAAGAAGAATGAACAATGCTGGAAGGCAGAATGTCAGACTATGGGTAATTCTGATTTCTTTCATGGCTTGAAGAATTTAAAGTTTACATTTTGTAACTTTACAATATAAATGCCAGAAGGCAGTTCATTGAGATTGAGGGTGAGCGTTCCGTCACCGTTGACTCGAGTGGCTTTTACCTGTTTCCCGTCAACAGCATAGATTGTGGCTGACTCTTTTGGCTGACATCCGCTGATAACGAGCCGACCTGCCGTTGAGTTTACAACTGGTTTGCTGCTGTCAGCTTTCTTAACAGCATCAATAGCTGTTTCGTTACTACTGAGAGAAAAATCCTTCACATCTTCAGCGGCACAATATAATGTTGCGCCTGTTGATGAAATGATGAAGTAACCATCTTGAAGTCCTAACTTTGGCTGCTCTTCAAGCTGCCACACAATAGTTTCTCCATTCTGGAGCTGACATACGAACTCGTCAGGACTATAGGGTAGTGCCACCACTCTCGTTGCCATGAGGGTCATCACTATCATGAATGATGCTTTTCGGGTTTTCATTTCTATGTCTCGTTTTAGTTATTTTCAGCAAAATTACAAAAATAAATGGGATAAGGGGGAGAAAATGGTAACAAATGACTAACGTTTTGCAAATTGTTAGTCGATTTTTGATCCTTCTATTTCTGTTTGTGGAAGATGTTCTTTCTTCCAATCGCCAGGTGTCTGACCTGTTAGTGCCTTAAATGTACGGAAGAAAGAGATGTCATTGGCAAATCCAGAATCGATGCCAATGGCATTTGCTTTTTGGTCGGGGGCTTTCAGCATCAGTTGCTTGGCGTATTCGATGCGGTAGCCATTGACATACTGTGTGAAGTTGCAGCCTTTGATGAGGTTCACGCACGCAGAGATGTTGTTTCGATGCGTACCTAACTCGTTGGCTAAACCTGATGCTGTGAGGTCACTGTTAAGGAATTGCTTTTCTTCGACTACCAAATGGTGGATGCGCTGCATGAGTTCTGCATTGGCAGCCTCCTTTGGATCTGGAGTCTTAAGTGTTTCTGTTTCGACCTCATTGTCAACCTTCTGATCCTGCTTGGGTCGTCTGTAACAGATAAAGATACAGATAATGGCAGCTGCTAACAACAAAAAACTACCTAACACCCAAGGAATAGGACTGAGGAATGAGGAGATGACGAACTCGTCACTTCCGAAATGGAAAAGGAATACGTGAGCAAGCGGATAGAAATTTTGGCTGGGATTCTCTTTCTTTCCAATGCCACCCGTCAATAGCAGATTGCCTTTAGGTGTGATCAGGGGTGAGGCATCGACAAACTCTGGGATAGGGTCGGTGTAGTAGAGCGTGACGGGACATGGCTTGCCTTCCGCCACATGGCTATAGTCGATGCACAAGATATAGATGTGGCTGGAGGTTTGATGAATGGAATCGTTGCCCATGATGTATCCTTTCTGAGCCTTTCGATCCACAAGAATCTGTGAATAGTAGATAATTGTGTTTTCTAGAAACTTCGTGGGGATTGGGCAGGTGGTAGGAACTAAAGAGAACTTGGTTCCATCGGCTTTGGCTATGGCCAACTGCCCCTCTTTGTTCTTCACAGGAAAGAGATAGGAGTAGAAGCCTTTAGCCTCGTCGCCGATGAAACTGTCGTCGTTGTGGATAGATATGTGGAGATGGGTTGGTTTCCATGTCTCGAAAAATGGGTCAGTAAAAGGTTCACCTTTCAGACGATCCACTATAATGGTGTCGAAATCATTGCCTTTATAATCCTGGCCACCAAAGATGATAACATCATCGGGGGCTATACGGAAGACGTTCGTTAAGGCACGATGTTGTGATGTTTTTTTAATATTGGTAAACGTTATGTTGCCATCATACATCTCAATGGCATCCTCGTGATACCAGTTGCCTGTAATCACAACCCTGCCACTATCCAATTCCACCTGGGTATGCGAGGCGCGCTTGGTGTCTAAACATCCAAAACCATCGAAGGTGTGGGTCTTGGGATCGTACATCTCTACTTCGTGACTCTGGCCGATGCCTAAGCCTCTCTCAAAACCACCACTGAGTAAGACCTTACCAGATTTCAGGATCAGGGCTGCACCTGCGTCGTGGGTATAGACCATATCCATCTGGTGCCAGGCGCCATCTTTGAAATATTCTGCTGTTGGTGTGG
>JAEEGG010018078.1_pt1 | contig 14407 bp, 11 predicted proteins | sample 9134161 | NCBI WGS metagenome assembly JAEEGG01 (sample SAMN16246543, study PRJNA631951) | gut metagenome | biome: gut microbiome; feature: rumen; material: CR-attached | host: Bos | place: Iran: Karaj | collected 2018-10
GCTGAATGTGTTCGTTCCGCCAAGAACCACGTTACGCGTGGAGATGACGTGCACCGCCGCCGGACCGCCCGACTCGGAGATGGGGCCGGAGACGAGAAGGTCGCCTTCGACGTTGGCAGGGTAGAGGTTGCCAGTGCAAATTATACCGCCTAGCCAAGTATCTCCTTTCAATACAACGTCTCCGCGCCACTCCGATGTCCCGTACGGCCGGGCACATGACGAGAAAAGCACACCGTTGGTGGCAATCTGAGTGCCTGCAGCGTTTGCGCTGGCGACGCGCTTGCCCTTTAGTACGAGCGTCTGCCCCTCGCCGGTGATGAAGCCACCCATGTCCACTCCAGAATTATCGTTCGTGGCGACGACACTGTTCCCCACGCCGAACGGAGTGCCGACGCGCGGGCGGTCAAGAGTGTCCCAGGCGCGGACAAGACCTCGATCGACAACGAGATCGCCGCTGAATGTATTGTCCGCCATGAACATCACGCCCAACGTGGACGTTGAATTACGGACGTTTATCCCCTTGCCCTCTCCTGAAATAGATCTAGAGAAGATGACACCCGCAGCTGGTCCGTTTCCTGCTGCGATTGTATAGCACCCATAGGCGTTCGTGCTGTCGAAGAGATGACGAATCGCAAGATCGTCTTCAAGCACGATCGGCACATCGTAGAGATGCCTGAATGGTTGGCGCGCCGTACCGCCGCCGTCACTCGTACCGTCGTCGATGCGTATCTCGGCGGGACTGCCATTGTTTGCGAAGACCAGCTTGTTCGTGGTGAACAAAAAACCCGTTTGGATACCTACGCGCGGCGGCGTGAAGTCAAACGTGCGCGTGAAACCATGATTGACTATGCTGATCATGAAGTTGCCGCCATTTGCCGGCATCGTCTCGTACGTGGAGGTGAACGCACCGACGATGCGGTTCGTCTCGTCCATGCGCACCTGCGGGCTTCCAGTGCCTGTGTCGATCACCACGCCGTTCCCCGACACGACTTCGCCATTCTCCCAAAGTTTCGTCGCTCCCCAGAGCGTACCCATGTAATCTCCAGTGGCCTTCAGCGTCGCATCAGGCTCCGCCGCCGCCGCGAAAGGCAGACAAGCGGCAAGCGCCGCAAGAACGGCCGCCATCCATACCGCCGCCCGCATATCTCCTATTGTTGCTTCACCAATCTTTCGCGATTTCATGGTATTTCTCCTTTGTTCGAATTTCGCATAATAGTATATCACCCATCCGAAAGTCGGGCAACGTACACTTTGGTGTAGGGTGGGCGGGACGCGAAAATATGGTAAAATATCTACATGCGAAATTCCGCCATATTCGTCATCTGCCTTGCCTTGGCCTGTTTTTCGGCCTCGGGAATTAAGATCGACGGCAAGGATGTCCCCGATGTGACATCGGTCGACCTGTACGGAGAAGAGTATCACTATCCATTCACCAAGTCCCCGTACGTCCGGTTCACGGGAATCGTCACCGAGCAGTTCCACGACGAATCCAACCCCGACTACTGTTTCATGACGCTTGCGGACGAATACGGCAGTGTCTATTTCTCGACCAGGATAGACAGATTCCCGTTCCTCGCGACAAACGACTATGTGGGATGCCGCGTCTCTGTCGTCGGACTAAACGCGGGAACTCTCGACAAGGGCAAAGGCACCCGCCAGTATCTCCACCGCGAGCTTCGAATCGCGGAACGCGGCAGTTTCACCGTTGTAGAACCCCCAAAGGGAGATCCGTTCGATGTGCCGATGCTGTCGCCTACTCGCAGCGTCATGCCGGACAAGCTCGCCTCCCTCGGCAACCAGAAGCTCGTCGGGCAGGTTCTCGCCGTCCGTTCGCCGAACGAGATGCTCCTGCTGACGCCCGACGACACAGTTTCCCGCGTATCGTCGAGAGATGTCTCGCTGCCGCGGGCCGGGGATTTCATAGAAGCCGTCGGACCGGTCGAAACCGACACGTATTTCCTCAACCTCAGCCACGCGCGCTGGCGGAAGGCGGCGCCATTTAAAGCAGCCGAGCCTCCGCCCAGGGAAATGACCGCCCGCGAGATCATGACGCAGAAGGACGGCCGTCTGCTGATCGGCACCAAGCTTCACGGGCAGACGGTCAAGATTCGATCCGTCATCCGCAGCATTCCCGATCCGGAATTCGGCAACCGTACGATCTTCGCCGAAAGCGACGGCATAACATTTCCGATCGACGTCAGTTCATGTCCAGATGCTCTCGAAATGCTGGAGCCGGGATCGACTGTCGACGTGACGGGCATCTGCTGGGTGGACATCGACAACTGGCGTCCGACTGCGGTGTTCCCGCAGGCCAAGGGCTTCACGCTCGTCGTGCGCAAAGACGGCGACATGGAAGTGATCTCGCGCCCGTCGTGGTGGACGGCCCGCAGGCTCGCCATCGCCCTTTCCGTCGCTCTCGGGCTCCTCGCCGTCATCCTCGTCTGGAACAAGCGGCTCAAAGCCCTCTCCGAGAAGCGCGGCCGCGAACTCGCGGAAGAGCAGGTTCAGCGGGCCATGACTGAACTGAAGGTGATGGAGCGCACCAGGCTCTCCGCCGAGCTGCACGACGCGCTTTCGCAGACCCTTTCCGGCATAGCGATGCAGCTTGGCGCCATCAAGCGGTTCTCCGTGACGGACCCGGCCCGCATGGCCGAACATCTCGACATCGCCTCGCGGACCCTCAAGTCGTGCCGCGACGAGATGTGCTACATCCTCTGGGATCTGCGCAGCCAGGTGCTGGACGAGCCCGACATAGAGGCGTCCATCCGCCAGATCGTCGAACCGCATCTCGACGGGACGGACGTGAAGATACGCTTCGCCGTTCCGCGCGCCCGCCTGACAGACTCCACCGCACGCGCCCTTTTCTGCATCATCCGCGAACTCGTCGTGAACGCGATCCGCCACGGCCGCGCCACATCCGTGCGCATCGCCGGCAGCATGGAAGACGGACGCCTGATGTTCTCCGTCCTTGACAACGGGCGCGGCTTCGACCCCGATTCCGCGCCGGGCGCCGACAAGGGACACTTCGGGCTGCAGGGCATTCGCGAGCGCATGGACGCGCTCGGCGGAGACTTCCGCATCGAGAGCGCGCCCGGGAAAGGCGCGAAGGCGACCGTCACGATGGCCGTCCGGCGCGAAGACACCGACAAAGAGGACATCACATGAACACAAAGGCAATATCCGTGTTGATCGTAGACGACCATTCCGTCGTCCGCCTGGGCATGGCTGCGCTTCTGAACGCGGAAACAGGCATCAAAGTGGTCGGCAACGCGAAGAACGGCATCGAGGCCGTCTCCATGGCGCAGACGCTGCGGCCGGACGTCATCGTCATGGACATCGAGATGCCGAGAAAAGACGGCATCGAAGCCACGGCCGGCATCCTTGCAGAGGATCCCGACGCGAAGATTCTCATCCTGACGTCCTTTTCCACTCCCGACCGCATCGCCAAGGCGATCAGGGCAGGCGCCCTCGGCGCGATCATGAAAAACGCCGACGACTCCGAGATGGTCGCCGCGATCCGCGCAGTGGCCCAGGGGAATCCCTGCATCGCAAACGACATAAAGAGACTTTTGCACGAAGACCCGCCGGCTCCTGAGCTTTCGCAGAGGCAGCAGGAAGTTCTGGACTCGATAACGCGCGGCCTCACGAACGCGGACATCGCAAAGCAGCTGGGCATCAGCATCGACATGGTGAAGAAGCACATGACCGCGCTCATGCAGAAAATGGGCGCGGCCAACCGCTCGGAGGCCGTCGCGATAGCCATGAAGAGACAGCTTCTTAAGATCTGACCCTCTGGCGCTTCCACTTCACGGGCAAGACGGCGCCGATCTTCAGCGCCGTGCCGTTCGGACGCACCGGCTCGTCCCGCACAAGGCGGACACTGGCGGGATCGACGAGCATCGTCGCGCAGATGTCGGCAGGATCGAGCGCGAGGAACTCGCGCCTGAAAGCCTCTTCATCTCTACGAGTCTCATCTTTGCGCTCTTCTTTGAAAGTTCACTTCGCCCATTCGCCCAGTTTGCCGGAAAGCGCCAGCCAGCGGGCGTAGCGGCTGGAGTAGTCGCTCGACGCCAAGGCGTCCGGCGCGGCTTCGGCGTCGGATTTCGCGATGGACTCGAGAATTGAGAAATCGCGCCAGACGCCTGCGCCTACGCCGGCCACGAGCGCGGCTCCGAGCGCCGCCGCCTGCTGGCCGATCGCAGCGCGCGCCACGCGCCGTCCATACACGTCCGCGTAGATCTGCCGCCACAATGGCGAATTCGCGCCGCCGCCCACGAGCGTGAGCGGCTCCGCCACCGGGGCGAGGCGCGCAAGTTCGTCGAGGACGCGCCTCAAACCGAACGCGACGCCTTCCATGACGGCGCGCACCACATCACCGCGCGTGTGCCGAAGGTCGAGGTTCGCGAACGCCCCGCGCATCGCGGGTGTCGCGTCGAGGGAGCTACCGCCCGCGAGAGACGGGTTGAAGTAGAGGTCGTGCGCGCCGCGCCCCGCCGCTTCGGCCTCTGCGTCCATGGCCGCGTAGTCCATCCCGCCGCACAGCACGTCGCGGCACCAAGTGTGAGCCGTCCCGGCCGAGAAGATGGCGAGCGCCGAGGCGTATTGTCCCGGCACCACATGGTCGAACACGTATGGACGCGTCGCGGGATCGAGGAGCGGCTTCGCGGAAGAGACCGCGATCCACGCCGAGGAGCCGAGCGAGCAGTACGCCCGCCCTTCGCGCCACGCGCCCGCGCCCAGCGCCATGCACGAGTTGTCCACGCCGCCCGCCACAACCTTCACGTCAGGCGGCAGACCAAGCTCCCGGGCGGCGTCGGCCGTAAGCGCGCCCAGCACCTGCGTGGCGGGCACGATCTCGGGGAAGAGGGCGCGCGGCAGGCCAGAGGCGGCGATGAGACCATCGTCGTATCGTCGCGCCGCGAGGTCGTAGACGCCCGTCCCGGAGGCGTAGGAGAAGTCCGTAGCGCGCACGCCGCAGAGACGGTAGTTGATGTAGTCCTTCGTCCCGAGGATCGTCGCGGCGCGTCCGAACCATTCCGGCTCGCGCTCGCGGAACCACATGAGCTTGAAGACGGAGTATAGCGCGGGCGGGAAGCCGCTCCCGGTCTTCATGTACCACGCCTCCTCCGGCACCTCGCGGAAGAACGCCTGCGCCTCGGCCCCGGCGCGCGAATCGCTCCAGATCGGCACCGTGGGCCGCAGAAGATTCCCCGCGGCGTCAAGCGGCACCACCCCCAGCGAGTGTCCGGAGATCCCCAGCGCGCGGATGGACTTCACCTGCTCCGGGGCGAGGCGTTCCGTGAGGCGGTGCGTGGCCTGCACCGTCGCGCGCCACCAGTCCTCGGGCGACTGCTCGTGGAAGCCGGACGCCGGGTAGGCAGTCGGATATGCGTCGAAGCCGGACTCCACACACGCGCCGTCCGCGCCGTACAGCGACGCCTTTATTCCGCCAGTTCCAAAGTCGTATGCAAGTATGTACATGGTCTTGTTCTTTGGGGTGATTTTGACAAGTAGTCGCCGTCCACGGCATCCAGTAGGCTTTCCGACAAGTGCGATACATCCGCCAGGCAGACACCTCAACGAGGCGTCAGACCGAAATCACAAAAGTCCCATATTGCGGCAATCGATGATCATGCGATACGAGCAGAAGATTCTCTTCACTCGCCTGAGCAACAAGCATCCTGTCAAACGGATCGTTGTGGTGTAGGGGCAACAAAGACACCCTTTGGGCATGCCCAAAACTAACCGGAAGTTCTACAATTCCCGAATTCCGACAGAACCTGATCATCTGCTCGGACGTAACAGGAATTTCATTTGGCCTGGCTGAATGCTTTATGGACACTTCCCAAATTGAAGCCGAACTCACATAGAACACGTTACCTGTATCTTGCAAAATTAAGCGTGCACTATCTGACAGTTTCCTGCTGCCAACCATAGCCCAGATTACGATATGTGTATCAAGAAGATATCTCATGCCAGCGATCCATTGAACATTGACGCCACTTCATGATCCAACGAATCAAAAACGTCGTCGAAATTGTCGGGCAAATTGATTTCGTCCTTCATTGCCCCTATCTGCAACATCTGTTTTTGTTGTGATTGGCTCTGCCACAAACGAGTGGCGTCAACATCGCCATTGTCCATAGCCCCCCGTGCGACAAATACGAGCAAGCATGCACGAATCATCGCATCAATGGTTGTACCGTTGCGCACGGCGCACGATTCAGCCTCTTTCATTATACTCGGCTCGATGTTTAATGTATAACTCATCCGACGAATTCCTTTCAATCACGATGATTTTATGCCTTGACCGAAAATGAGTATACACAATTCCCCCGCCGATTTCAAGCGGGAAACATATTCGGCCACTCAGCATGCCAAGGACTGGAGGAGCGCGGTGCAACCGGCGATGATGTCGGCGTAGGTCTCGTCGAAGTTGCCGGTGTACCACGGGTCGGCCACGTCGCGGTTGACGCCCGCGAAGTCGAGGAGTCGACGCACCTTCGGAAGGTCGGTGGGATACACGAGCCGACGCAGGTCCGCCATGTTGTAGGCGTCCATGCCGATGATGAGATCGTATTCCGCCGCCTTCGCGGCGTCGAGAAGCCACGCGCGGCGCGGCGAATACGGAATCCCGTGCCTGTCCAGCTCGCGCCGCGTGCCACGGTGGATGTCGCTGCCGATCTCGTCCGTGTGGAGCGCGGCAGACTCCACCTCCACGTCGTCGCGCCCGGCTTTGCGCAGCAGATCCTTCATCACGAACTCCTCCCTCGGACTTCGGCAGATGTTCCCGTGGCACACGAAAAGGATCTTCATTTCACCTCGGCGAGGATGCTGCGAGCGGAGTTGACGCCCACGCCGAAGCGGCGCGCGCCGGCGTCGTAGAGAGCCTGGAGCGTCGCGAGCGAGCGTATGCCGCCCGCCGCCTTCACCTGGCAGCGGCCCGCCACGGACTTCGACATGAGCGCGATGCGCTCCACCGTCGCGCCTGTTGGCGCCCAGCCCGTCCCGGTCTTAACCCATGCCGCGCCAGCCTCGGCGCACCAACCGCATGCGCGGACGATCTCCTCGTCGGAGAGCCAGTGGCATTCGAGTATCACCTTGACGGGACGCCCGCCCGCCGCCGCGACAACGCCCGCCACGTCGTCCACATACGCCGCCTTCTCACCCGCCTTGAGCCAGGCGATGTTGTTCACCATGTCCACCTCGTCGCAGCCGAGCCCCACAAGCTCGCGGGCGGTCTCGGCCTTGATCCGCGACGTCTCCGCGCCGCCTGGGAACCCCGACACGGACGCCATCGGCACATCCAGCCCGAGCGCGTCCATCCGCGCGCGCAGATACGGCACATGCGCCGGCAGGCAGAACACGGCCGCGCAGCTGCGCGCAGCCGCCAGTTCGCAGCAGGCGTCGATGTCGGCGCGCGTGCTTTGCGCCTGCACGGCCGATATGTCCATCATCCGGGCGATCTCTTCTGCTGTCATCATCGTCTCCTCACAGTGCCAGCTTGAGGATTTCGGCGAGCGCATCCGCCGTCACGGGCGGGTTCGAGGCGAGGACGCCGTCGGCGTTGAACGAGACCGTGCGCACACCCTCCACGATGGCGGGGATGTCCGCCTCCGTGACGCCCTTCTCGCCAAGCGTCGTTGGGACGCCGCTCGCCTTGATGAAGTCGCGGAACGCGGCGATGCCGGCGTCCGCGAGCTCGGCGTCGGTCTTGCCGTGCGGGCAGATTCCCATGACCTTGACAGCGAACTGCGCGTAGCGCCCGGGCTTGAGCGCCTTGTGGTACGCCATCCACGCGGGCATGACGATCGCCAGCGACGAGCCGTGGTTGATGCCGTGGCGGCTCGTGAGGACGTGCCCCACCTGGTGCATGGGCGTCCACGCGTCGCCGGGCGAGGCCCAGCCGTTGAGCCCGCACGTCGCGCACCACATAAGTTCCGTGCGGGCGTGCGGATCGGACGGATTCGCTAGCGCCTTCGGAAGGTTCTCCACGATCGTCCGCATGAGCGAGAGCTGCCAGGCGTGCAGGAGGTCGCTCTCGTCCTGCCCGTTGATGTAGATCTCAAGGACATGGCTGATCGCGTCGATCGCGCCGCACGCCGTCTGGAACGGCGGCAGGGAGTAGGTCAGCTCCGGGTCGAGGATGGCCGTCTTGGCGAATAGGCAGTCGGCCCAGATGTAGCTCTTCTGCCCGCGCGTCGTCGAGCTCACGACCGAGCACATGTTCATCTCGCTACCCGTAGCCGGGAGCGTGGGGATCAAGAGGAGCGGCAGAGCCTCCTCGGGCGGCTGGGCCGTCACGTTCGAATGGCTTGCATAGACCATGTTCCAGAGGTCGCCGTGCGTGTAGAGGACGCCGGCGGCAATGGCCTTGGCGGCGTCCATCGCCGAGCCGCCGCCCACGCCGATCACGAGGTCGGCCCCGAACGCCTTCGCCGCATCCACGCCGCGCGCCACCATCTCGATGGGCGGGTTGGGCGTCACCTCAAGGAACTCCTGCGACGAGACGCCCGCCGTGTCCAAAAGCCCCTTCAACTTTGCGAGCGTCCCGGCCACGCTCGAGTCGCCGTAGGAGACGACTAGCGCGCGCTTCCCGAGCTCGGCCGCCTCTTCGCCGGCCTTCGCGAGCGTGCCTAAGCCGAAGACGACCTTCACGGGATTGCGATAGACGAAGCCATTCATGTAGATCCCCTCCACCTCTCACCACTCGACGATCGCGAACGAGTTGGGCTGCATGCGGATGTTGGCCGCGCCGTCGGCTTCGAAATCGAGCGGCACCTCGGTGTAGGTGCGCACGGCGTCGGTGAGATGGCAGCGCGCCCTGCGGAGCGAGACGCCGGGGACGACGATCCTGACCTTCGCGGTCTCCGTCACGTTGTTGTCGTTGGAGTAGCGGGCCACGATCACCGCACCGGAGCCTTCAGCGCCTTTCGCCGCGACGGCGTGGAAACTGCCGGCGGGCCGGCCGAACTCACTCTTGAAAGTGGTGCCCGTGTTGGCGTCAGAGAACTTGCCGAGCCCCTCCTTCACGCTGCAGGCGACCTGCGTCCCGCAATCGACAAGCTTGGACCAGGCGTAGAACGGATAGTATCCCTTCATCGGCCAGAGGGTCGTCTTGTCGAAGAGATTGTTCATGCCGGACAACACGCGCGCGTCGTAGAACATGAGCATGTCGAGCGGACGCGACTGACAGTCGGCGAGCGTTGCCATTATGAACGCCGCGCCCTTCTGGTTGAAGCGCCCTGACTCCACCTCCAGCGAGTACACCCAGTCGTCAGTCCAGCCTTTCACGTAGTTCCACTCATTCAGAATCGACTCGGCCTTCTGGAAGCCGTACTTGTCCATGAGACTGCGGACGGCCGTGCACCTTGAGGCGATCTGCTTCGGCTCGATGGCGTAAATGTGCCAGGAGAAGAAGTCGAGCGGGACGTCCTTGTCATGGCAATACCTTAGGAAGCGCTCGCCCCACGCCATATTGCCGCAGAGCGCCGGGCCGCCGATCTTCAGATTGGGGAACCGGCCCTTGAGGTGCCTTGCGGCGGTCTCGAAGAACTCGAAGAAGTTCGTCACGGTGCCGCCCCAGCAGCGGGGGTTCTTTGGAAGCCCCACGTCGGCCGGGTCGAGATCCGGCTCGTTCCATATCTCCCAGTAGACGATGTTGAACTGGTTCGACCACGCGATGTTCACCGTCGTAGGCTCCTTGTCGAGGCCCCATCCCCAGCCCTCGTTGTAGTGGCGCACGACATGCTCGGCTATGCGCGCCCACTTCGCGTAGTCCTTGGGCGGCAGAACACCATATTTCTTGGGGCCGTGCTCGATCGTCTGCCCAAGGCGGAAGAACACCTCCGTGCCGGCGCGGCGGATGTTGTCGAGATAGTGGTCGGTGAAGACGAAATCATAGTTCTTCGGGTCGTTCTCGTCGGCGTCGAAGTCAGGGAAGATCGCATTGATGTCGCATGTGTGCGCGCCTCCTGAGACGCAGTTGATCGAATCGTGCGTGCGCGCGAACGGAATCCGCGCGGCCTTGTAGTCCTCGAAGTTGCCGCGCACCTGGTCGCCGCCGGGCTTCTTCACGGCCGGGCCGTTGTTCACGGCGTTCATGCGCTTGATCGGCCCGATCACGGACGCGACGTCCACGTTCACCAGCGCCGTTGTCGCGGGCTGCGCGGCGCCGAGCATTCCGCTCGCTCCCGCCGCCATCATCATGCATGCAACTATTCTCTTCATGTCCTAGACCTCTTTTGGAGTTTTTTGAAACTGCCGGTAGTTTACCATTTTCCCCGTGACCGCACAACCGCAAAACCTCGCGCGCCTTTCCCACGCTTTCAAGGCCGCCTACGGCACTCGCCACGCTCCCATTATTCAACAGAATCAAGCTCTACCATAGTTGTTTCATCAAGGAGCATACTGCATCGCCGCACCGTGACGATATGGCAGACATCCTGAACCTGACGATATATGAGCCGGAAGTTCCTGCGGACGAGGATTTCAAGATACGGCGTATCTGGAAATTCGGGAATGGGATGTCCCATATTCGGGAAATCCGCAAGTCTGTCAGCTTCGTTGAAAATGTCGTTTGCCCACTTCCATGCTATCTCGGCCGAACACGACTGCTCGGCGATGAACCGTGTCTGTTCCCTCATGCGCTCCAATGCATGATCTGACCAAGAAACCGTGGCCATTAGACAGATACCCCAAGGTCGGCGGCAATGGCGCGACGGACATCATCGGTAGAATGGACTCGCCCTGCGGCGATGTCTTGTTCGCCCTTGTAGATGTCCATCATCAAGTCGAGCTTGTCGATGAGCTTCTGGTAGTCGGCAACATCGAGAAAGACGTTAGCGGCACGTCCATTCTGGGTTACGACGATAGGCCGATGCGTCCTTCGCGTCTGCGACATAAGGCGCGTCACGTCTGAGCGAAATGACGAAAGAGGTACGATGTCCTCGGCATAATTGACTTGCGGCATACTTCTCCTTTGATTGCTTGGCGAATAGTTTACCGAATTCAGTAATGGATTTCAATATGGATTTTGTCAGATTTTCTTATGTTACACAAAATATCATTTCTTACCAAACTCGCGTCCCCCACCTCAGGTGGCAGACCCTCGCGCGACGGCACCTCGGGGAAGCGGCGTCCTCACCGCCCATTCCTTGATGTATCGCTCGCCAATCATACGTCATCCACCTCGATTTCCGTGTTCACACATATTTTCCAACGTTCGTCCCGATATTTCACCTCGGACGAAGATCGCAGGCTCAACAGGACGAAGTGCGGAGCTTTGCACGTGCGCACCCATTCATGGTATATCACCTCTCCTTGCGATTCATTTTTCAATACCTTTTCGACGATGTACCCGAGACGCTGTATCGCCGAAGCCTTGCAGACGTCGAAGGAATTTTCGGAGGCATGTCGGAAATCGCATGATTCAAGAAGTTCACTCAACACAGTCGCCGCAACCGACAACCCGCCTATCCTCTGTTCGTATTGAACGAGTTCAACAGCCGTCAGTTCCGCGTTGGAATAACGCACGTCACCGGCCTCTCCCCTTTTGACCGCAATCAACTGCTCCGGAATGCTCGGACGCACAATCCATTCAACATCGCGCCTCTCGCGAACACCGGCAAACAGGCGCTTGCCGTTGGTAGTGACAAAATCAACCTGCGGGCGCTGATGGGCCGCTCCCCAGAATACGGCAGCACTCAGGAGACTGAAATAATAATCACGGTGTACACTCTTCATGAAATCGTCCATGTAGAATGTCGGGGGCACTCCGCCACGTCGCACATACTCAGGCGGCAGAATCACATAAAAGCCACGATAAGGAGAATAAATGCGCGACGACTTACGCAATCGGGTCAGTGAATTCTTGACAACTTGGCAAGACAATTCGGGCATGGCAGAACGCAACTCTTCAAAAGTGAAGAATCGCCTGCCAAGCATCTCTTTTTCTCTTACCCAATCTCTAATTGACATGTCAATCCTTATTGTCTAGAAAGTAATCAATACTTGATTACCTACTTGCCTTTTCGGATGGCCATATTGTATCATTTTCTTCTGGGGCGAGCAATAGGGGAAATGTGAAATTTGCAAAATTGTATCATCCCAAAGTAAATACCATTAGAGTAGTGGACAACAACATGAGTGGCCGCGCTTGTCGCGGTTATCTGAGAGTCGCCTCGCCGAGGCGACCGCCCTTCGCGGCCCGTAATCCAGATTGAGCTACGATTCGTCCACGGGCGATACAGCACTCATTCCGTTTTCGACGAGCAGCCAAGTCCGCTTCAAGCGTATGTCTCAGACAATTTCGCCTCCAGTGTTCCACTCTTCGCGTAGGGCAACGCGTCGAGTTTCCTGAAGTTGTGCCGCAATGAGGATGTCTTCGACTGAAAGCCCAGGATGTAGTTCATGGCAATACGATAGATGATCTCCGTTGGCGCAAGGCCGTATACCTGTCGCTCAAAGATGTGCCGCAGACGCTGCTGATCGTCCGGGAACAGCCTTTTCATCTTCGCATTCCTGTAGAGCCGCTTCACGATCTCCGTGATGAACATACCGGATTTCATGTACAGGTCGATGAACGTCTTGTCGGGATTTCCGAAGCAACCGGGGCTCTCCGCCTCCAGCAGGTCCACCATCCGCACCACGACCTTCCTTGGCGTGAATATCTGGTTCGTCTTCTGCGGCGGAATGTAGTCGAAGATGTCCTCCTCTGACTTCTCGTCGAAATAGTTTGCGAGACTTTCCTTCTTCCGCATGAACTCCTTCACCGAGTCGTCGAACACGATCGGGTCGAACAGGTGCCCGCTGAATGTCTTCCTCTGCCCCGTCTCCGCATCCTTGTACATCCCGCCGTCCCGAAGGAAGCGGAACTCCTCGAGCGTAATGCCCGTTACCTCGCGGAACACCTCGGCAGGCACGACCTTGTCGAATGTCTCCAGGGACGTTTCCCCATCGCCGTAGGCCATGAGGAACGACGGTATCGTGCGCGCGAATCCGCGCAGATGGTCTCTCACGCGATCCATGGTCTCGTCGCGCACATGTTCGCGCGTCCTCGTCTCGACAATCCTTACGGTCTCGCGCTTGGCGTCCTCCTCGATCTCACTGATGAGGCTCGTGAGCCGTTCCCTTCCGTTCGCCATCGCCTCGCGCTGCCGCGCGTCGAACTCTCTGTTTATCTCGACGGCGCTCCTCCCCGTCTCGCCCCGTGCCTGCAACGCCTCCGTCCGCTCCCGTTCGATGACTTTCAGCTCAATTGTCGCTTCGGATACGGCCCTGTCGATGCGCCGTTCCGCATCTGCGGAAAGCTGCGCCTCGATCTGCCGCCTGTCGGACTTGCTCATCTCGTTCCCGTAATCCTCCTTGGCGCGTTCGACGATTTCGCGAATCACAGTCTCTTTCACCGCCTCCTTCAGCCGTTCGCGCACCTCAGGCGAACCACCACCTCCGGCCGCGTCCTTGACTGCGGCCTTCACATCGGGAGCCTTGCCGTATATTTTTCTCCCAAAGAGGTCTGCGGCCTTGTCGCCAACCTGCTCTTCGTCGATGGCTACCTCCCCGTTTTCGTCGAGCGAAAGCCCTTTGCCCGCCTCGCGCACGTCGTTCGCCAGCGCCTCGTCCTTCTTCACGGCTTCAAACTTCCCGATGATGTCCATCACTTCCTGTGGCGCGGCGAACACGGCCGAGATGTTCTGGAACAGGAAGTTGCTCATGAAGCCCCTGCGCACGACCTCGGCGGACTTGATCCGACGCGGGATCGAGAGGACTCGCTCTGCGTCGAGCTCCACGAGCTCTCCGCCTTCTTCCTCGCCGATCACGGGGAAGAAGTTCAGCAGTTCGCCGATGTTTCGCCGCCGCGATTCGCTGTCCCCGCGCCCCGCCGCCGTGTCCGAACACAGGTCGTTCGCGAACTGCTCGAAGATGATGAGCGTGCGCGCCGGGTCGAAGTCGAACACGTAGGCGTCCGTCTTGCGCCTGTACGTGGTCCCGTCGCGGAAGAGACACGGATTCTGCGCGCGAAACGCCGCCTGCATGTACTGCGCGGGCGACTTCATGTTGCACAGCATCAAGACGCCTGTCCACTCCGGCACCGTCACGCCCGTCGTGAGCTGGCCCACGCTGACCGTGATCGTCCTGTCATGTTCCGCGATTGCCCGCACAACCTTGTCGTACGACCTGCGATCCTCCGCCTCGTACTCTTCGCCGTCCAGTCGACCGTCACCTGCCGCCAGAACCACCTCGTAGTCCTTGAACACGGGGTGCTCGTGCAGTTTCCTGACGAGTGCCTTTGCGCTGTCCACTCGGTTCAACAACCAGAACGTATGTCTCAGTTCGTCACGCAGCTCCGGCGTGGCGAACGGAAACTTCTCCTGCTGCGTAAGCGCATCGAGGAATTTGTCCACCT
>JAEEGG010018079.1_pt1 | contig 14405 bp, 12 predicted proteins | sample 9134161 | NCBI WGS metagenome assembly JAEEGG01 (sample SAMN16246543, study PRJNA631951) | gut metagenome | biome: gut microbiome; feature: rumen; material: CR-attached | host: Bos | place: Iran: Karaj | collected 2018-10
CTGCCCTCACAGGTGACAAAGACTATATCAAGGCCATCGATGCCATCTGGGACAATATCGTCACCAAGAAGCTCTATATCACTGGCGGTATCGGCGCCACTTCGAATGGCGAGGCCTTCGGCAAGAATTACGAACTGCCCAATATGAGTGCATACTGCGAGACCTGTGCCGCCATTGGTAATGTGTATGTGAACTACCGACTCTTCCTGCTTCATGGTGACTCGAAATACTACGATGTACTGGAGCGCACCCTCTACAACGGTCTTATCAGCGGTGTCTCGCTCGAGGGCAACGGCTTCTTCTATCCCAACCCCTTGGAGTCGATGGGTCAGCACCAGCGCCAGCCTTGGTTTGGCTGTGCCTGCTGCCCCAGCAACATCTGCCGATTCATTCCTTCACTGCCCGGCTATATCTATGCAGTAAAAGATAAGAACGTCTATGTGAACCTCTTTCTCTCCAACAAGAGCAACCTGACGGTGGCTGGCAAAAAAGTGGCGCTTAGCCAAACGACGGAATACCCATGGAACGGCGATATCACCATCCTTGTCGATCAGAATGCCGCAGGCCAGTTTGCCATGAAGATCCGTATCCCTGGTTGGGTTAAGAATCAGGTCCTGCCCTCTAATCTCTACCAATATACCGATGGCAAACGCCTCGGCTATACCATCCTGGTAAACGGCAGCGCTGTTACTGCAAATATAACAGAAGATGGCTACTACACCATCAACCGCAAATGGAAGAAGGGCGACAAGTTGCAGATACATTTCGACATGGAGGCTCGTACCGTACGCGCAAATAATAAGGTGGAGGCAGACCGTGGTATGGTGAGTATCGAACGCGGCCCGATTGTATATTGTGCCGAACACCCGGACAACGGCTTTGACATCATGGGTGCTCTCATCAACCAGACGCCTCAGTTCACACTCGGTAAGAGTGAGATTGCCGGCACACCCGTCCAGACACTCACCACCAGTGCCCAGACACTGAACTTCAATAAGCAAGGCAAACTGGAGACACAAGACCAGACACTAACCCTCATCCCCTACTATGCCTGGTGCCATCGAGGTTCAGGTAAGATGCGCGTCTGGCTGCCTCAGGATCTGAATGCCACCAATCCGTCACAACCCGAGACCCTCGCCTCACAGAGTAAAGTCAGCAGTTCATCGGAGCGGATGCCTGCCCTCTCAGCCATCAACGACCGGCTGGTGCCAAAGGATGAGAACGACCGTTCTGTGCCCTATACCCACTGGTGGCCGAAGAAGGATTGCACCGAGTGGCTCGGCTATGAGTTCCCGCAGGAGACCACCGTTCAGAGCGCCACCGTCTATTGGTACGACGACGGCCCTTGGGGTGGATGTCGTGTACCACAGTCCTGGCGCATCCTTTATCAGGACCGGCAGGGACAGTGGCAGCCCGTCAGCGGTGCCGATGCCTATCCGACAGATAAGGGCAGTGCCTGTACTGTGAACTTCGACCCCGTGAAGACCAAAGCCGTCCGCCTCGAAGTGACCCTACCACCCGACAATGCCGCAGGCCTCTTCGAGTGGAGCATACGATAATTTTCCGGGCCGCATCCTAAAACTATTTACGATGCAGCCCAGAAACTTTTCATACAGTCCCCGCTATCGCATGCGTTTTTCTATGTTGAATCTCCAATACAACAGTGGTCTGCTAAGCAGTCCTGCTCCATTGGCAGGCTGGCTCGATAAGTGGATGACGCTTATTTTTACTTCTCCCGGCCTTTGAGCCTTGAGCGGAGGGTGCGGAGGGAGGCAGGTTTGACGGCTAGGATTTGGGCGATGGTGTTATCATCGTAGTGCAGGTCATCCTGAAGAATGAGGAAGATGTATTGTGCTGGTGTGAGGGAAGCATAGGTACGTTCCCACTCCTGCCAGCGCTTGGGGCGCAACTGGGCAAAGTAGTCGATTAAGCAATGGCGTTCCTCTGATTTCATGTCTGCTACCGACTCTTTTTGCTGAAGCTTCACAAAGGCCCGCGTGCCGATGAGCAGTTTGTTGGAGATGCGCCTTCGGCTGGTCTCTATCTGTCTGTTCAGTTCGGCAATGGTCTGTTCACTGGCCTCGCCGTTCTGTTGCAGCCGTTCTATTTCTGTCTGGTTCTCGGCGATTCGCCTGGCATGCTCGTCAAGTTGGAATCTTATGTTCCTTACCCTGCGACGATGCCACCAAACGACTAATGCCAACATAACTGAGAATACTAAAATTACCCCCCCCATTTAACATTTGTTGACATTGTTGTAGCCCTCCAGCGTTCCTCGTCATACTTCTGCTGCCAGTCGGCTATCTCTATGCTGTGATTGGCCGTCATCACCGAGTCTCTGTAAGCATCCACCTGCTTCTTTGTCTCCAAAGCCTCGCTCTTGTCGCCAGCCAGTTCATAGAGTTCTGCCAACAGTTCCATAGAATTGATGCGTACCAAGGGATCTCCTTCAGGATTGCAAGCCTTTGCTTTCTCGATGGCTTCTTCATAGCGTCCCTGTGTTTTCAAGAGACGGGCCTCACTAATATACCCTTTCGTGCTACTGGCAGACCTATTCTGTTTCCAAATGTCGAGATACTTCTGGGCATTTTCATCATCCCCCTTTTCTTGATACATTACCACCACATTGTGATAGATGTCTGAGCGCAAGATACTATCGCACAAGTCGATATAGTCCAAGCTCTTGAGAATACAAGCATAAGCACTGTCTTTCAGATTCATTTGTGCATAAGATGCTGCGCACATCTGCAGACCCCTTAGTACCATAATGGTGTCGTTAAGTTTGACACTGCTCTCCAGGAACTTCTGCGAATATCTCATGCCGAGCGAATAGTTGATGCATCTGTAGTTTGCAAAGGCCAGATTCTCGTACACCATGTTCTTCAGCAGTTCGTCGTCAGCATTCTCGGCAATGGTCTCAGCCGTCTTGTAATCCTTGATAGCCTCATACGTCTCGCCCAGCAAATGCCTTCTGATACCAGCCCTGTAATAATACGCCCTGCCACGATGCCACGCGTCGCCATGCTTGTCGTAGTAATCGACGCAAGTCGTGACGAGCGAATCGCCATCAGCCTGATGCAGCACGATATAGTCTGTCATTACCTTCAACAGATGGTATTCAGTCCTATCCGCTTCTGAAAGCGAAACCGTGTCCACCTTACTTATCAGCATGCGTGCGGAATCAGGATGCTGGTGTACGATGTCAGCCGCCTCCTTCAGCAATGGATGACGTGCCTCACCACAACCAACCATCAAGGTGACTACAATCAATATGCAGAGAATCTTCTTCATGTTTCTTTGTTTGATTGGCAAAATTAATCATTATATTCGACTTGATATCGCCCGATTGATATTTTAAAGAATATTTCAAGGAATTTAAGAGTATCGCCCTTCGTCAGGTGTTACAATTCAGCACTTTTTCGTTTGTTACATTTAGACTACGCTGCTCATTATCAAAGTTTTAACTCCAAAAACGTTGTAACATGTCTTGCCTCATATTATCAGCATTTTTCTTGCTAAAGCCAAATGGATAGAATAATTTTGCAGGCGATAGGAGTTTCATTAAACTCTGATTTTGATTCAACCTGCAGCATCCGTCGTGATGACGCATGCTGCTTTTCCTGAACTAGCCCATCCCTCACATTTTTGAGCAAGAATCCTTTATATAAAGGGGTTTCGAGAGATTCATCCCTCACATCATCCCTCACATCATCCTTCACTTACCCCTCACATTAACACTCACGTCAACCCTCCTGTCTGCCAGTCGCGCTGCAGGCCGTCAAAATCATGTCCTCACAGACTTGCAATCAGTCAGGTCTGTCTTTGAGGTCATGGCAGAAATCCATGACACAATATCTCGCAATCATATACGAATTCAGTTAAATAATAGTTAATTAGCATCTATTATTTGTCGTTTTTCGACAAATATGATTACCTTTGCAGCCATAATAACAGATTAATAGATTTTCGCTATGAATGAGAAATTGACTATGACGCTGAAATGGCTCAGTTATGTGGCATTGTTCTTTTGTGCCGTATGGTTCGTATTCCTGTGTTATCAAAGCTATCACCAGGTGTTTGATACTACAGGCAGTCATATTCATTGGGAAGCAAAACAAAACCAAGTCTTGTTTGTCTCCACTGTATTTCTATTATATATAGTGCTGACGTTGGCAGTCATAGGTGTTTGTGTGGCTTTCTTTGTCAACCTCATCAAAGGAATCCAGCATGAGGAACTGTTCCCTAAAAAGAACATCAGGCTTATCTTTATTGCCGTTCTATTGATATTCCTTCAGACAGTAGCATCAGACAATCTTGATCAGGCATTCATTTCTGAAGGCCCTGCAGCAATAGCCCTTACCTCAAATCCATTCGTGCAGTCTCTTATTTTACTCGTTTTTGGCATCTTGTACAAGATGGGCTATCAGGTTGCAGCAGAACACGATTTAACGGTATAAGGAGGTCAGCAGATGATAGTTGTAAACTTAGACGTGATGATGGCCAAAAGGAAAATCTCGCTTAATGAGTTGTCTGAGCGAGTTGGCATCACTATCACAAACCTTTCGAAACTGAAAACGGGTAAGGCTAAGGCCATACGTTTTACCACACTCGATGCCATTTGCAAGGCATTGGATTGTACGCCGGCAGATATATTGGACTATAGTAGCGAAGAATAGAAGATGAAAAAGATCATTTATATTGCGATGCTAATTGCTATCATAACAGCAGCATCGCCAGTATCGGCACAGACCAAAGTCAAAGGCCATGTGGTTAATGAACGAGGTGAGAGTATCGAATACGTCAGTATCGGATTCGAAAATGATAGTGTTGGCGTCATCTCAGACGCAAAAGGACACTTTGAACTTACGATTCCTGCTGGACGGAAAGATGAACTATCATTCAGCCATGTATCGTATCTCACCGCAGAGATTCCCTATGAGAAATATGCTAAAAATGACAAGCTCACCGTAGTATTGAAAGACAAAGTGGTAGAATTGGCTGAGGTGGTGATTGGCAAGAAGAATAAGCCCAAGACCATCGTAGGCAAAGGTATTCCTGCCCCAGGACTCGTTGGCACTTCAGGACAAGGATCGGACTTGGGGCCTGAAGGTGGCATCGCTTTTTCATGTAAAAAGAGTTATGTCATCAGCGATATTCTGGTGAAGGTATCCGGCTGTACTTTCAAGAAGTGTAAGGTAAGTATTAACATTTATGAGAGGAGAGGCAAGCAGTTCGTGAATATTCATCAGAAGCCAATTTACGAGACCATCACCAACGAAAAGAGCAAGTACTTCTTAGATATCCGCCCAGAGGAGAACATCGTGCTGAAACCCAAGACAGACTATTATGTCAGTATTCGCGTAGTGGATGGCTTTGGCGATAAGGGCTACTTATACCTGAATGCCTATATGAAGAGCGGCTTGTATCGCAACGCAGTGAAGGGAAAGACCAAGAAACTTCCCATCTGCCCAGCCATCCAAGTAAAAGGTTATGAGATAGAAAAGTAATGGAAACAAGAAAAATATAGAGATATGGCAACTTATGCAATTACATTGAACGAGCGCAGCACCCGGCAGCATAAACATGATGTGAGGGATGATGTGAGAGATTTGTGAGGGATTTGTGAGGGATAAAAAACATCCCTCACATTCGTTTTCCCCTTTGTACAAAGGCTTTTCAGAAGATTATGTGAGGGATGGGCCGAAAATCGTGAGAAGTCTTCAAAAAAATCAAGGCTTTTAGTGGCTGGGGGGGCCTGCCTGGTTTCTGTCGTTCCGATACCTTGCATGAGTGTAAGGGATGCTTAGTACGACAGTAAGGGATGCCTCCTATACCCCTATAGAAGGCATCCCTTACTCCTTTGCAAGGCATCGATGACTGTCGTGCAAAGCATCGATTACAACAACAGATGATACATTCCCCCTGCCAATGGCTTCACCATACCCTTCATCTCTAACTGGAAGAGCAGGGCCGTGAGACGGCCGATGGGGATGCCGGTCTTGACGGTGATGATGTTAAGTTGGAGGTCGTTGGTCTGTTGGAGCAGACTGACCACCTGCTGCTCCTCTGTCGTAAGGTCAGGAAAGAGATTTCGCTCGATTCCATCGGCAAAAGCCTGCTGCCGATGGGTCTCTTCCCACCATCCCATCGCCTTCACGAAGTCTTGGGCACTGGAGATGAGTCCTGCCCCATTGTCGCGGATCAGATTGTTGCAACCCTCGGAATAGGGCTGTCCCACATTGCCTGGGAATGCAAAGACGCTACGGGCATAACTCTGGGCAATCTCTGCGGTGATGAGGCCTCCACCCTTAGCCGCACTCTCCACGAGAATCACGGCATCCGCCATACCCGCCACAATACGGTTGCGGCGCACGAAGTTGGGTTTGTCGGCATTCGTCTGGCTCATGAACTCCGTCAGAAGTCCACCGTGGTTCAGCATCTGTGCCGCAGTCTCACGATGGCGATAGGGATAGATCTGATCCAGTCCGTGAGCCAAGACCCCCACTGTAGGATAGCCATTGGCCAGCGCCTCCCGATGGGCACAGATATCGACACCATAGGCCAGACCGCTGACAATCAGCACTTGCGGACAAAGCCCTCGCAACTCACTCACAAAACGGTGTATGAGATCCTGACCGTATGGCGTAGCATGACGTGTTCCCACAATACTGACGATCTTTTCCTGGTTCAGGTCAGCATTGCCAGTATAATATATAATAATAGGTGCATCAGGACACTCTGTGAGCCGCTGAGGATAGTCATCATCATTCAGCGTGAGGGCCCGGATACGATGCTCCTCCATAAATCGGAGTTCTGCCTCCGCCCTTCTCATCGCCTCGTCCCAGTCCTTCAGCGCTTCCATCAGTCGCGGCGAGGCGTCCTTGATGATATCGCCTATCTCATTCCTGTGCTCATACAACATTTGCGCACTCCCTACTGCCTTATACAGTTCCAGCGCCTGCTGGTAGTTGAAGTTCGTCAGGCGCGTCAGCGCCATCGCGTAGAATATTTCCTGGTCCATACTCTTTTTGTTTACTATTTTTTTGTTTATAGTTTAAAGTTTATAGTTTATAGATGATTACCTTGTAGGCGGGATTTGAGAACGGCTTGCATGGAGGATAGCATTTTATAGATACATCCTATGGCATCTTCTATCAGTTTATAATCATTTGTGCCGATATATCCCAAGTCGTAGGCAATCTCTGTCTGACACATTAATTCCATGAGAGAACCATAGGATATTTCCAAGAAGTGAAACTGCTCCTTTGGCGATGTCTTTGCTGTGCCCTCTGCGATATTTGATGGTATAGACACCACTGCCCGTCGCATCTGATCACCTAAGGCATAGATTTCCTTAGGTGGAAAGGTGTTAACCAATCTATATATGTCTTTTACCAAATTCCTTGATAATTGATACACATTCAACTTACGGTATGAAAAATTATATTCTATCATAATCATCTGCTTTTTTATCTGCTTTCATCTGCCTTTATCTTATCTGCTTATATCTGCTTATAAAAGTAATCATCTATAAACTATAAACTTTAAACTATAAACAAAACCCTACTTCCGCTTCAAATACTCGTATCCGAAGCGGCAGCGGAGGCAGTCTTTCTTGTCACAATACTCCTTCTTCAGTTGGATGAGGGCCTGGGAGTCGCCAGCCGTCTGGACGGGGAGGCCCACTTGCTGCCACATGCGGATGATGTGGTTGTTCTCGGCCTTCAGTTGTTCCAGGAAGTCGAAGGCACGGTCGCAGAGCACCTCCTTCGAACGATGCCGTCCGTAGGCGAAGAGCATCGGGATGGCGGTGTTGATCATCAGCAGGTTCAGCGAGCCGTAGGTCAGATGCTTCTCCGTCTTCGAACTGGTGGAACCGAAGGTGTAGTGTGTCTCCCAATAGGGTGTGACGTGCGACGAGAAGAGGGTCTTCAACTGCTCGATGGTCTCGCACTCCACCAACTGGCTCAGTCCGGCCTTCTGCTGATAGTAGAGGTTCGCCAGTTGCGAGATGCGGATATGGGGGAAGTTCTGAGGTCGCAGTCTGAGGAAGCGCCAGAGATGGAAGTCGATCGGCCTCATCGAGAACTTATGGGCCAGATAGAGGTACTCGTTGCGCAGTTTGGCAAAGTAACCCTCGTTGAGCGCCTCCTTCTGATAATACTCCGGCACCGCCTCCAGTTCGAGCAGGCCAGCCTGTCCCATGAAGATCGCCTCGATCTGGAAGAGGTCGTCACGATGGTGGGAGACGGCATCGAGCGGGATGCTCTGTGCCCACTGCTCAAACACGTCGCCGTTGATGCCGAAGCCGTAGTTACGGGCCAGAGTCACGAAGTAGGCATCCTCCCAGGAGCCACCACACTGCTCTGCCCTCCGTCGGATGGCCTCTGTCTTCTGCTCCAGACGCTCCGTCTGCAAGGCTGCCATCCAGGCATGTACCATCAGCCGCGTCAGATCAGGGATCACCTTGTAGCACGGCGGATAACTGTCTGTCTTCAGCAGTTCCTCATAGTGTTCCCTGACGTTGTCCGGCACGTCGAGTTGCATCTGCCTGACGAACTCCCCGTTGGTGTTCATCACCTCGGCGTCGAGCACCCCAGCCACATGCAGGATCACGTTGTCGTAGCGCTGGTCCTTGTCGTGGCCGTGCAGATACCAGTCCGACGACTTGTCGTGGATCTCCACGTTGCCCACCCACAGCGTCCGTCCGATCCGCACTTTCGCATTGAAGAAGTCCGGCCCCGCATTGTGGTTGTGCAACCCAGGGTCGATCACCTCAACGGTCTGCCCATCGCTCGTCTCCAGTTCCCGTAATGGGAACAGTTTGTGCTTCCACACATAATGCAATAATTGTTCCATAGTCGTTCTTCATATAAGTTTTAAAGTTTAACTGGGTGCAAAGGTAAACAAAAAAAGGGAAATAAAGAAGGAATTATGGAAAAAAGTTATTATACGTTTTAAGCCTTTTTTATGAAAATCTTTCTACTTAATCAGTTGCTGCTTTTCTTTTTCTATATCATAAGGCTGGCATGTGCCTTTGATGTTGTATGTCAGCACAGCCTTCTCTGTGGTCACGTCCACTGAACAGGGGGCTCCTTCAATCAACGGAATACAACTGTTGCTTCCGACTGGGAAACCGCAGCATACAGGAATGTCATAGTCATGCAGATGGGCAATCAGCATTTGCTCGACACTGCCATACTGAAGATCGTACTTGATGGAGTTGAATGTGCCGAAGATGATGCCTTTTACTCTCTCAAAGTCAAGTTGCAGGCGCAGCATATAGAATAATCGGTCGATATTGTGTAACGGTTCTTCCACCTCTTCGATAAAAAGGATGATGTCTTGTTTTGACGGTAGACGGTATTTGGTTCCTGCTATGGAGGAATAACTGGAGAGGTTGCCTCCTACGAGGATGCCCTCTGCATGACCTATCCGATTGTATGGATTGCCTAGGATCTTGTATTGTGGCACCGTTCCAAAAAGAATATTCCGCGTGATGCTTGATGCCGGTTCCTGGCAACTGGCCATCTGGAAAGCCATAGGGCCGTGTATGCACATGACACCTGCACCGACAATGGTATAGAGCAGCGTGGTGATGTCACCATGACCAATGAACCATTTAGGGTGTTGCTGATAGCACTCCTGCGGGATGCGGTTTAGCAGGTGAATGGTTCCATAACCGCCTCTTGAACAGACGACCGCCTTGATCGTATCGTCTTCGAGTGCCCATAGGAGGTCTGCAGCCCGTTCATCGGCAGTCCCTGCATAAGCATTGACATTCAGGCTATTGGTGTGCGGTCCGATGACAGGTTGCAGTCCCCAGCTTTTGATGGCCTCCGCAGCCTGCTCCAGAGCCTCTTGCGGTACCCAATAGGCAGGGGATACAAGTGCCACCTTGTCTCCTTCTTCTAAAAATGATGGCTGAACAATCTTCTTACCTTGATGCATCCTTTAATTATATTATCCTGGTTTCTGTATGCAAAGGTATGAAGAATGAATGTATTTTTTACAAAAAGATATGCACGCATTTGGGACAAGACCCAAATGCGTGCATGATTCACTTTATATCTATTCCCTGACCTTTACAACCAGCGACAGGTCACAGTTGCGCAGAATCTCGATCATGCGATCTTCATCGAAAGCAATGCATCCACCCGTGTAGCCCTTTGTGCCTTTTACATGGATGAAGATGGCACTACCCTTAGGATAGATGCACTCCTTGTTGAAGTCGGTGGCGATGCCGTAGTTGTACTGTGGCTGGTAGGAGTACATTTCCTCGCCGCCACACTTGTGGTGTACGGCGGCGGTGTCGATAATCTGGTTGTAGTACTCGCAATTGTCGTCACAGGCGAAGGTAGTGGGTTTCACGTCGATGTAAGGCATCGTGGTGCCGGGGTTTGGCTTGATGCCAAAGGCGCTCAGTGGACGGAGGGTGCCTGTTGGAGTTTTGGAGTCTCCCTCACCCGTCTTGCCAAGGCCGTTCTTACCAATCCACACGTTGGTCGTAAACAGCACCTTGCCGTCGACCGTCAGACGGGCCGTAGCCGTACTGCCTTGCACGTCATACACTTCGAGCAACTGTCCGTGCTCTTGGGGGACGACACTATTGTCACTATTGCTAGTGCATGAATTTACTGATACACTCAGGCCGCTTGTCAGGGTGGCGGCCAGCACCCATTTAATCGTTTGTTTCATATCACTCATTCAATATGTTATAGTCTCATGCCGATGAAAACCTTGACGGTCCAGTCGGTCAGTTTGAGAGTGGTGTTATCATTGTTTGAACGAAAATGGTGGACTTGGCCAGTGGCGCCGACATACCAGTCACGCCAGCAATAGGAGGCAGCCATACGCAGATCGAAGTTCAGACGGACACTGCCGTTGAGCGTCTCTTCGCCAGCTGGGCGCATCGTGATGGCATCGAGATAACTGTCTGTGTCCCAACTGTCGTATTCACCTTCATCAGGAAGGATAATCTCATAGCGCGACGACTTCACTTTGTTGATCAGGGTGAGCACAGGCATAGCCACGACGTTGAGCACTAAGCCGCGGACAGGCACCCAATTGTAGGTATAGCCCAAACCGACACTGCCTTGATAGACCTTCATCAGTCCCACATCACCCGCATTCTTGATGAAGAAGAAGTTCTTTGGACTGTCGTAGTCGAGTTTCTGATAGTAGTACATCAAGCCTGCGATGAGTGAACCCGCAGAGCGCAGTTGGGTGGTGGACTGGTCGTAGGCGGCCAGCAGGGAGAAGCGCTTCTTATTGAACACCCAGTAACCGTCGAACGAGAGCGTGCCAATCTTCATTGGACTGCTCAAGAACATGTTGAGGAATTCCTCGGATAATACGCCGCTCTGACTCCCGCCGCCATCGGGCAATAATCCCGAATAAGATGCATTCGGCTTGTCGAACGAGAAACGGTTGATGCGAAGGTTGAGACCATAACTGGGCGACACCATATTCATGGCGAAACTGTAACCATTGTTGCCAGAAAGTGACAGGGAATAGCCGGCTCCCCATCCGCGATAGCCTGCCCAAAGACCGACAGAGGTGGAGACGGGAGGCTTGATCTGCATATGGGTGGTAAAATCGCCGTCTATGGTGGATGACACTTCCAAGTTCATCTGGTCGATATTGGAATTGAGCACGAGGGCCCACGGCTTCTGGGGCTGAGTGATATAGGCGGGATCGACACCCTTCACGTTAGAAGAGTCAAAATAGGCCACAACACCTTTCCAGAAGTTCTTTTTCTGTGCCAAACCCTCGCCTGCAAAACTGTAGACGAGGGCTATTGTGAACATCCACCGCAGATGTCTTCTCATGCCTCTTAGATGATAATATTCTGACTTAGTCATCCACATCGGATACCAAACCTGCACGGTATTCCACCGGTGTAATACCGTAACAGCGTTTGAACTGCTCGCGTAGATTAGGAGCGGTGAATCCTACATGACAGGCCACCTCGGTGATAGTCATCTCCGGGTGGTCAGTAAGGAGCATGTAGGCTTCCTCCATACGGATGGCATTGATGTACTGAGGGAAGGACATACCGTCGGCATAAGCCGACAGCAGGTCGTTCAAACGGTGGCGACCAATGCCGAAGCGCCTCATGATGTCTTCGCGCATTAAATCAATGTCAGCATAAAGCCGTTCCTTGCGGATAGTAGCATTAATCTTCTTAAAGAGGTCTTGACTCATGTTGATTTCTCAATATTTTGTGCAAAGATACGGAAAAAAGGAATGATAAAGCCCAAAAGCAATGCACGCATTTGGGATATGACCCAAATACGTGCATCGGAAACGGGACTCTAAAGCAAATTAAGACATTTTTTCTCGTTGCTTTTGGTATTCTGCAGGTGTCATACCATATTGGCGCTTGAACTTCTCTCGCAGATTGGCGGGGGTGAACCCCACGGTAGAAGCAATGTCGGCGAGGGTCATCTCGGGATGGTCGCGCAACAGGATGACGGCCTCCTCCATACGCAGAGAATTGACATATTGGGGGAAGGTCTGCCCATTGGCGTAGTTCGAGAGCAGATTGTTGAGTGTATGGCGACGGATGCCGAAGCGGTCGCAGATGTCCTGACGCTGCAGGGTAAGGTCAGAGTAGAGGCGCTCGGAACGGATGGTGGCGTCGATGGTCGAGAAGAAGTCGGCATCAGCGTTGTCGTCTGTGGCGGAATCTTCGACGGCCTCGTCGGCATTTTGGACTTCACGGCTCTCTTCGACGGCTTCCGCCTCGTCGTCGGGTTCGGGCGGCATACCGCTGATCATACGCACCAATGCCCGGTTCTTTTCGCTGACAATCCGTTTCTGGCGGAAGAAATAGAGGGCGAAGGTGGCGGCCAGCAAGGCCACGACGGCAATGGCGAGACTGACAATGTGGGAGCGTTCGGCCTCAGCCTGCTTCTCCTGGATCTGCAACTGTTGTTCCTGGGCACGGTAACGGGCAGCGTAGTCATGGGCCTCGCTCTTATGCAGGCTGTCGCTGACGGCCTTCGAGAGGGCAGCGTAGCGCGCCTGATAGTCGTAGGCCTCAGCCAGCCTGCCCTTGGCCCTGGCGGCGATGGCGCGGGAGCGTAGGATGACAGCATAATCTTCATTGAGCGTGTCGGCAGCCATGCGGCGCTCTATCTCCGTGTAGGTTGCCAGAGCCTCGTCGTACATACTAAGAGCCATCTGTGCGGGAGCAATCATGCGGCGGGCACCGAATGTATGACCATAGCCGCTCTGGTTGAAAAGCGCGAGATACTCTTTTGCCTTTTGTGCAGCAGCAGATTTTTCACTATACGCTTTTCCCTTTTCACTCAAACAGGCATGCGCCTGCGCCATGAATCCCCATGCCTGCGCACGGCTGAAGTCCAGATAGCGGTCACGGTCGTTGGGATTGTCGCTCCATGAGAGGCGATAACTGTCCTCGGCATAGTCCTTGGTGTGTTGTTCGTAGTGGTCCAGCCGGTCGAGAATCCGCTGGGCCAAAGGAATCACCTCGGCATAGCGCCCCAAGTCGTTGAACGCGTTGATCTTGCGCTTCACGGCGATGATAAAGGCATCCATGCGGTCGATGCTGCCAGGGCTGTCGAGATGGCCGATGGCCTCATCGAGTTTCCTGAGCCCCTCGTCCACCTGTCTCAGGTGCGTCATCACCAACCCGATATCGGCCTCGGTGCGCCAGCGTTCGGTCTCCTCGCCCTGCTGCTGACAGAGTTCGGCTTTCTGCATAGCCCAATGCAAGTACTGCTCGTAGTCTGGTTTGGCACGACTGATGGCGATGAGCATGTCGAGGATGTTCATCTGCTCTGTAGGCTCGTTTCTCACGGAGTCGTGGTTGAGCAAGGCTTTGCAGATGAGGATGGCTGAGTCCTGGTGCTGCTCCACAAGCGACTTGCTGTAGATCTTGGCGCGAATGAACTGGGCGCGATAGTCGCTGACGTTGCCTAAGAGCCATGCCGAGTCGAGCAGCGTGAGTGCCCGCCTAGGATCAGTAGCGTAGGCCACTAATATGGAATCCTGTTGGTAGGGCGTGTCTCCCAAGTGAGGCAGATGCCTTACGGAACTACCATCCCCACATCGCACAAAAGCCAGCACGATCATACTATAAATAATAAGGTGTACTGTCTGTTTCATGACGATGCTTGTCTATATTCACTCAAATCGACCTCTGCTCTACCATATCCTCACACGGTCCTCAGGCTTCACGTAGAGTTTGTCGCCGGGCTGCACGCCGAAGAGGTCGTACCAGTCATCGATCAGCCGGGCAATACCGTTTACGCGGTTGTGGTTAGCGGAGTGGGCATCACTTATATTCTTTCTTAAGTCCGCATCTGTGTCATAGGCTTGCCATAAGTCGGCATAGCTAAGGAAGAACTGTCGCTGCTGGTGGCGCAGGGCCTCGC
>JAEEGG010018082.1_pt1 | contig 14404 bp, 14 predicted proteins | sample 9134161 | NCBI WGS metagenome assembly JAEEGG01 (sample SAMN16246543, study PRJNA631951) | gut metagenome | biome: gut microbiome; feature: rumen; material: CR-attached | host: Bos | place: Iran: Karaj | collected 2018-10
ATTACCTTGAGGCCATCCAAATAGAGACCACCAAAACAGTCAATCGGTTCATCCCGGCAGTCTTCCGGCAAATGTGCTCTTATCCATTTTTCGTCAAGTTCCATTGGATCACCTCGTCAAACTGGAACTTATCGTTGGTTTAAGTCGGCTTTCTCATCGGAATAATCAATAATCACTTTTTTGCATTCTCGGCATAGGAATGCGACTACAGCAGAGCCTTTCATAAATGATAGTTCAGAAAGGACAACCGATCCTTCGTGGAATTCCGCCCTCCCCAGCACCGGCCTTTTGGTTCCTCTTTTCCAGGACAACTCATGAGGACTCTGGATGATTCCCTGTTCCATCTCATTATTGCAATATGGACATGTCATTACTAATCTACCCCCTAAAACTTCGATTTGCACGACATACATGAAGATGTAGGGCTCAATGGCTGCCAGCCTTACCATCTCCAAGTCGGCTGATACTCTCCGGCAAGAAGTATATCTCTGAATCTGACAAGAAGCCGTGCTGTCAGTCCCCAGATTCCGTATTGCTCATATGCCCAGTAAAACGTAGTGTCGTTTCCTCGCTTATAGTTTCTTAAATACTTCCTCAAAATGACGGGTAGTTTCTCGCTCTCCGGGTCACTTATGTCATAAACAGCCGGTTCATGGGACAAAAGCCAGGCAATAGGCATAGTAAAGACCTCGCTCACTTCTTCCTCCCGAAGGAGCAGGCGTTCCGGTTCAAACGTGTCAATCTCCGCCAACACCGGATAGACAAACATTTTCTCCTTATGCCATTCCGGTTCCATCCTCTGCAGAACGTTTACAGAAGAAGGCAAGATCCCGAGTTCTTCATAAGTCTCACGCAGTGCTGCATCAACACAGTTTTCTCCCGCCTCGATATGGCCACCGGGAAAGCAGACTTCCCCCGGCTGCAAGACATTCAGAGAACGGACCTCCATAAGGAGCGCCGGTTCATCTTTGCCCCGGACGATCGGAATCAGGATGGCTGCTGAAGGTGTGTGGACACCTTTCTTTTCTTCCGGCACCGATGTCTTGATCCTATCTTCCATGATCGGCCTCCTTATCTCACAGATATTACTCTGCTCTTTTACCCCATACCTGGAGCGGTTGTACATTCTGTTTCTCTGCGCATCTCGCCACCAGATTCACCCAGCTTTTACAGTGATCCAGTACGATAGAATCGGAGGAGATCACGTTCTCCTTCTCCCAAAGCGCACGGTCAACGTCTCTCATGATCCGGATGTCCAGTGACAGCGGGCCCTTCTCCCCAATTTCAGCAATGAGCGCTTTCAGTCTGCCGGAATTGGAGACCGGCTCATCCAGCAGGATATGTACAGAACCGGCGTGCATTTCACGCAGCGCGTCCAGCATCATGCGGACCGCAGCCGACGTTTCGGGGATGATTCGGTAAGTTCCTCTCAATGCCGCGAGGTCACGGATCGTTCCGTCCATCCCGCGAAACAGAACAGAGTTGCTCAGCAGGACTTCCAGCGAGATGATCGTGTTGAAACCGTCGATCCATGCTTCGCCGCCCGCAAGGTCTGCCAGTTCCTTTTCCCTGCGGCGTTTCAACTGCTCCTTTGTCGCCAGACTTCTTGTGATCGCCAGCCGCTGGCGTTCCGAGAGCAGGAAATGATTCCCGACGAATACGGAGGCTTGTTTCAGGTAGTAGCCGTTATTGATCAGATAATCGATATGTCCCGCAGCGATCCGCAGGGTTTCCAAAGCGGCAGGCGAGAAGTCCTTTTCGTCCTCCGGGACAAATCCGCGTTTCGCGTTCATGCAGCGTCCTCCGCATCAGCATTCCATCGTCCGATCCCGACAAACCGGAATTGCTATATCCCTATTTCTGCATAGATTTTCTCGATGAATGGAGACTTGTGTTCAATATAACGCTCCATATCATCGGGATATTGTTTTGCCCCTTCTTCTTTTATGCGGCTGTAGTCCCGCACAGCCTCAGGATGAGCCCGCAGATAATCTCTGAAGGCAATATGCCTTCTCAGTTCCGGGGAATCCTCCGGACACACATATAGATGGTGCTTCATTAAGTGCTTTTTACCATCGTATTTGAACGCCTCCCGTCCAACGATACCTAGGTTGCCTTCGTGCTGATAGCCAATTTCACCCAAAGCAGATACAACATCTTCCAATAAGGTGTCATCTTTAATGACAACATCAATATCAATGATCGGTTTTGCAGATAAGCCCTGAACAGAAGTGCTGCCGACATGTTCGATCCCTATGGCAAGTTGTCCAAGAGCACTGGCGAGTTCGGCTTTGATTTTCAGGATATCTTGACAAGGCTGGTATTCATTTATTGCAAAGGGCGAACAAAAGATACCAGAACCAAGCAATACGCATCAAAAGGTTACGACGCCCTATTTAACCCTCGATACCGAAAAAAGAGCCTACGGAACAAAACTCGGCAATTCAAAACCATCCTTTACGAGAGCCAGCAAAGAGGTGGAGATAGAATTGGAGACAAAGGAGAAGCCCCAAGAGTGTTTTTTATCCCGGTCTGCTCCAGTACCTTTTCCTTAACTTTGGTCAACTTCTTCTCCACTGTCCCACGCCAGCAGAAGGTGTACCGTCCGGCACGGCTCTCTATCTTCGTCCCGTTGATAAAGACAGTCTCGTGGTCCGTTTCTCCCAGTTTTTCCAGCAAACGGGCATACTGATAGAACAGATCCTCGATCTCAGATGCACACCGCTGCTTAAACCGGGCAATCGTGCTCTGATCCGGCACCGGTTCGCCATCCAGCAGCCAGATCATGTCGATGCGGTTTTCACACGCGTCTACAATCTGCCGGTTGCTGTAAATGTGAATTTCGCTCGCGTAGGCCAATACCTTGAACAACACCCGCGGGTCGGTGACGGGATTTCGTCCTTTCGACGAGAACGCGCTGTACAGTCTCCTGTAATCCAGCTTCTCAAGCTGCGCGTCTGTCAGCCGGACGGGTGCATCCTCTGGTATTATTTTTTCTGTGTTCAGAGTAAATTTCAGTTGACCATTTCGCTCAACTACGTTATACTCTGAAATGGTAAGGTTTTGTTTCACACCTAAATTTTACCACAAACAGAGACACCAGCCAACCCCTTTTCGGGGAAAGCTGGTGCCTTTGTTTTTTCAGACGCTATTTTGCAACGCGCCCTTTGTTTGGGAAATTACATAACGAACTCGGACATGACGCCGAAGCCGCTGATCAGGCCGGTCTCCTCGTCCAGGTAGAAGTTGAGCATAGGCATGGTGCCGTAGTAGTAGATGCCCCACTCTTCGTCGGTGTCGGGGGTGCCGAAGGCGGCCTTCACGTCGTCCGGCGTGGAGCCGATTTTGACCGTGCCGTTCAGGGCGTAGTCGCCGTCAACGACACTGATGCCGACGGCGACGCCGTCCTTGTTCACGGTGACGGTGAAGCCGTCATAGGTATGGGTGGTCTGGTGCCAGTCGGAATCGGGGTCGCAGGAATCGACCTCCTGGACAGGAGCGGTCTCCTCGGGCAGCATCGGCTCCAGTTCCGCAAAGGGGACGCCGACGCGGAGCTGCTGGCCGTTTACCTCGAGCCAGACGTCGATCTCAACAGGCTCGGCCTGGGTATCGGTCTCGCTCTGGGGATCGGTCTCGACCTCGGTCTGGGCTTCGGTCTGCTTTTCGGTCTGGGCCTCGGTCTGCTTCTCGGTCTGGGCCTCGGTGGGCTTGGTCTCACCGGCGCAGCCGGCGAACAGGGCGGCGATCATCAGGACCGCCAACAGCAGAGAAAGGATTTTTGTGAATTTCATTTTGGTTTCCTCCTTGATGTAATTATTCAGCGGTAAAAGTGCCGCAGTTGAACTGAATGTTTTCCGCAATGGCGGTCACGGTCCAGGTCCCGGTGAGATCCAGGTCCTTGGAGAGAATGGCGGAGTAGCCGTTGCTGCCCTCGCCCTCCAGGAGCTTGGCCTCATAGATGGGGAAGGCCTCCACGGTCAGGACCCTGCCCGCCTGCTCCAGCCGGAGCCAGACCCGGCAGTCGCCGCAGGGCAGCTCCTCGGGCAGAGCGCCGTAGAGCCGGATGCCGTAGCCGGTGCGCTCGTATTTTCCATCGACGGCGCCGCCGTCGGCAAGCCCCTCGACGGAGCGGTTCTCCCGGACCGGGGCGTAGAGGAAGGGGGCCGTGGAGATGACCCGGGAGAGATTGCGCTCGGCGATCTCATAGATCAGGTCCGTCCCCTGCTTCAGGGTGGCGACGTCGGGGCAGTCCGTGCGCTTGAAGGTGGAGCTCTCCCAGCAGTCGATGATAAAGGGCAGCAGGGCCCGGCCGAAGGAGTCGCGGACCACGTAGACCGCGCTGCCGTCCTTCCGGTCCAGGTTCTTCACGGTGAAGAGATCGTCCCGGTCCTCCTTGTCGCTCATGAAGTTTTCGAGCTGGGCCTCGTGATCCCGGACGCCCATGGGCTGGGTGAAGCGGAAGCGGGCGTGGTCGATCTGCCAGACCACCTGATCGTCCGGAACGCCGCCGGCGGGGAGGAGGAGCTTGTCCAGGTCGCCGCTCCAGGTCGTTTCCACGGTATAGGGCGCGTCGGCCCAGGTCTCGTGCTCCTTGCCCAGGCTGTCGAGAATGGCGTTATAGCCGACCAGGGCGCCCCGGTAGTTCCAGTGGGAGTCCCGGCGGTGGTAGAGCGGTACGTCGGGGGCGGCTCCGGAGGCCTTCTGCTCCAGCAGGACCTGCCGCAGGTCGGTGAAGCTGACCCCGGCGGCTTTGAGCTCCGCCGTGAGCCGGGTCAGGTTGTTTTCCGGGGCGGCCCGGAAGCTGGCGGGCATCATCTCCCCGTAGACCGAGGACTTGTTGGGGGCGGGGACGAAGGTGAAGCGTCCGCCCCGGGCGTTCACGTCCTCCTCGATCAGGGAGAGGGTCACGGCCATGGACCGGATCTGCCGGTCCGTCAGGGCGTTGGTGTCCAGGAAGTCCGCGCTCTCGGTGTTGTAGAAGAGCCAGCCGTCCTTCCCGTCGATGACGTTGGAGCTCGCGGTGTGGAGCAGCTCGCCCTTGAGGGTGTTGGAGGCGGTGAGGAGCTGGGCCCGGAGGGGCAGACTGTCGCTGACCCAGGACTCAAACTCGTCGGAGAAGTTCAGGTTCAGCTGCCCCTCGGTGAGATAGGCGGGGAACTTTGCCAGAGCCCGCTTCTCCAGGCTGGCGTCGTTCTTAAAGAAGGGCATCAGCAGCATGGGCACGCAGAGCAGGGTAAAGAAGAGGACGACGTAGACGATCTTGAAGCCTTTTTTCATGATGCAAGACCTCCTCTCAGAAGCGGAAATAGATGAAGGGGTTATAGCTGCTGGACACCAGGGTGAGGACCGACAGCGCAAACAGGACCAGGGAGCCCGCGCAGGCCGCGTAGTTGTAGACGGCGATCTTTCCCGTTTGTTCCGCCTTTTGGCGGAAAACGCGGAAAATCGGCGTGGACAGCAGCAGGGAGAAGCCGAAGCTCAGGAAGAAGAGGGGACTCAACAGAGACAGGATCTCGCGGGTGACCGCCGGGGTCCCCGCCGTGGGCCAGAACATGGCGCCGATGACGCCGAAGCCCTGGGCCAGGGTATCCGCCCGGAAGAGGACGAAGCCCAGGATCACGACGAGCATCGTGTAGACGTGGCCGATGGGCTTGAACCACTTCTTCTTGGTGGGCACGATCTGATAGGTCTCCAGCATCTGCCAGAGGCCGTGCCAGAGGCCCCAGAGAATGAAGGTGAAGCTGGCGCCGTGCCAGAGCCCGGTCAGGAAGAAGACGATCCACTTGTTGAGGGTGGTGCGGGTCCGGCCCTTGCGGTTGCCGCCCAGGGGGATGTAGACGTACTCCTTGAACCAGGTGGACAGGGAGATGTGCCAGCGCCGCCAGAACTCCTGGATGCTGCCGGAGATAAAGGGATAGTTGAAGTTCTCCTTGAAGTCGAAGCCGAAGACGCAGCCCAGGCCGATGGCCATGTCGCTGTAGCCGCAGAAGTCAAAGAAGATCTGGAGCGTATAGCAGACCGCGCCGATCCAGGCCGTGCCCGTGGCGAGCTGGCCGCCGCCGAAGGAGAAGACCTTGTCGGCCAGCAGGCCCATCTGGTTCGCCAGCAGGACCTTCTTCGCCAGACCGAAGAGGAAACGGCACACGCCCCGGCTGATCCGGTCGAAGCTGAATTCCCGCTCCTGGATCTGGGCGGCGATGTCGGAGTAGCGCACGATGGGGCCGGCGATGAGCTGGGGGAAGAAGGAGATGTACAGCAGGACCGAGAAGAGGTTCTTCTGCACGTTCTTCTTGTCCCGGTAGACGTCGATGACGTAGCTCAGGCCCTGGAAGGTGAAGAAGGAGATGCCGATGGGCAGGCGGATCTGGGGCACGGGGATGGACAGCCGGAAGACGGCGTTGAGGATCTCCGTGAAGAAGCCGGTGTACTTGTAGGCGAAGAGCAGGCCGATGTTCAGAACGACGGCCAGGACCACCGCCGGCTTGTCCCACTTCGTCCCCGCGGCGCCGCGGCCGAAGAGATAGTTGAGGACGATGGAGATCAGCATGATCATCACCGCCACCGGCTCGCCGAAGGCGTAGAACACCAGGCTGGCGGCCGCGAGGATGAAGTTGCGGGCGGTGTGGTTCCGGATCAGCGCGTAGAGCAGAAAGGTGACCGGAAAGAACACGAACAAAAAGGTCAGGGAGCTGAAGGTCATGGAACTGGCACCTCGGTTTTTCTCTGTGGATTGGGCCGGGCCGGAGGAGTATGCAACATTAGTCTTCCTCTTCTTTGTCAGATGACCAACCCGAAATGATATGAAGCTCTCCTGAATCCATATCCATGGCCATATTATCGCCCATACGCATCATCAGATCGCCATCGGAGTCGATTGCCATATTATCTGATATGCTCCTTGCGAAATCACCATCATCATAATCAAAAAAGCGTTTTGACATTCCTATCTCTCCAATCATTTAATCATCGTATTCCGGATAGTCAGGCGCCCATTCGGGTGTCCAATACTGCTTATTGCGGCGGTTGGCATTATGAGCCTGCTGATGAGTCCTGCGATTCGGATTCTTCTGATTCGCATTATTGTCGGCATTCGCCTTATAAGCTTTGTTGTTGGGATTGTGCTGATTTGCCCAGTTGTCCAGTTGTTCCTTCGTGTGTGTTTTACCAGAAACCTTACCCATGCTCTTCTCCTTTCTGAGCCAAAAACAATCCACGCACTTTGCTTTGTGCGTGGATTACAATCATCCGGAAAGATAGCTTTACACGCAACAAAACAAAACCGAATGGAATATCCCTTTTCGGCTCGATTTTGTGGTGTAAAGCAATGAAACAACAGGGGGACAACTACAGTCAACCAGCACGATCTGCTTTCTTAATCCCATAATGAGAATTTGATTGGAACTAATAGTCTCATTGGTTTACTCATTTTTCTGCTAAATCATTCTGCTTACCCGTTCAATATGATTCGTACTCTCATTCTACGAACGCTTGAAGCTGTAAGCACCTTAACAGATTTAGCGATACTAATATAGTACAAACACATTGGAATTTCAATAGATTCAAAGTCATTTACAAGCGGGCCAAATATCAATCCAGAAAGATATTGACATAAATAATGGGCTAATCGAAGACGATGAAAAGATCGGAAACCAGAGGTACATCGAGAAACAAAAAAGAACCCCACTACTACAACTGAATAGTGGGGCTCTTGCTTAGTTCTGTATACAAATGCACAGAATTGAGGAGTTGTCGGCTTTGAGCGGGAGAAAGGGAGCGAAAAAGGTGATTTTTGGAGACAAAGCCGATGTTTCCGCTTGCTCAAACACCCAACTCAGTACAGCTTCGCGCCTGCCGGGATGTGGGGATCGACCATCAGAAGATGGAGAGATGGAGCTTTTCCTCCTCCCCTTCCTTGTGGACGGCGCTGAGGAGCATACCGCAGGATTCGATGCCCATCATGGCCCTGGGAGGCAGGTTCGTGATGGCGATGCAGGTCTTGCCGATGAGCTCTTCCGGCTCGTAATAGGCGTGGATGCCGCTGAGGATGGTGCGGGGTGTGCCGCTGCCGTCGTCCAGGGTGAACTGCAGGAGCTTCTTGGACTTCTTCACCGCCTCGCAGTCCAGCACCTTCACGGCCCGGAAATCGGACTTGGAGAAGGTCTCAAAATCCACCTGATCCTGGAACAGAGGCTCGATCACGACGTTGGAAAAATCGATCTTCTCCGGCTCGGCGGGAGCTTCGGGGGCGGCTTCCGCGGGGGCGGCCTCTGCCTTTTCCTCCTTCTTCGGCATGTCCAAGGGCTTCATTGTCGGGAATAAGATCACATCACGGATGGAATCGGAACCGGTCAGGAGCATGACGCAGCGATCGACGCCAAAGCCAAGCCCACCCGTAGGCGGCATACCATATTCCATGGCATTCAGGAAATCCTCGTCCATCATGCCCGCTTCCTCATCGCCCTTCGCCCGCAGTTCCATCTGCTTTACGAAGCGCTCTCTCTGATCGATGGGGTCGTTGAGTTCGCTGAATGCGTTGCCCATTTCGCAGCGGCAGATAAACGCTTCATACCGCTCAGTAAGCCGCGGGTCATCCTGACAGCGCTTTGCCAGAGGGGAAACGTCTACAGGATATGTGGTTATGAAAACAGGCTGGATCAACTGTTCCTCGACCTTTTGGTCGAAGGTCTCATACAGTGCATGCCCCCAGGTGGGCTCCACGCCGGACATGTCTACGCCTGCCGCCTTCGCTGCGGCAACCGCCTCCGCATCGTCGGAGATGGCCATAAAATCCACGCCGACGTACTGCTTCACGGCATCTGCCATGGTCAGCCGGGGCCAGCTTGGTTTCAGATTGATATGTTCGCCCAGCCAATCCACCTCATAACTGCCCAGAAGCTCCAGAGCCGCCGAGGACAACAGCCCCTCAAAGATATCCATCATGCCATCCAGATTGGTGTATGCCTGATAGAGTTCAACCGTAGTGAACTCAGGATTATGCTTGGTGTCCATTCCCTCGTTGCGGAAAATGCGTCCCATCTCGAAAACGCGTTCAAAGCCGCCGACGATCAGCCGCTTCAGATGCAGCTCCGTCGCTATCCGCATGTACATATCCAAATCAAGCGCGTTATGATGGGTAATAAAAGGTCTTGCGGTGGCGCCGCCGGAGATCGTATTCAGGACGGGAGTTTCGACTTCCATGAATCCCCGATCATTCAGATACTTCCGAAGGAAGGTCAGAAAACCGCTGCGGATCGTAAAGGCCTTGCGCACTTCCGGATTCATGATAAGGTCCACATATCTCTGACGATACCGGGCTTCCTTATCGGTCAAGCCATGGAATTTCTCCGGCAGCGGACGAAGGGACTTGCTCAAAAGTGTGATCTCCTGGCAATGAACGGAGATCTCGCCCCGACGTGTACGGAAAACAAAGCCTTTGACTCCGATGATATCGCCGATATCGAAGCGCTTGAATTCGTCAAAAGCCGTATCCCCCAGGTCATTCACCCGAACATAGAGCTGGATCCGCTCCCCATTATCCAACAGATCGCAGAAAAAAGCCTTTCCCATGTCCCGTTTGCTCATGATTCGACCGGCAATGGATACGGTCTGATTCTCCAATGCTTCAAAATTGGTTTTGATCTCATCCGCGGAACTGGTGCAGTCAAAACTGGTCACGAAAAAAGGATCGCGCCCATCGGCCTGCAAACGAGCAAGCTTATCTCTGCGGATCTGCAGGATCTCGCTCAATTCCTGCTGGAGATTCTCTCCCCCAGTCACTTCCGGCATAATACTTTCTCCTTAACGTTTATCTGCTGACGGAAACAATACGAAACCGCAGGACACCATCCGGCGCTTCCACAGTGACCTCGTCATCTTCTTTATGACCCATAAGAGCACGTCCTATGGGAGAATCCTCGGAAATACAACCGATACGAGGATCCGATTCCTGGGAACCGACGATCTCATACCGTTCTTCCTCGTCGCTGCCCACCTCAACAATGGTGACCTTTGATCCCATGCCGATGCTGTCTCCGCCGCTGCTGGTCTCGATCACCTGGGCATTTTCCAGAAGACTCTGCAGCTCGTTGATCTTGGCATACAGCTTTGCCTGCTCAGTCTTTGCTTCATCATATTCACTGTTTTCCGAAAGATCACCGAAAGATCGGGCCTCACGGATCAGTTCTGCAACTTCCTTTTCCCGAACAGTCTGCAGATAATTCAGTTCGTCCTTCATTTTCTGGTAACGTTCCAGAGACATCTTTACTTTCGGCATATTCATCTTCCTTTTCCGTTATGATACCTGTATGGCGGCTGAAGGTCGCCCTCCCGCCGCCTTGCATTTTTCTGTATTATATGCAAATTCAGCACAGTGTCAAGCTTAATTCCCTATTTTCTCTTGAACAGCTTTCCTGGCTTCCATCAGTTGGTCGTCCTCATCCTGTTTCAATAAACCATAAGAGAATTCTTCCCGCTTTTCTTCGCTTAACAGTACGGTCTGATCCGGTGTGAGACCGACGCCGGCCAAACTGTTTCCAAGCGGTGTGTAGTATTCCTGGGTGGAGATGTGGAGCGCGCTTCCATCCCGCAACTGCAAGGTCACTTGTGCGTATCCCTTGCCTGTGGTCTGCTCTCCGACGATCTCTGCCCATTCGTATTCCCGGAGCGCAGCAGCGAAAAATTCAGCTGCGCTGTAACTGCCAGAGTCAACCAATACGGCCATGGGCAGCTGCACACATTTGCTGTCGGACATCTCCTGATTCTGGTTTCCCTGGTTATCCCTGCTGATAAAAAGAACGCCCTCCGGCAAAAGGTGGTCCAACAGCTGCAGCAGCTGATTCAGCTGTCCCCCGGGATTATTCCGCACGTCAAAGATCAGGCCAGCTGCTCCGGCACTGCACAGCTCTTCCACTGCCTGAACAGCCTGCTCTCCGCTTCGGTCTTCGAAGTTCAGGATCCGGATATATCCAATACCTTCGGGGAGCATCTTCCAGGAAACAGGGTCTGTATCCACATTGCCGGGCTGAAGTTCATATGCTTGCTCCAGTCCATCCGCAGTGCGCAGCACCAGCCGTACCACGCCCGTTTCCATCGCTTCCGTGACCAGATCCATGGCTTCAGCCAGTGAAGAATTCTCCACACTGCGTTCGTTCACGGAAAGGATCCGACTGCCCGGAGCGATCTGTGCTTCTCCTGCCGGAGATGCCGGATAGACGGAATAAACGATGACCCCTCCGGTCTCCCCGCTTTTGACGACAAGACCCAGCCCATGATATCGGTTGCTTTCAAACTTTCGATACTGTTCGAGCTGCGAAGTCGTCAAGTAATAAGACCACTGATCCTCCAGGCTGTCCACCATTGCGCTGATAGCCGCATCGGTCATCTTTTCCCGGTCTGCAGTACCGATATAGGCGGACTCGATCAGATCTGCAGCCTCCACCAATTTATCCTGCCGCAGGGGCAAAAAATGACGATCCAGCCAGGTGGTAGTCAAAAAGGTTACCAGAATTGCCGTCAGGATCAGGATCGCGGCAAACCAAACGCTGACTTTCCGCACTAATCCAATACCACGTAATTGGAGAAGTACTGGAGCGGATCCACTCTCTCCCCATTCTCAATGATCTCGAAGTGGATGTGCGGACCGGTGGAATAACCGGTCGAACCCACTAGGCCGATCACATCTCCCTGCTTCACAACATCATCCACGGAGACCAGGCGTTTATTCATATGGGCGTACAGCGTATACCTTCCGTTTCCGTGCGCGATCATCACATAGTTGCCATAGGAATAGCTGCTTTCCGAAGTGACCACAACGCCGCCGTCGGACGCATAGATATTTGTGTTATACGACGCGCCGATATCGATCCCATAGTGGGTACGCCAATAATGGAGGATCGGATGGTAGCGTGTGCCGAATAGACTGGTAACGTAATAACTGTCCGAAGAGGGCCAAAGGTAGGTGCCGGTGGCGTTAACCCCGGCGTTCTTCATAAGTTCCTGCCGTTCCAGCTCCTCGATCTGCTTCAGAAGCGTATAGGCCTCCGCATCCAGCTGCCGTTCCTGACGCTCAAGCTCTGCAGCCAGCTCTGCCAGTTCCTGAGCCGAACGCTGCTGCTCCTCCAGCATTCCTTCCAACTCCTGGATCATCCGGGTGGATTCCTCCCGCAGCGCTTCATACTCCCTCTGCAGTTCCTCTTGCTCTGCCTGCTTATCCTCGCATACGCCCTTGGCATCATAGAGAGCCTGCTGAGCAAGCGCCACTTCCTGCCGTACCAGCTCCATTTCATGAATAAGCTGCTCACCTCTGGCGTTCACTTCATCTACCATGTCCAGACGGCTCAGCAGGTCTGCAAAACTGTTTACACCGCCCATGAGGACATCCATGTAGGTGATATCTCCGCTCTCCTCCATGCTGCGAAGCTGCCCGCAGAAGGTCTCCCAGCGCACTTCTTCCTCGGCAGCCGCGATGTCATACTCCTGCCGTTTGACTTCGATCTCGTCCTCCAAGACGGTGATCTGCTGAGCAAGATTATCCAACTCCTGCTCTGTCACAACAATGAGCCGATCGTATTCTTCCTTCCGTGCCTGGGTGGCAGAAATATCATCCTTCAGCTCGTTGATTGTGGATTGAAGCGCAGCGCGCTGCGCAGCCAGATCCTGCTGCTGTTCTTTCAGCGCTTTCTTCTCTTCCTCGATCTCCTCCTGCTGCTGATTGAGTTCATCCAGGCTGGCGGCGCCGGCTGGAACCAGGAGAAAATCCAGAATCATATACAAAGTGCTCCCCAGCAAAAGTACCGCCAGGAAAACAGCAAGTACACGCGCCCATTTCTTTGTACGTTTTTTCATATCATCAAATCCTTATATAGTTGCGGATCGCGATGCGGCTGCCCAATACTGCGGCGAGAAGTCCCAGGAAGAGGAACGCAGCCAGAAGCGGCAAAGCGATCACCCGGAAAGGGATCACATTAAGAAATGCCAGGCCTGAGGAAGCGATCCTGACTTCAAACAGCGTGTAAAGGGTCCACTGCAGAAGATAGGACAGCAGCGATCCGGTAAGCCCCAATGCGATACCCTCTATGGTGATCGGCCAACGTACGAAACTGTTTGTCGCGCCGATCATCTTTACCAATCCTACTTCTTTCCGGCGCTCATAAGCGGTCACGCGCAAAGCGCTGGACATGATAGCCATACAGACAATAAAGAGAAGGACGATCAATGCAGAAGATACTACGTTTACTACCTTCTGCGCGGCGACAAAGCTTGTGGAGATGCCGAGATGCGCATTGACCCAAGCGATGCCGGGAACATTGGCAATATCCCTCTGTGTCTTGGCCATGAGCGCAATATCGTCCAGATAGATGATATAGCGATGGCGAAAAACGTTTGCTTCCAACCGCTCAAACAGGCTGCTTTCCCGAAGCTTGGAGAGGAAACACTCCATTGCTTCTTCACGGCTGACGAATTGCGCTTCCCGCACGTTTGGAACGGCAAGGATCGCTTTTTCCAGCGCCTTTGCTTCATCGTCGGTCAAATCCTCATTAACAAAGGCCATGATGGGGTTCTGGTCCTCAAGATCGATTACGATATGGCGCACATTCAGGGCGATCAATCCGCAGGTACCCATGATCAGCAGACAGGCGATAATGATCACTACTGTCAAAAATGAGGAAAGGCCATGGGCAAAAACGCCCCTTGTTCCTTCTTTCAAATAGTATCCCAGGCGATTCATTCCATGTACCAACCTTTGCTGTCTTTGGAAAGCCTTCCGTTTTCAATACGAATGACCCGTTTGGCAAACTGATTGACCAGCGTCTGTTCATGAGTAACAACGAGCATAGTTGTACCCTGCTCACTGATTTTTGTGAGCAGTTTCATCAGTTCGGCGCTGAGATTCGGATCGATGTTGCCAGTCGGCTCGTCTGCAATGATGGTCCTCGGGTTATTGGCCAACGCTCTCGCGATCCCGACGCGCTGCTGTTCCCCGCCGGACAGTTCTGCAGGCATATCACGCATCCTGCCTTCCAATCCGACAAGTCCCAGAACGTATGGCACACGTTCCCGGATCTCGCTGCGGGATGCCCCGACCACATGCATGGCCAAAGCGACGTTATCATATACATTTCTGCTTTCAATCAGGCGAAAATCCTGGAAAATGATCCCCAGTGTCCGGCGCAATTTGGGCAGCTTCCGCGGTTTGATCTTGGACATATCATAACCGTTTACCATTACTTCGCCCTCTGTGCTGCAAATCTCGCCGGTAATCAGTTTGATGATGGTGGATTTACCGCTTCCGGAAGGCCCGACCAGAAAAGCGAACTCTCCATTTTCCATAGAAAAGGACACGTCTTCCAGCGCCTTGTGTCCGTTTTCATAAACCTTATATACATGCTCCAGTTTAATCATGAAG
>JAEEGG010018089.1_pt1 | contig 14399 bp, 8 predicted proteins | sample 9134161 | NCBI WGS metagenome assembly JAEEGG01 (sample SAMN16246543, study PRJNA631951) | gut metagenome | biome: gut microbiome; feature: rumen; material: CR-attached | host: Bos | place: Iran: Karaj | collected 2018-10
TCGACGCATGGAAGCGCGCGGCCGCCCTCTCCGGTTTCGCGCCCTACGACGCCTGCGTCGTGGAGAGCCTCGAGCTTCTCCAGCGCAAGAGCGGCGAGGAGGTCACGGAGCAGATCTACAACTTCGAGGACAAGAGTGGCCGGAAGCTGGCCCTTCGCGCGGAAATGACGCCCACGCTCGCCCGCATGGTCGCGGCGAAGCAGGGCTCGCTCCACTTCCCGATCAAGTGGTCGGCCATCGCACAGTGCTTCCGCTACGAGCGGATGACGCGAGGCCGCAAGCGCGAGCACTACCAGTGGAACATCGACGTCGTCGGCGAGGCCTCCGTCGCAGCCGAGGCCGAGGTGCTCTACACCGCCTCCAATGCGCTGCGCCTCATGGGCATGCCCGACGGCGCCTACCGCATCCACGTCAACAATCGCGCGCTCCTTGGCGAACTTCTGCTCAAGCAGGGCTTCGCGCCCGAACACCATGCGGCGGTCTTCCTCGCGCTAGACAAGCGCGGGAAGATACCCGACGAGGAAATCGCCGCGCTTCTGCGCGAAGAGGGGCTGCCCGAAGAGGGCATTCCGCGCGTCTTCGACCTCATGGCCATCCAGACGCTTGACGAGGCCGAGAAGATGGTCGGCGCAGATTCGCCTGCTGTGGCGCGTCTCCGCGAGCTCTTTGCGCTCGCGGACAAGTACGGCTACGCCGACAGACTCGTCTTTGACATTGCGGTCATACGCGGCCTTTCCTACTACACGGACATCGTCTTCGAGGCGTTCGACACCGAGCGCAAGTTCCGCGCCATCTTCGGCGGCGGACGCTACGACAACCTGCTCACCTCAATCGGTGGCGACCCGACGCCCGCAGTCGGCCTCGGTTTCGGCGATGTTGTTGTGGCTGAAGTCCTCAAGGACATCCTCGGCGCCGACGTCGGAATCGCCAAGGACGGCATCACGGTGGGCTACATGTTCCCAGAGCAGCGTGACGCGGCCGTCGCCCTTGCGGCGCGCCTCCGCGCCGAAGGCAAGGCCGTGGACCTCGCCCTCTCGCCGTTGAAACCAAAAAACTTCTTCAAACGGGCAGGGGAGGGGACTTGCGCCTACGCCGTCTTCATCGGCCCCGACGATGTCGCCTCTGGCACGGCGAAGCTCAAGAATCTTGCCACGCGCGAAGAGACGCCGCTTGCGCTAGTTGCAAGTTGTTAGCTTTTGACTGCTGGCTTTTAGCTGTTGGCCGTTGGTCGTCTGCCATTAGCTGCTAATTGTTGATGGCAGGGCAAGTATGGTAGAATAGTACCATGCTAAGCACGGAGTCGGCATGAACAGAACGCGTCTAATACAACAGCTCACCACGGGAGTCCACAACTTTCCGGGCCTCGCCGCATTGGCGGCCCTGGCTTTTCTGTCCTTCACCGGTTGCACCTCAGCAGGGGGAGATAACTCCTCGACGACTGCTGAAACGAATCCGAATTCCGTTCCGACAGTCGCAGCCGAATCGAAGGAAGTCATGCATGACGGCCGGCTCGTTGGCGTCGCGATCCTCGACGGCAAGGTGCTCGTCAACGGAAACATCTCCGGCAGCGCGAAGTACGTCCTTGAAAACTGCCCGGTGGAGGAGGGGATCGCCTACGAGATGCGGGCTGGCGCGAATTCCACTCTCGTGAAATGGGTCTTCCCGAAGGCCGTCGAGCTACGCGTCCAGATCGACTACGGCTATGGTTTCCCGAAAGGATCGAAAGTGCGCCTCTACAGCCCGACGGACACGACCGTCGCGGCGGAGGTCGACGCGCCGGACGGCAAGTGGTACTTCCTCACCGAGATGTCAACGCCCTATTCGCGGCCGAGCTTCTTCACGGACGGCGTCATCCACCCGTGGACGGGCAATTGCGGCGAACTCGTTGGCGAGGCTCCCGCCGGCTATTCTCACGAGTGCTTCTACGGCGTGGAGGGCGACGACATCCAGACGAAGATCGCCGTCTCGCGCAAGTCGGTCGCAGACGCCGCGGCGATTCTCGCGGCCGAGCAACCAGGCTTCCTACCGAAGAAGCGCCCGGTCATCTGGCAGTTCGACGAGGCGACCTTCCCGAAGCGCGCACCCATGAAGGGCGACAAGAAGGCCCCTTCGCTCAAGTACATCCAGCGCACGATGAAGAAGATGGAGGATTCGACGGCGAAGAACCCGGCAACCGTCCGCGTCCTCTTTTATGGGCAGTCCATCGTCTGGCAGTTCTGGAGCCGTCTCCTGATGCAGGACCTCCAGGCCAGGTATCCGACGGTGAACTTCGTCTGGAAGAACCTCGCCATCGGCGGCTTCGAGGCGGACAAGCTCCGCGACTCCTTCCGACGCGAAGTCTGCGGCTTCTACCCGGACCTCCTCTTCTTCCACGACTACGGTGACGTTCGCCTTTACGCCAATATGGTCAAGTGGGCGCGCGAGGAGACCGCCGCCGAAATCGTCCTCTGGACCAGCCATCTCGCCAGCTACGACAAGGAGCCGGAGGAACTTCTCCAGAAGCGCGACGCGCGCTCGCTCGGCATCCTTGAGACGGCGGCCAAATACCACTGCCACATCATCGACCTCAACGACAAGTGGTGCCGGCACCTTGTGAAGAACGGCCTCCAGAAGAAGGTCTACCTCGCGGACGGCATCCACCTCAACGGTCCCGGACAGATGCAGTACAAGGACTACATCGAGGAGGAACTGATTCGCATCAAGGGCAGCAAGGGCGACGAGGAAGCGACCGGCAGCGAGCGGTTCTTCCCCTTAGACGACAAGCAGGTGAGAATATCCGCCGACGGTACGTTGGAGTTCGCCTTCGACGGCAACCGCGTTGTCGCGGTTTCGGACGGCACAGCGGACGAGGCGCTAAACGCCGAAATCAGGCTCGACGGCAAGCCGCTGGCCACAATGCCGGAACTCTGGACCGCGACGCGGCCATCGCCGCTGATCATGTGGTTCCCTGGTCTCCATGCCTTCGGCCCCGGTTCGAAACCGCCCGTCGAGGAGGACTGGACGCTTGAGATTCTGCCGCCGCGCAAGGGAGACCCGACGAATGAAGTCCCCCACGCCGTTGGCGAGCTGGGGCGCAACTCCAATCTCATCCCCTTCCGATTCAAGGTGACGGGTTCCGTAAGCGGGGAGGATGGCGAAGGTTTTTCGACAGAACCCTTTGTCTCGAAGTCGGGACGCCTTTCGATTCCCGTCCGCGCCTGGGCGCTCTGGCCGCACTGGAAGAGCAGCCGTCCTCAGCCTGGCGCCAAGACCTTCTGGTCCGTCCATCCGCTCTTCACCGACCGTTTGACGCCGACACCGGCCGGCACCGAGACGCTGATTCTGCAGGGCTGCGCCAACGGCCCGCACAAGCTGACCGTCAAGCTCCCCAAAGGCGCCAAGTGCGGCATCAAAGGCTTCAAAGTTTGGAAACCCGCCGCCTGCGGCGAGTGACGAGTGACGAGTGACAAGTGACGAGAGTTTACGGAGTAACGACAATGACAAAGGAAGACGAAGCAACACTCGAGGCCGCAAAGAAGTGGTTCAAGGAGGCCCAATACGGCATGATGGTCCACTGGGGGCTCTACGCCCTCCTCGGCGGCGAATGGAAGGGGCGCGTGATGCCTGGCATCGCCGAGTGGGCGCAAAGCTATTTCCGCATTCCCATTGCGGAATACTCGCGGCTGGCGACGGCCTTCAATCCGCTCTGCTTCAACGCCGACGAATGGGTTCAGATCGCCCGCGACGCCGGCATGAAGTACATCGTTTTCACCTCCAAGCACCATGACGGTTTCGCGATGTTCCACTCGAAGGTTTCGCAGTACAACGTTGTCGATGCCACACCATTCAAGCGCGACGTCGTGGGCGAACTCGCCGAGGCCTGCCGGAAGCACGGGTTGAAGCTCGGGCTCTACTACTCGCAGGACCTCGACTGGCACGAACCCGACGGTGGCGGCTACAACCATGCCGACGACTGGGGCGGCGGCCAGGCCTCCTGGACGAACAACTGGGACTTCACGGACAAATCGCGGAAGAACTTCGAGCGCTACTTCGAGGGCAAGGCCAAGCCGCAGATCCGCGAGATCCTCACGCAGTACGGCGACATCTGCCTCATCTGGTTCGACATCGGCTTCACGCCGACGAAGGAGCAGTCGAACAGCCTTTACGACATGGTGGGCGCGCTTCAGCCGGGATGCCTCATCAACTCCCGCATCGGCTGCGGCGTCTGCGACTACACCTCGGCGGGCGACAACGAAATCCCGAACGACGACAAGGGCGGGATGCTCTACGAGACCCCCGCCACGATCAACCAAACCTGGGGCTACAAGCCCACCGACCAGGACTGGAAGACACCGGAGACAATCCGCGCGACGCGCGAACATCTGAAGAAGCTCGGCGCGAACTACCTTCTCAACGTCGGCCCCGACGCCCTCGGCCGCATTCCCGCCCGAAGCGCCGACGCCCTCATCGCCGCGCGATAGATTTGCTTGGTTGCCTAATAGTAAATTTGACGGGATTGTGGAAATTTGATACCATGATATCTGTCTAGACAGTCTAGACAGAAGGAGTGATTTGCGATGTTGGCACTTCAAGATGCGAAAAACCATTTTTCGGCCGTGGCAGAGGAGGCGTTTCGCGGCTCGCCTCAGCTCGTGACGCGCCGTGGCCGCCCTATTGTGGCGGTAATATCCTATGACCTTTACCTTGCGAAGATTTGCCCGGAACCTCAGCGTAACATCGCCGAAGCTTTCATGGACTGTCCTGTGGATGTCGATTTCGATTCGCTCATTCCGCCACGCAAGGAAAGGAAGGGGCGCGCACATCCTGTTGACATTTTCGGGAAAGAAGGCTGATAATGGACTTTCTTCTCGACACCTGCATCCTGAGCGAGTGCGCCCGACGCCGTCCCGACAAACATCTCAAAGCCTGGCTGGCGAAAGCCTCCGAAACAGGCGAATTCTATGTTTCCTCTATCACGATTGGCGAAATTGCTGAAGGGATAGAGTCGCTTCCCGATGACGATTCACGCAAACGGCGGTTGGGAACATGGTTTGAGGATGAAATCCTTGGAACATACGCGAACCGAATTCTTGATTTCGACCGTGAAACCGCTCTTGCATGGGGACGAATCAAAGGGGAGACTAACAGAATCGGTCTTGTTCGACCAGACCTGGATGCACAAATCGCCGCCACGGCATTAGTTCACGGACTAACGGTCGTCACGCGCAACGTCAGTGACATGGCACACACGGGCGTTGCAGTCGTCAATCCCTTTGAGTGATGGAACTGGTGTCAGATGTGTGTTTCGTACTCAATGAGATAGGAACCTTGACATGAATAATGCAAAACTTACCCTTCCCATGATTACACTCCTCGTTGGAGCGGCATTCGCCGCCGCAGCGGCCTCGATCTCCATCTCGCCGGGCGACGACATTGGCGCGGCGCTGGAGCGGCTGCGTGCGGAGCGCAAGCCGGGCGAATATTCGGAGCTCGTCCTCAAGGACGGCGTTTATCCGCTTCTCAAGACGATTTCGCTTGGCAAGGACGATGACGGCGTCGACATTCGCGCCGAGCATCCGGGCAAGGCGATGATTGTGGGCGGCTGGGTTTTCACGGGCTCCGACATGAAGCGCGTGAAGGACAAGCAGCTTCGAAAGCGCCTCCCGAAGGAAGTTGTAAAGAAGTGTGTCGCCATCGACATTCCCGACGGCATCTATTCGAACCGCTTCGTCGGACTTTCCAAGCTGTTCCATGGCGGAATCCAGCAGCGCCAGCCTATTCTCACCGTCGACGGCGCCTACCAGCCCCTTTCGCACTGGCCGAACGGGCGCGAGCGCTGGTGGCTTCGCAAAGAGTATCTCGACGGCACCGTTGATCGCAAAGTTGTCATCCACGGGAAGCAAACGGATGTGAAGAATCCCTATTTCAAGGTCGAGCGCGCCAAGGGTTGGGATTTGGCCGCTTCTGAAGCCTATCTTTTCGGCTGCCTTTCGGGCTGGGGTTACGAGGCCGGTTCGGCAGGCGTCTTCCCGTCTGACAAGGGCCCGGACGTGGTCGAAGTCAACCGCCTTTCGCCGCAAAGCGTCAACACCTATTCGCGCTTCGTCTTCTTTAACCTCGTCGAGGAGATCGACGAACCCGGCGAATGGGCCTACGACACCAAGGCGAAGAAGCTCGTCCTCTATCCGGACGAAGGCTTCGGCAGGGACGCCGTCTGCGCCGTCGGCACCTTCGACAAGCCATTTTTCGCGCTCAAAGGCTGTAAAGACATCCGCATCGAGGGACTCGTCTTCACGGCTAAGTGCGGCGAGCACTGCATCGTCATCGAGAACGGCAATGCCAATCTCGTCGCCGGATGCCGCTTTTCCGGCGTCCGCCAGGGCGTCAAGGTCAGTGGTTCCCGCAACACGGTCGTTTCGTGCGACTTTGAAAACCTCCTCGACAACTGCGTCACGCTCGCCGGTGGCGAGCACAAGAGCCGAAAGCTGGCCAACAACGTCGTGGACAACTGCCATTTCCGCGAGTTCGGCATCTTGAGCGGCGGCTACGCCGACGCCGTCATCGTGAACGGGTGCGGCAACACGATCAGCCACTGCCTCATGCACGGCGCGATCGGTCATGCCGTCGACATCCGCGGCCCCGAGAACCTCGTCGAATACTGCCGCGTCTACGATGTCTGCCGCGACCATGACGATTCCGGCGCCGTCTACGCCAACGGTGTGTGGTCATACGGCTCCACCTTGCGCTACAACGACATCGGCACCTCCGTCGGACTCTCCAGCGGCATCTACCTCGACGACTTCTGCTGCGGCACCACGGTCTACGGCAACATACTGCGCAACATCGGCCACTTCGGCGTCTTCCTGAGCGGCGGACGCGACATCAAGGTTGAGAACAACATCTTCACCGGGTGCTGGGGCGGCATCCGCCTCGACAACCGCGGACTCTTCTGGGACGCCTGGAAGGACCGCGAGAAATTCTGGAACGATGTGAGCAAACACTTCGGCCTGGCTGAGGGCTCCGCCTTCGCAAAGGCCCATCCAGAATTGACGAAGTGGATGGAGAAGGACGGCACCAACATGATCACCGGCCCCGTTGACAACACCTACCGCAACAACCTCTTTCTGGACGTTCCCGGCTACTCGACCTCGTTCCTCGTCTGCCTCGGACGGGACATCCCCGAAGGGCGCACAACGGTCGGCGGCAACATGTATGTTCGCACCAGAGGGCTGAAGTCCGGTGCGCCCGACTTCGCCACCGGTGAATCGACGAAGATTCCCGACAACAAGCACACGAACCCGAAGTCATACCGTGTCCGTTCGCTCGACAAGGACATCAAGGTTCTCGACGGCACGGAGGAGGAGCCGGTCGACCTCGGCTTCGTCCGTGTGCCCGAAGCCCCCTTCGACGTTTCAGACTACTACTGGGAGCAGCAGGGCTGGGTCGACGAGGACAAGCTCCGCGCCAAGCGTGTGAAGGGCTACGAGCAGAACCCCTTCGACGTTGGCGACTTCACCCTCAAACCCGATTCTCGCCTTCTCAAGGAGATGCCCGGCTTCAAGCCCATCCCCTTCGAGAAGATTGGTCTCTACAAGAACGAGTGGCGGGAGACGCTGTAAGATGGTCGGCAGATTCTCAGGTCTGGCTGTCCTATTCGCGCTTTGCGGCGCGCCTCTCTTCGCCGCGCTTGAGCCGATTTCGCCCGTCGGCGGCGAGATCGTGCCGCTCCTGCCGGAAATCCAGAAGACGGTGATCGCAATGCCGACACTGGCCGAGCGCATCGCATTTTTAGCGGCCAACAAGACGAACAAGAATGTGCGCTCTGGAACCCAGTTCCGGACGTCCGCGCCGCTTGTCTTCCGCTTCCGCGACACGGGCAACCCTGACGGTCCGTCATGGAATGGCCCGTGGAAGGTCTTCATCGGCAAAAAGCCCGACCTCTCCGACGCCCGCGTCTTCAGCCTCTGGCAGGATCCCACTCCTGGACCGAACGACGGCGACGCGTGGAAACCGGCGGCGGTCCACGACTACCGCCTTGAAATCGCAGGCGCTAACCTTGAGATCGGAACCAAATACTACTGGAAAATCTCCTGCCGCCGCAGATGCAGCCTGCAATGCGACCCAACCCATGGATGCGAACGTTCAAAGAAGTTCGACGAGTCCCCCGTCGCGACGTTCGTCACCGAGGACATCGCACCGCGCTGGATCGCCTTGGACGGTCCTAAGCTCTTCAATGTCCGCGACCTCGGCGGTCGCATTGGGCGGGGCGGCAGGCGCGTTCGCCAGGGCATGATTTATCGCGGCGCAACCCTCAATGACGACAGCATGACCGGCGACATTCCCGGCAAAAGCCGCCTGATGGCCGACGACCTCGCCTACATGACCGGCGTCCTTGGCATCAAAACCGATCTCGACCTGCGTACAACGGGCGAAACGGGCGGCCTCGCCGTCTCGCCGCTCGGGCAAGGCGTCCGTCTCATCCACCGCTCCTCCCAGAGTTATCGGTGGCTTTTCAGCGAGAAGGACGGCGGCAAGGCGATGGCGGACAACTTCCGTGTCTTCTGCAAGCCCGAGAATTACCCGATTTACTTCCACTGCAGCGGCGGCGCCGACCGGACAGGCTCGCTCGCGTGGGTCCTCAACGCGGTTCTCGGCGTGAGCCGCCACGAAACTGAAACCGACTGGGAGGTCACCTTCTATCCAGACATCCCCGATGCAAAACCGGACGACTGGCGCGGCGAGCATCACTTCGACGAAGGCTTCGGCAAGTATGGTGGCTCTGACACGCCTTGGGATGAGCGCATCGTCCTCTACCTCAAGGCGCAGGGCATCACCGACGCCGAGATCGATGCCGTCCGCGCGATCATGCTGGAGCCGCGCCAATAGCCAGGGCGTTATCCCCTCATGGACAGCAAAACCATCGTCCGCGCGAATGCGGACTTCACCGTGATCTGGAACCAGGACGACGGGACGCTTGCGTCGCTCGTCCTGAACGACGACCCCGACCGCATGAACTGGATCGAGGGGACGGCTGGCTGGGGACAGCTCCGCCTCGTCGCGCAGTATCCCTTCAGACCCTGGCAGAACTCCACGGCCTTCCGCTTCAAGGGAATGCGGCAGGAAGGCGAGTGGGTTGTCTCGTCCTACGTGATGGACCAGTGGGAGACGCTGCGGGCCGAAGTCCGCAGACGCGTCACGGACGAGGCGCTTGAAGAGGAGTACACCTTCTTCAACGATGCGACCTGGCCGATCTACTTCCGCCGCGGCGACCTCGGCATCCTGGCGACCTTCAACGACTCCTACGGCGACGCTGCCGAATGCATCGTGCGCCGCTGTCACGCGCACATCTGGTGCGGCGGAGAGAATTCGTGGGTCCACGCGCTCAAGATGGGACCCTTTCCGACGGAACTCGCGCTCGTCCTCCAGAAGGGCGACCTCGACGCCTATTCGGTGCGCCGCCTCTGGAAGGAGTTTTCGAACGACCGAGGCGACTTCGAACTGCACCCCGCCGCCTTCGTGCTGAAGGGCGGGGAGTCGAAAACCATCGCGTGGAAGGTCGCGGCCCATCCCGCCGGAAAGTTCGACGAGGCGCTTCTCCGTCTCGGCGGTGTCAAGATCGACTTCCGGCAGGAGACGATCTTCCCGGACGAGACCTTCGAAATCGACGTGACGGCGCCTGACGGCACCGTCCGCCACTACTCGCGCAAGCCCGAGAGGGGCGTCGGCGAGTACGCCTTCGAGTTCGAGGCCGGCGGGAGGAAGGCGAAGGCTGTCGGCTACTGCTCGCCGACCCTCGAAGAGCTGCTTGACCGCCGCGTCCACTTCATCGTCCGCAACCAGCAGTGCCTCGACAAGGAGAGCCCCCTCTACGGCGCCTACCTCATTTACGACACCGTTGACGGGCGCCAGTACTTCGACTACCGCTTCCGGGACTACAACTCCTGCCGCGAGCGCATCATCATGGCCGTCACCATCGCGCGATGGCTCTGCTCGCACGACGACCCCGAGGTGCGGGCCTCCCTCGCGCTCTTCGAGGCGTACGCCCGCCGCGAATACTACGACGGGCGGACGGGCGCCGTCTACGACACGATCGGGATGGACCCGAAGTTCAAGCGCCTCTACAACGCGCCGAGCTTTTCTCGCCTCTGGGTCGAGCTCTTCAACCTGACGCACGACCCCAGGTACCTCGACGACCTTGAAAAGACGATCCTCGGCTACTACGAGGCCGACGGGCCGAATCCCTGCGCGAGCGGGGCGACCGTCGGCGAAAAGTTCTACCCGAACGGCACCGACTTCTCAATGGACGTCGCGCTTCTCGAACGCGAAGGCCGCGACGCCTCGCGCATCAGAGCCCATTTGGAACGCCATGTCGCCAACATCCTGGCCAACGGACTGCACTATCCGGCCCACGAAGTGCGCTACGAACAGACCATCGTCTCCCCCGCCGTCCACATCCTCGCCCGCTACTTCCAGCTCATCGATCGGAGGCCCGACATCCTCGAACAGCTCATGGTCCACGCCGATGCCCTCCGGCGCTTCAACGGCAACCAGCCCGACCACAAGCGCCACGAAATCCCCATCCGCCACTGGGACGGCTACTGGTTCGGGCGCGACCGGATGTTCGGCGACACGCTCCACCAGCACAGCGCCTTTTCGGCGCGGGCCTTCCTGCTCTGCGCCGCCGTCACCGGGGACGCATCCTGGCGGGCGCGGGCCGAGCGGTGCCTCCGCAACTGCCTCTTCATGTTCAAACCCGACGGCACGGCCACGGCGGCCTGGATGCTTCCCTTCTCGACGACCATGCTTGGCGACAACGGCGAAGAGTTGGGGCCGCGCCAATTCGGCGAAGGCCCAGACCCCTTCGTGAACGACATGGACGTCGTTCTCTACATCGCCATGGCCTCCGGCCTCTTCGGCGACTTTGGCGGCGAACCAGCAGACTCCTCATACGGGCGGAAATAGAAACCATTCGGCCAATCATGCTACAATAGTCGCATGAAGTGCTTTGGGCAAATACCGATTCTCCTCACGGGTGCATTCCTGACCGTTCTGTCCGCGACGGCGGCGCCCTCGCTCGTCACGGACATGGACGAGCTGGACAACCTCGGCATGGAACTGGAAGTGGGCGAGAAGCGCAAGGCCGAAATCGAAGCGCGGAAGGCCGTGCCGCCCAAGGTCGTCGGCCACTGGAACTTTGACGACATGGTTCCTGGAAAGGCGGGGCGTCCCCGCGGTTGGTGGGCCGGTATTTGGGGCGACCGCAAGGTGAACTACGGCAACGATGTTGGCGCGGACGGCACGGGACGTTCCTTTCTTGTCGATGTGAGGAGCATCGTCGGCGGCGAACTCCAGATCTTTTCCCCCGGCTGGGAGCTCCGGCAGGAGTACTGGTACAAGATCACCTTCAAGATTCGCGGCTTCGACCATCCGGGCGGAGTCGGCTTCCAGGTGCGCGAGGCGGCGGGGCAGTGGCGTTCGCCGCTCGGCAGCATCTGGGTCCCCCTCACGGACGAATGGAAGGAGTATTCATTCGGCGGCAAGAGCAGCATACGGATGAATCCCGGACAGTTCGGCATCATGATTGCCGCGGGCGAGGCCGGCATATTCGCGATTGACGACGTTAAAGTCGAGGAATTCCTGGAGAATCCCTTCCCGCCGCCGGTTCCGCCGCCGCCAGTGCCCTTCACGCCCGGAAATCTCATCCCGCGCGGTTCCTTCGAGAGCGCCGCCGATCCCTTCTGGTACTATCGGGGATGCGGGGGCGAGCCCGACAATATCCTCTTCGAACCTGGTTACGCCCGCGCCGACGGCGGCCATACCGGGGCGCACTGCCTGCGCTTCGCGGGAAAGCGTATGCCCAACGGAAAACTTTCGTCCGGCGGCGCAATCACCTCGCTGAAGATTCCGGTCGCGGCAGAAAAGAACTACATTTTCGAGGTGTGGGCGCGGACGGACGCATCTTACGCCGACATTCGTCTTGAAGGAAAGTCGGGAAACTTCTCCTTTTCCACAAAAGAGATTCAGCTCCGGGCGAACGAGGGCTGGAAGAAGATATCCTGCAGATCAAAGCCCATTCCGAAGAACGTGCGCGACGTGACGCTTTCGATCACCTTTGGCGGAGGGGAAGAGGTCTTCGTCGATTCGGCCTTCTTCGGCGCCGAGGAGAGCCATGGACGTGTCTTCGAACCCGCCGCGCCCTACGAGCTCGACCTCGGCTTCCGTGCGGAACGGCCGGGCATTGATCCGCGCATTGTCGCGTGGGGTGAGACGCTTCCGCTTGCGGTCGGCGTCTGGCCGGTTGGCAAGGCAATGCAGAATGCAGAATGCAGAGTGCAGAATGGAGATAAGGTTGGCGTCATGCTGAAATGCACTGGCTATCCAAACAAGAAGGGGCGCGAGGAACATCTGGAACTTGTGGCCGGTGAGCAGATGCCGCTCGACTTCGACCCGGGACTCAACGGCATCTTGCGTGTCGAACTCGTGCCCGACGACCTCTCGCTTGCCAAGCCCATCGAGGTCATCATGGGGCGGCTCCCGAAGCCGCGCGAGACGGGGGCGAAGGGGCGCTTCGGCATGCACATGCGGATTTGTCCCGCGATTCTAGCCTACGCCCGCGCCATCGGCATCACATGGCAGCGCATCCATGACTGCTCGCCCATCACAAACATGGGCTTTGGCAACCCCGAACCGGGCCAATACCGCTGGGCCGACGCCGAGGTCGACGCCCTCCGCGAATACGGCTTCAGCATCCTCGGGATGCCGGACTATCCGCCGAAGTGGATGTTTGGCGAAAGGACCTTCGAGAATCCCCAGGCCAAAAAGGCGGCCGAGAAGAAAAAGGCGGAAATCAAAATCCCCGCCGCCGACGAGGTGTTTTGGAACGACGATGACGAGGGTGCCATCCTCGCTGACGCCGACAAACGGACCGAAGAGGCCGACAAGGCGCTTCGCAGCTGGACGAAGTTCGTCTACAGCAACGAGGCCTTCCGCGTTTGGTGCCGCGAACTTGCCGCGCACTACAAGGGGCGCATCGACCATTTCGAGTTGTGGAACGAGCCCTATATGGAATATTTCTTCAAGGGGACGCCCGCCGACTACCTGGAGCTTTTCCACGCCGGTGCAAGGGGAATCCGCGAAGGGAACCCGGACGCCAAGGTGCTGGGATACTGCAACGAGTTCAACTGCGAGCGGACCTACTCCGACCTCGCGAAAAAGTACCCTGTCTCCGAAAAGCCCGACTACAACACGATGCACTACTACTACATGGGCGTCCCTGGCACGGGCGAATTCGGCATAGAGGGAATCGTGGCGCGCTATCCGAAGGCCTTCGGCGACCATCTGGGTTCGGAACTCTGGAACACCGAGGGCAGTCTCGGCGGTGGATCCAGCTTCTATTCATGGCGATACAATCCGCGTGAATGCGAAGGACAGGCCGCCTTCGGCGTGCGCGGCTGGGGCGACACCTTCCACGGCGGCGTCGACCGTGTCTTCATCTTCGGGATGTTCAACACCGACCAGGAATCGCCGGCCTACCTCCTGGACAAGATCGACTACGACCGCTCGCTGAATGTCTGGGCGGCGACGACGGCAACCACGGCCCACTTCATCGACTGCATGAAGCCACACCGTGAAATACCGTCGCCGAAGGGTGCGAAACTGCGCGTCTTCTCAGGCGACGGACGCGTAAGCGCCTACATCTTCGATGATTGCCTGGAGCGCGGCCGCCCGCTTTTCGATGCGTCCAAGCTCCCGCCCGGCTGGAACGTCACGGACGCCATGGGCAACGACCTTCGCGCCGAAGGCCCCGTTCCGCTCACGCCGGTTCCATTCTTCGTCTCGGTCGAAGGCGCGGCGCCAGATGCGTTGGCCGAGGCGATCGGCGCGGCGATTGGACGGTAGATCCGCACGTGCGGCGCTTTCTCGCGCGATCTTGCGGCAGGACTGGGGCGTCCTGCCCGAGGGATAGTGGCGTAGCCACGCCACGCGCGGATCAGCGCCGGGGACCGAAGCGTAGAAGGCGCACGGCTTCGCGCGGGAGGGCCAGACGTATTGAGGGCGCGAAGGGGGCATCGTAGAGCCCGTCCTCTGTCGCGACCTCGAGCGTACCGTCGGCGAACGGGAGCGCGACGGAGATGTCGGCCTCGGTGTCGCGCTCGCTCCAGTTTACGACGAGGACGAGCACGGCGCCGTCGGGCGCGTCGAGGCGGTAGGCCTGGACATCGTGGTCGGGTTCATGGGCAAGCGTCAGCGACGGCCCGCCGCGCGCGTCGAGCGCCTTCCGCAGCTGGGTGCCGAAGGCGGCGGCGAGGGCCGCCGTGGACTGGCCCGCGACCGGTTCAAAGGGAAGACGCACGAGCGGAACGCCATCGAGCGCGGGCGCGGCGCTCCGCGCCACGCCGAGGGCGTCCGCCGCGCCCAGC
>JAEEGG010018091.1_pt1 | contig 14399 bp, 13 predicted proteins | sample 9134161 | NCBI WGS metagenome assembly JAEEGG01 (sample SAMN16246543, study PRJNA631951) | gut metagenome | biome: gut microbiome; feature: rumen; material: CR-attached | host: Bos | place: Iran: Karaj | collected 2018-10
TACTGTAGATGCCATGCTTGCTGTTGCCTACGACATTGAGTGTGCCCTTTCCCTTCAGTTCAAGATGGCCTTTGCAGTGAACACAACCGTTATAATCAGCATTCACACCGTCGGTGAGAGTGCTCACAGTGCCGTTCTTGGCACTTAGCTTGATGCGCTTGCCGTTCTGGATATTGATGGCAGGACCGCTGGGATTTGTCAGCGTGAGGCCGTTCAGCTCGACTGAGGCCTTGTAGGAACCTTCCATGTAGAACTCGCCATCGGTGGAAGAACCCGACAGTGTGTAGGTAATCTCGCCAACCAAGGCATCGACCGATTCGCTCTGAACGAGCTTTACATGCGAGGATGTGCCACTCTGCACAGTCACATAACTGCTGATGTTGCTTGCTACAGTAACGGTGGCCGAATTGCCATTGTAGGCTATGGTCACGGTGTTGTCAGTCTGTGCATGGGCTGCTGTGAGGCCTGACAGAAGAACTGCTGCGAGGAGTAGAAGTTTTTTCATATTGTTACGTTTTTTTTATTAGAAATGATGATGAAAAAGATAGATTTAAAAAGAGGGAAGTGAATGGTCTTTCAGGTTAGCGCCTACCGCCCGGTCCTCCGCCCATCTGACCGCCACCCATTCCAGACGAACCGTACTGTTGCGCAGTGAGTGAGGTGCCTGAGCCATTCAGCGAGAAGGTGTAGCTGTTGCCAGCAGTCATGCCGGTAGCCGTGAAAAGAATGGAGCCACTGCTGTAGCTGGCAGGCAGAGAGAAGCTGGCCAGCAGCGTATCGCCACTATAGAGCGCAGCAACACTGCCTTTCGACACACTGCCCGATGTGGTGACATAGCCCTGAGTGGAATTGCTGTTAGAGGGCGTAGAGTTTCCGCCACCAATGGCGAAGAGGTTGCCGCCAGTGATGTAAACTGTGTAGTTCTGCTCCTCGTTGGCATCGATGCCACATTCAGGTGCACGGGAACCATAGGCTGCGGTATTTCCGCCTTGAATATAGACATTGCCATTAGCATCCAGTCCGTCATTCCCAGTACTACAAGCATAAATCGTTCCTCCATTGATGCAAAGATTGCCGGAAGCGTTGATGGCATCGTCGTAAGCCAGTGACGCCACGTTTCCACCCGAGATGGTAATGATGCCCTTACTCTCAATGCCTTCCGAGCCACTGCCTCCTGTGGTACGCACTTTCACCGTACCACCAGAGATGGCTATATTGCCATCTGCCTTGATACCCTTGGCCTTGGAGTCGAGCGAACTACTATACTTATAAGTAGAGCCTGTGGTATAGACACCCACCGTGCCACCCTGGAAGTAAGCCTGTTGGTCAACGCTAATACCCTTGCCACCCGTGCCGGTGTTCTTCACGTAGAGCTCTCCGCCCGTGATGGTGAAGGTGGAGTCGGCCTTTACACAAGACGAGCCTGAGATGTCGGCCTCGTCGGAATCATAGACTGCCGAACCTGTGACGATGGCAGTGGTGCGTCCACCGCTGATGCGCACATGTCCGTCGCTGGAGAGTGCTTTCGCTCCGTCGGCAGATACCTGTACGTTGACCACACCACCATAGATACTGAGCAACTCGTCGCCCTTAATGCCATTGCCTGCGGTAGAGACCACATAGAGGTTGGTGTTGGGGCGTACCACTACATAGTCGGTACTGCGGATGCCAGCTTTACAGTTTCCAAACACATTGAGCTTGCCGCTGCCGCTGAAGATGAGCTGACCCTTGCTAAAGAAACATGCCTTGGCATCCGACTGCGAGCTGTCGGTGAGAGAGTTCTCTTTACCGGCTGCCAGCACAACAAACACGCGCTTCTTGCTCTGAATGTTGATAGGAGCACCCGTGGGGTTGGTGATGTCGGCACCTGCCAACTGCAGCTGAAACTTGCGGTCGCTGTAAACGGTGAGCGACCCATTGTCGGTAGTGCCGCTCACGGTGTAGCACACCACATCGGAGGTAGTGGAGTTGACCACCACATGACCATCGGCAGTGGTGACGATGAGCGAAGTGTCATCGGTATCGCCACTGACAGTAGCGCCGTCGGCACTGAAGACGATATTGACATTGCGGCTGAATGTGGTATTCTCGATGTAGTCCTCGTCATCAGCAGGAATCGTTTCCTGCTCAGTGAGAGCCGACGTATCAAGCGACACATCAAACGCATCGACATCGCTGTCGAACCTTACGGCTTCTGTACTGGCAAGTGCTTGCTGGGCTTCATCGACTGAAGAGACACTGTCGGCATCGTTGGCCGAGCAACCTTGGAAAAGAGAGAAAGATACGAGTAGCATCGTATAACATAATACCTTTTTCATCATCATTCATTTTTTTAGTGAATCATCGACAGCAAAGGTATGCAAAAAGAAAAAACAGGGCAAATTCGTTCAACGAAAGCCCTGTTTTATTCAGTAAAGTTTATTTCAGTCCAGCACCCTTCAGCAATTTGTTGGCACCCTCGTTCACTTTCTCGTTCACCTTGTTGGCACCCTCATTCACCTTGTCGGCAGCAGCCTGCTTGGCTTCGTCAACCTTGTTCTGAGCAGCCTGCTTGGCTTCGTCAGCCTTGTCCTGAACAGCCTGCTTGGCAGCGTCCACTTGGTCCTGGGCAGCCTGTTTGGCAGCATCCACCTGGTCAGCAGCCCCCTGAACAGCAGCATTGGCGGCATCCTCAGTGGTGCCTACCACACTCTTCAGATTTTCGATAATGCTCTGGGCGGGTGTCTCCACCAGGGTGTTCACCGTAGCCTTCACTACCTCATTGTCGCCAACGAGGTTGTTCACCTTCTCGGCATTCTCCTTCAGGTAGTTCTGAACGGTCTCGAGATACTGCTGAGCCTGCTCGGGATTGTTCTGAAGCAACTCGGCCACCTTGTTCTGGGTAGCAGTGAGTGCCTCCTGGAACTTGTTCACGTCGCCAGCAGCCAACTGGGCGGCCAGATCGGCAGTGGCATTCTCCAAATCAACGGTTTCAACTTCAGTGTTTTCAGCACTCTGGTTCTGTGCAGCCTTGTTGCCGCAAGAAGCAAATGTCATGGCGCATACAGCCATTGCCATCATAAAAAACTTTCTCATAATAAAATTTTAATGTGTGATTAATTAAACAATGTGTTATAAATAAAAAAAATGGTTATCGAATCGCATTTCGGACATTCGCTGTTTCTTACACTTTATGCCCTAAAACGGGGGCAAATATAAGAAATAAACTTGAATTCAGCAAAAAATATCTGTAATCTTTTGGTCAATATAGATTAAATTACTATTTTTGTACCTCCTAAAAATCTACACCAACCTAAGAAAAAACATGATTAAGAGTTTAATCAAGACCAGAGTTGTAGGAGTGGATATTGGTTTGCAATATACCACCTATGCCATTGTCGACGTGAGAGGAAACATCATTGACAAAGCCAGTTTCCCCACAACCGACTATCCCAATGTGAACACCTTCATCTCATCGCTTTGCGACAACATACTGAAGTTGATAGAGGCCAACGGGTGCTATGAGGACATACGCTCGATAGGCATTAGTGCTCCCAGTTCCAACTACATGACGGGCAACATTGAGAATTCCGGCAACCTGCTTTGGAAGGGCGTGATTCCGCTGTCAGCCCTGATGCGCGACCGATTAGGAATGGCAGTGGCTGTAGCCAACAATGCCCATGTAAGAGCACTGGGCGAATGGACCTACGGCTGCGCCCACGGCATGAAGGACTTCTTGTTCATAACGTTGGATCAAGGTTTCGGAAGCTGCATATTCTCGAATGGTCATATACACTTAGGCAACGAAGGCTTTGCGGGCGAAATAGGACACTGCTGCGTATATCCTGGAGGGCGTCAGTGTACGTGCGGCAGTCGCGGGTGCCTCGAAGCTTACTGTGGTGCAGCAGGCATTGTGCAGACGGCTTACGAAGTGATGGAAGAACGCAACGAGCCATCACTGATGCGCAACTGCAAAGAACTGACACCAAAGTTCATCACTGAGTGCTGCGACAAGGGCGACGAGCTGGCCATCGAGGTGTATCGCCGTACAGGATTCATCTTTGGTATAGGGTTAGCCAACTATGCATCGGTGTTCGACCCAGAGGCCATCATTCTGACAGGCGGCATATCGAAAGCCGGCAAGTGGCTGCTCGAACCCACCAACAAATCGTTTGAGGAGCACGTGTTCCACAACATCGAGAACAAAGTGAAGTTCATGTTCTCATCACTCAATGACGATGAGCGCAACATGCTCGGTGCCAGTGCACTGGCATGGAGCGTAAAGGAATATTCGCTATTCAAGTAATCAGGAACTCACACCTACATACCTATTATATAAATAACCATGGAAGAGAATATAAAAAGCAGAGTCGTGGGTGTTGACATCAGCATCAAGCACACCACCTTTGCCATTGTTGACATACGCGGCAACATTCTTGCACGCGACCAATTTCCCACTAACGAGTATCTCAACGTAAACGACTTTGTAACGGCACTGAGCGAGAGAATCATCATGCTTGCCGAGGAGAACGGAGGCTACGACAAGATACGCTCCGTCGGTGTGAGTGCGCCGAGTGCCAACTTCCTCACAGGCTGCATTGAGAACTCACCCAATCTGCCATGGAGAGGCATCATACCCCTGGCTGCCATGCTGCGCGACCGTATGGGCATTGCAGTGGCACTGGGCAACGATGCCCACGTCACAGCGCTGGGAGAAAACACCTACGGAAGTGCTCACGGCATGAAGAACTTTGTCATCATCTCGCTGGGACACGGCATTGGCAGTTGCATCTTCTCGCACGGAGAGGTGCATTTCGGTGTGAACGGCTTTGCCGGAGAAATAGGCCACACCTGCATCAAGCATAACGGCAGGGATTGTGGATGTGGGCGCAAAGGTTGTCTGGAAGCCTATTGCGCGGAGAAGGGCATCATTGCCACCGCCCACGAGATGATGGAGGCAAGCAACGAGCCATCGCTCATGCGTGAGTTGGACGAGCTGACCCCACGCACCATCGTGGACTGTTGCGAAAAGGGCGACAAGATGGCAATCGAGGTATTCCGAATCACTGGCGAGAAACTTGGCATAGCGATGGCTGCCTTAGCTACGCTCATCAACCCTGAAGCCATTATCTTCACCGGTGGCATATCCAATGCCGGACACTGGCTGTTCGACTCTACAGAAGAGACGTTCAACAGCCATGTGTTCCACAACATCAAAGGGCGTGTGAAACTGCAACGCTCTACCATTGACGACCGTGAACGCGACGTGATGGGAGCCAGCGCCTTGGCCTGGGGTATCAAGGAGTATTCATTGTTTAAGTAGAAAGAATGAACGTAGAGAAAATTAATCAGATCATACAACAACGACCAAATATGAGTACCGCCCTCGGGATGGAGTTTATCTCCACACCCGAGGACGATACATGTATGGCCCGCATGAAAGTAGATGAGCGAAACCGTCAGCCATTCGGCTATCTGAGCGGTGGAGCCTCGCTGGCATTGGCTGAGAATGTGGCAGGCGTAGGTTCAGCCGCCCTTTGCGAAGGGTGCTCATGCTTGGGCATCGAGGTGAGCGGCAGCCACATGAAGGCTGTAGCCGAAGGCGACACGGTGACGGCTTTCGCCCGATTGCTGCATGGCGGACATAAGTTGCATGTGTGGCAGGTTGACATCAAGGACACCCAAGGGCAGCTCATATCGAGCGTGAGGGTCACCAACTTTATTATGCACCACAGCAAGCCATGAACAGTTGTTTCGCACTTTACCGGCTCCCGTTTGCGCAGACCTACACGGAGATAGCGCAAACAGAGGGCAACATTGAGCAGTTAGATTCATGCACAGCGCTCAACGGGCGTAGCGGCTTCGTGGTGGCTCCGTTCCAGGTATCGCCCAACTGCCCCATCATGCTCATCCGGCCTGACCACATCACCGAGCACCCCATTGAGGAGGTGGCATCAGTAGAGGAAGCTGTCAGCAGTTTCCAACTCCACAGAGACCACTATGCCGCTGACTTTGCTGCCTTCCATGCTCAGCTGAAGACTGGCACCTTCAGAAAGATTGTACTGGCACGCAACGCCACGCTCTGCCCCAACCGTCCGCTTGACCCCAAGCAGCTCTTCATGCTGGCCTGTCGGCGTTACCCGCGTCTGTTCATTGCGCTCGTAGCTTTGCCCAATGGTCATTATTGGCTCACCGCCACTCCCGAGATCCTGCTTGAGGGCATCGACACCGACTGGCGCACCATTGCTCTGGCTGGCACCATGCAGTTGCAAGACGATGAGCTGCAAGGTGAGGGCGAGACCATGCGCTGGTCAACGAAGAACATTCAGGAGCAGCACTACGTGGCTACCTACATAGCCGACACCCTGAGCCGCCTGCACCTCAGCTATCACGAAGAGGGGCCACGCACTGTCAGGGCAGCCAATCTGGTGCATCTTCGCAGCGACTTCACCTTCACGCTTCCCGATGCTTCGCGCATCGGCAATCTGCTCCAAGCGCTCCACCCCACTCCAGCCGTCTGCGGTCTGCCGCGTGAAGCCACGTTCCGTTTTATCACCACTCATGAGCACACCGACCGCCAGTACTACAGCGGATTCATGGGACCCATGAACCTCCATTCGCCTCTCTCCACTCACCTCTACGTCTCCCTGCGCTGCATGCAGATATGCCCCGATGCCTACCACCTCTATGCAGGCGGCGGACTGCTGAAAGACAGCGTGGAGGAATCGGAATGGCAGGAGACCGAAGCCAAAATGCAGACCATGAAATCCCTCTTAGGCATTTAGCTGCCACCTCTCATCTCTCACCTCTCATCTCTCACCTCTCCCCATGTATTCGAACAAGGAAAACGTCAATATTCTCACTGCCCTGCTTGTGGCTCATGGCATTCGTCATGCAGTGGTATGTCCGGGCAGTCGCAATGCTCCTATCGTTCACAATCTGAACGAGTGTCCCGACATCACATGTCACCCCGTCACCGACGAGCGTTCGGCAGGCTTCTATGCACTCGGCATGACACAGATGCTACAGCAGCCTGTAGTGGTGTGTGTCACCAGTGGCACGGCTCTGCTCAACGTTGTGCCAGCCGTAGCTGAAGCCTACTATCAGCACCGTCCGCTCGTTGTGCTATCAGCCGACCGCCCTGCTGCATGGATTGACCAGCTCGACGGCCAAACGCTGCCACAGCCCGATGCTCTGGGCCGCTTCGTTTGCAAGGCAGTCACCCTGCCCGAACCCCACGATGCCACCGAACGCTGGCACTGTAACCGTCTTGTGAACGAGGCCCTGCTCAAGAAGAACGGCCCCGTACACATCAATGTGCCCATCAGCGAACCGCTGTTCGACTTCACCACCGAAGCCCTGCCGCAGGAGCGCTGCATAGAATGGCAGCAAGCCGACCTTTCATCTATCATGCTCAACCACATCGCCCACATGTTCCGCCAGTCAGAGCGCCCCATGCTCATCTGCGGACAGCCCATGAACCCGGGCATGGACGAGGCTGTCTGTATGATAGGCGACGATGAGCGCTACGTACCAGACTTCGTGCTCTACACAGGTGGCTCCATCGTGAGCAAGCGACTGAAGCACTTCCTGCGCAAAGCTAAACAGACGTGGATTGTCAACCCCACAGGTGAGGTCAACGACACGTTTATGAATCTGACGAATGTGATTCAGGGAGACGGTGAAATGGTAGCCGACTACATTCGCTTCATGCTCGAGCAGGAGCCCCACCCCTTCGTTCAACTGTGGCAGGAACTGTTGCAGCGCGTGCAACAGCATGCCCGTCAGTTTGAGCCCACTTTCTCAAACATGGCTGCCGTGAAATACTTCGAACAACAGGCCGCACCTGGCTATCGGCACTATGCCAACAGCACCGCCATCCGACTGGCCAACATCTATGCCCATGAGAGTGTCTTCTGCAATCGGGGTGTCAACGGTATCGAGGGTTCACTCTCCACAGCTGCAGGGTTCTCGCTTGTGGCTGACCGTCGCGTCTATTGCATCACGGGCGACCTCAGTTTCTTCTACGATCAGAACGCACTCTGGAACAGCGAGCTCGACGGGCGACTGCGCATCCTGCTGCTGAACAATGGCCGGGGCGGCATCTTCAATCTGCTAAAAGGGCTGGAGAAGAGTCCTGCCCGCGACAGCCTCGTAGCTGCTGAACACAAGACCGTAGCTGCCGGAATCTGCATGGAGAACGACATCTACTATCAGGCAGCATCCAACATGGAAGAGCTGAGACAGGGCATGCAGCTCCTGCTCACTGCCGAACTCTCGCGCCCAATGGTACTTGAAGTGCTCACCGACCATCAGGCCGACGAGCACAACTACAGAGAGTATTACAACAGTCTCTGACTTATTCAGAAAAAAGTTTGCAAAACATCTGTTTCATCTGTTTCCTCTCGTAACACACTGAAGATTAAACGATTATGAGCGAAGTAGATGAAGCAGATGGAACAGATGACACATCGGCTATGGCAAGCAGTTCATGGTCACCTCTGCTGTCACCGTAGGCATAGAGCTTGTAAGATTTCCGCTCAGGGAACTCTTCCAGCAGGCGGACTACCTTCTCAGCCCCGTAGCAATTAGGGGTAAGGAAGCGGCCTGTCAACAGACCGTCGGGCGACACCTCAATGCGCGTTGCCAGAACCGTGTTGACTCCAAGGCGCTCACACACAGGACGCACCCACTCATCAATGCTGGCAGTGACCACGCAAACGGTGTGACCTTCTGACTGATGCCACCGAAGGGTCTTCACCATCTCACTGCTCAGCATCGTAGCAGCTATGTCGGCAAACTCTTGCCCCCACTGTGAGAACTGCTCATGCGCCACCCCCTTGTAGAAGTGGGAAAAGACCATCTCCTTTGCTTTACCGTTGGGATAAAGCCCCGCTTTCATCATCAGCAGCAGGGGGGCATAGCGCAGGAAGCCAAGCAGAAACCTCAGACGTCCGTGGGTGAAGCGGATGAAGGACAATAACGTATCTGAAGTTGTCAAGGTGCCGTCGAAGTCGAAGGCAGCTACTACCTGCGAGCGGTCGGGTGTATCCATAACTAACTGATTACGCATAGAGAATGATGGAGAACGATATGACCCAGCCCGCTATGCACAAGTGAATGAAGCGGTCGTGCAGCAGGACCTTGGTAGGACTGCCCCCTTTCCGATCGACTATCGTCAGCTGCATGTAGCGCAGGATGCCTGCCAGCACAAAGACCGACGTGACGTAAAGGTAGGGACTGCCGATGCGCTCCACCACGTCGTTCGACACGGTGTAGAGAATGTAGCACACGATGGTGATGCTGCCCAGCACCCCAATAGCCTGATTAAGGAAATCCATGTTGTAGCGCACCACATTCTTGCGTGCCTTGATCCCGGACGATTCATAGATGGCCACATCGTCGCGGCGCTTGGCCACTGCAAGGAAAAGAGACAGCAGAAACGTGGTGAGCACTATCCAATGGGACAGGACGATGCCTGTTGCCTGTCCGCCTGCCACGATGCGCAAGACGAATCCCGTTGCTATGATAAAGACGTCGAGAAGAGCTATCTGTTTCAGCTTCACGCAATAGGCTATGTTCATGACGATATAGAACAGCAGCGTGCCTGTCAGTCCGCTGTGCGAGCCGTCACCACACAGGCTGCATGCACCTGCCAGAATGAAGGCGGCAATCCATAAGGTACACATAGCAACATAGGCCGCCCGTTTGCTGACCGCACCGCTCGCCACCGGGCGCATACGCTTCACGGGATGCAGGCGGTCGGAGTCTGCATCTTGAATGTCATTGAAACAATAGATGCCGCTGGCTGCCAGGCAGAACGACACAAAGGCCAACAGGCTGGGGCACACGTAGCACCAGTCTGCGGCATGGCGGTCGAAGAACAAGGGTGTGAACACGAAGACGTTCTTCAGCCATTGATGTGGGCGCATCAGGGTAATGATCTGTCTATTCATGCTTTTTCCGTACTTGGTAGAGGGTGAATGACGGATGCTCACAGTGGTCTGTGACGGTGAGCACGACTGTAGTGTCTGTCTTCAGGCTGTTCACGTAACGGGTGATAGGACGGTCGAACTCATCGCCATCCGGTGCCTCGATGATGTAGTCCGCGTGACCGATATATTCCGCAGGGAAGATGCCTGCGAAGTAGCAGGTGTCGCAAACGGATTTCATTTCATAGAACGTCGAGAAAGGACAGACCACGGCATCGGACGGTTTGAAGTGCTGCCGCTGCAAGAAAGAGCGCATGGCTTCATAGTTCCACTTGCCATCGGCCTGCATCGACTTGAGGCCGGCAACTGTCAGCACGACAGCCAGCACGCTGAATACGGCACACCACAAACGGTGTCTGGACGCTATGGAAATGACAGAAAACATCAGAGGGAGGAAAGCCATCCATCGGTAATAGGCAGGGAAACGGCCTGCAACGACCAAGGCCAAGGGCACATAGAGCGCACATAGCAGCAGGAGGAAGCCTTTGTCGCTCAGGAGGCTTCGCAAGTTACCCCGGAAAGTGATAGCATATATGACCAGTGCAGCGATTGAAAGCGTGGCGAAACTCCGGTATCTGCAAACAGCACTGAGCCGTTCCATGATGTCTGACTCAGTGCTCAGCTCAAGCAGCTTCTGAGTGTAGGGCACAGGATCGAAGCCAAGCAACTCACCTGCCCACGGAAGCAACGCCAAGGATATGGCTGACAGCGTGGCGGAATACTGGACGATGCTGCTGGCAAAGGCCAACAGACGGCCATGAGCCGCCATGAAGAGCGCAACCATCAGCAATCCCAAAAAGACACCTGACAGCAGGAGGATCAGAACGCGGAGGCACTCCCTGCGATGCCCTTTGGCCGCTATGAAGGAGAACAGCCAGAGAGCGAAGAGGCAGACTGCTGCCTGAATGCCGGAGCACAGGAGCAGAGCCGAGGTCAGGACAACGGCCAGACGTGAAGCTGAGGACTTCACTGACAGGTAACTGCCTACCGACTGTAGGGTGAGCACGAGCAGCAGTGCACAGAGCATGTCGGGACGACCGTTGCGGTACATCCATGCCATTTCGCTCGTACCCCACAGCAGCAGGGTGAAGAGCACTGCCATCCAAGCTGTCAGCCTCACCCCGTAGCGCCTCATGAGATGCAGGCTCATGCCGCCCAGCACGAAAGTGACGAGCAGGTTCAGACTCCTGACAGCCACCAGACTGCCGCCGAAGAGCCGTATCCATACGGTTGCCACAACCTGATAGAGCGGAGGATAGGTAGAGAAGGGGTATTGTCCGACTACGCGGTACCAGGCAGTGGTCTCCCATGAACCATGAACAGCCATGTTGTAAGAGGTGTCGAGCATCATCACTTCGTCAATCCAGGGAGGAAGGTTGCCCAGAGTGAAGATATTGACGGCGATGAACAACAACGACAACAGGCCATAACAAGTCGTGACGATGGAAAAATGAAGTTGTTTCTTTTTCATTCTTTTTCTTTGCAAAGATACATCTTTTTTATGAAATTTGCTCATTCTAAGCAGAAAATTAGTTACTATGCGCATAAACATCTGCTTCATCTGTTTCCATCTGCTTCACTGTTAAGTAACTGTTTTACAACGTATTGCAGATGAGAAACAGATGAAACAGATGTTTTGCAAACTTTTTTCCTTTAGTGCATAGTATGTCAGTCGTCGAAGTTTGCAAGCAGCCTTTGCCATCTTGAATAAGTCACTTCACGCCGTAGGCAAGATCATGTTGAGTTTTAGGCTATATCACGTCACGATTTAGGCTATATCGCATCACGATTTAAGCTATATCATCACACGATTTAGGCTATATCACGTCATAATTTAGGCTATCATTGGATGATTCCATTCACGTTGAATATCCTTCCACTACTGACGATTTTCAATTGACCGTTATTCAGGTATATTCCATTTTTTATTTTTTGCTTTGGTTCATTTGACAGTTTCTGTATATCAGTAGCAACAGAACCACCATTGAATACTGGTCTGATAGCCATTCCCCAATACCGATTAACGTTTGGCGTTACGTAAAGATAGTATTTACCCTGCACGGAATAAGCCCTATGCTTATCAATTGCTGAGTTGTTGGCAGTCCAATAGCAGCCACCATCCTTTTGAGTGTGATAAGAATAATCATCACCACAACCAGTTGATCTTGATAGAGCAATAGTATGCCCATTAAGTTTCGAAACTCCATATATTCCATCGGCAAGATACCAATCGCAATTCTCTAACAACTCACGCCATTCATCAACAGTTGGGGTTCTCCACTCCCCTCCCCAGTTACATGTGGCAGCATCATCCATAGGTTCTAAAGTATCCAGAGAGTCCTCCTGATTATATTTGGATGTCAAATCCCATCTTCCATTCTTACTATATTTGTAATTATCAGGAGTGAATGCTGCCTTAGGAGCAGTTTCCCCCCACGCAAACAACCAACCACCTACCAACGGGCTGTCAGCCCCGATATTATTAGTCGCCCATTTCACTGACAAGCCCAAGTCAACATAATCATGATTCCCTGCCTCACCATCTACATCGAATTCCCCTGAAGCAATATCATTTTCTCCTTCATCAAAGACAGGCCTTATCGTCATACCAATTTGCCGATCATAGCTCATAGTGAGTCTCTCGCCGCTACCAAAATAAAGTTGGCATGCTTGCAGACTTGCAAAACTCTCAGGGTTCAGTGTGGAAGTCCAATACATCCCTTTCTTGTTCGTGTCGTATGGATTCTTCCCCCCAAAATGTCCTGCCGCTGGTAGGAAAACAGAATTGTCTGTATAACCTATAACGTTGCTTTTTACCTCAAATCCAGCAATTCCCGAAGCATTATAGTTTTCATGCCATATCCATGTACAGTTCTCTAAGAGTTCATTCATCTCAGCTAAAGTGGGGGTTCGCCATTTCTGGCCCCATGATACAGTTGCAGCATCGTCCGTTTCTTCAAGTATGTACTTGTAATCTCGAATTGCCCCTAAAGAGCTGTTACAATATTTGGTCATTTGCGTAGCGCCTTGCTCTGTGTACTGATATGTCGTCCAGTCATATTCCGCTTTCGAATTGGTTTCACCCCAAGCGAAGAAATCCCCGAAGTCGAAAGTACTCTCTGCGCCCACATTTTTAGTTGCCCACTTAACACTAAGCCCTAAATCCACATAGTCGTTCTGCATGGAATCTGACTGACCGTATGATTCCGCACACATAAGAGTCAATAAAAGAAGCAGTGATGGTATTTTCCTCATAACATACAATTAAACATGTAAGACTTTTCTATAAAGAACGGAAATAATGTAATTAATATTTCTTTTTGGCAGCATTAATAAAATCTTTTATGACGGATTTTTCTTTAAGCATATCGTTAACAGCTTTTGAAACATCACTTATGGTGAATGAGGTTCCTTTCTTCTCTGCTAAAGCGCTAAGAGCTTTTAAATAGACCCAACCAGATGCCAACGTCACGGCATAGAGTGACGCAGACATAAGAGCGGCCCCACCTAATGTACCAATACCTGGAATAAACTTCATTGCACTGGCCAAACCACTCATAGCCAAATAGCTAACCAAATTCGTGGCCACACCTGAACCGACAGATTTCATGACATTTTCACCAAAAGGTATGTCGAGCTTTTTATTAATCCGAACGTACATACTCCATATATTTGCAGCCCCAGCAGCCATATCAGCACCGGGTACTGGAATCCATGCCGACCCTACAGCCAATTTACTATGCAGCTTTACTACATCCGCTATTTCTTTTGGTAGATTCTCATCGGTAGTCTTATCCATTAATTTCAGCAAATCAATGGCTGCTTCAAGTAACTTATGATCTACATCCATAATTATTTTTCAATTTCTAAGTGTTTCAGACTTTCTACAAACAACTTTCCGGATATGTAGAATTGAAAATACATAATAAATGGCTTCAAGAAGAACAGAAATGAGAAAACCACGTCAATTATAAGAGCGACAGCAATGTTTACCACTATGCCTAACCCCACTAACTGCCAGAAGTGATCGGAGAATGAAATACCCACTTTCTCACAAATACTGGAATACATGTGCCATAGTACAAAGATATAAACGATTGTTGTAAGACCAAATCCAGGAATCATCATAGCAACTGCTCCCCAAAAAGCATGCTGCTTGACGGTCTTGAACACATCTTTTTCAAACATCTTATCAGCAAATTTGCTGGCAATATAACCTTCAAACATTATCCGATTCTTTTTACGTCTAAATAAACTCCGTTTAATGCTCCCGCCTTCTTGATATCTACACCGTAGATGCGCATAAAGGCATCGGCAACCACCTGACCGCCATTGGTGTGGACAGGGTCGCTGAAGGATTGAGTCACCACCTCAACTTGCATGCCTGGGTCGAGGACAATGCCGTTGGTACGGACTTTCTGCTTCACT
>JAEEGG010018092.1_pt1 | contig 14398 bp, 14 predicted proteins | sample 9134161 | NCBI WGS metagenome assembly JAEEGG01 (sample SAMN16246543, study PRJNA631951) | gut metagenome | biome: gut microbiome; feature: rumen; material: CR-attached | host: Bos | place: Iran: Karaj | collected 2018-10
ATGGAGCTGGTCTTTCAACCTTTTTGTCTCCCTTTAATTTGTTTAATCCATACTGAAGCACTGGAGCATTTGATTTGCTCTTTTTCTTGCTTCTACCTTGTTTAATTAATTGATTAATAGTTGGCATTCCGTAATTTAATGGAAATAAGTAAATTTTTCTCTGAAAAAATATCACAGTGAAAATGTATATAAGAAATTCCTTAACAAAATCAAGTCAAAATTTTGATAATTTATGCCGATTTCGAATTTGAGTAGTTTTTACGCCGAAACTTAATATTAAAAATCTTGAAAAAAAAGATAAAAAGCTGTGTTATAGTTCACTATTATGAATGAATATTTGGTTTTGAATGTGAAATTTTAAAAATAATCTAAAAGTTCTTAGTAAAATTTTGCAAAAAATTGGTTTTAGAATATAATAGAATTAATTTATATATTAATTAATTGACTATGGAAACCTCAATAAATAATCTAGATATAAAAAATTTCTGTGAGCAATGATGAACTATTGAACAATTAGTTAATAGTTTTTGAGCATCATTATCCGACTCTTGTAAGAAGTCTGCAGAAAAGTGGAATTTAAATTCTTTAGAAAATGTAATAAAAACCTTTGACTTATTCCAAAAATCTAAAAACAAAAAACTAAGTGAATGCATAAAAGAATGCAATGTATCTAATTTTTCTGAAGACTTAAATTTATGTCATAATTTAATGTTGTTACAAATTTTTTGTAAAGAAAAAGAGTTACATTCAGGGAAAGATATGATAGATAATGACAAAATAGATTTTATTGACTTTTCATGAATAAATATTTTTTGAACAAATAATTTATCAAACAGGTGACTTATTTCAGAAATAAGAGATAGCATTCAGCATCACAAATATATATGTTTACCTGAATGAATATACATAGATAATCCTATATGACCCAAACATAAAATTAATTTTAAAGCAATAGTTAAACGAAATTTCATAGAATCAGTAGTTAATAATTTATATTTTAACATTCAAAGGCATTACGCAACAGATGTTGATTATTCCGATGTGGATTTTGAAAAGTGATTTGAAGTTAATAAGGATAAAATCAAATTGTCAAAGAGATTGTCTAAGAATAAAAAAGCAGACCCCATTGGAGAAGACTATTATAAAAGATTTACGAGTGATTATTTTATATCAAATGATTTTGAAAAAAAAGAATACACATTAACAGAAAAGGAGAAAAAGATGTTTTCAAAAATTTTTAACTCTCATGTATTTTGACCTTGAGAAGTGTTTTATCTCTTTAATTCTCTATTACAAACAAGAAATGATTTGGTAAATGAATTAATACTTTTATTACATAATTATGATTGAACATATAAGAGCTTTGAATGAACAAAAAAAGTAAGACAAATATCTTGATTGATATCTCTTGATCTTCCTAGTGTTCCTGCTTGATTTGACAAATACTACGATTATGAACATAAATTTCTTCCTTCTTATTTTGAATTAATGAATATTTTCGATAATTTAGTTAACGATATTTTTGAAGAAAATAGTGAACTGCTGAAAAAATCTTACAAAGAAAGGAAAAAAATTATCTTTCAGATTATTGATGAAAGATTGAAAAAATATTTGACAAAATATTTAGAATCAAACGAATATTATAAAAAACAAAAACTCAAGTTAGAATTCGATAAATTATATAGTATAATCGATTATTCGGAATCTGAATGAAATAAACAAAAAGAATCTGATTTTTTTAAATTAATGGATTCCACAAGAAAGAATGTTGATGAAATGGATATATCAGAATATAAAGATGAAATAGTTTGACGGAAAAATTTACCTCAAAAAACTAAAAATTCATATCTAGATATGATGAAAAACGATATTCTTAATATTTTTGATTATGAATTTGAAAGAAACAATATACGTTATATTAGCAATAAATTTATTTTGGAAAATACAGTCAATACCTTGAAAGCTTTGTATGTTTATAATTACTATATTAACGACCCATCATTTGTTCCTTTATGAAATGTTCAAAGTATTCCAGAACGTGAACATATTAGGAATGCATTTGCTCATTGTAATTATTTAATATTACCGTGAAGTAACGATATATTATTGAAGGATCCTTCTAAAAGACATGATACTTGAGATTGGGAAAAATTATATAATTTAAATTATTTATATGAAAGATGCCTAAGAAAAACCGGTAAACGTTTTGTATCTTAAGCTATACATTTTTAGCTATTAGATTTTTCAATTCATCTAATCCAATATTACCTTTCACTGAAATGAAAACTTTATCTTCATCTGGGAAAAGTTTTTTCAATTCAGCTAATTTTTCATCATCAATTAAGTCAATTTTATTGAAAACTAAGATTCTTTTTTGATTAGCTCAAATGTCGGATAATACATCGTGAACTACAGAGATTCTCTCTCCTACAAATGGATCACTAGAATCTATCACATGCAATAATAAATTTGACTCAATACTATCTTCAAGAGTAGAAGAAAAAGATTTAATCAATTTTGGAGGCAAATCACGAATAAATCCAATTGTGTCGTTTAGAAGGATTTCTTTTCACCTTCATGTGACAGGATCTGTTATTACATACAGATTTCCAACATTTGTTCATAAAGTGGCGAAAAGTTTATTTTCAGCTAAAACTCACTTTTTAGTCAAACCGTTTAAAAGTGATGATTTACCCGCATTTGTATACCCAACTATTCCCACTGTCGGCATTCATTTCTTTATACGTGCATCACGGTGAAGTTTACGCATTTTAGCATATTCAACGAGTTTTTTCTCAATTTTTAAAGTCTGCTCTTTGAGATGCCTTTTCATTCTTTCAGTGTTGGTTTCTCCAAGTCCACGTGTGGCTCATGCTCATCATCACGAAGCAGCTCATCACTGTTTAGATAAATCCATTCACATTCTATAAATTCTAGGTCACATATGTTTAATTGCTGCAAGTTGGATTTGTAAACGAGATTCTCCACTCGTTGCATGTTTTTCAAAAATTTTCAAAATCAAATCGATACGGTCTCGAGCCTCCATTTTTGGATCCAGTTTATGTTCTTCTGACACCACACGTAATTTTTCATTAATCTGCCAAATTTGAGATGGTTTCAAAGCGTTTCCTACTATCAAAAGATTAGCTTTCAAAAGCAGCATATCATGGATAATTTCATCTAATTTTCATTTTCATACATAAGTTTTAGAGTCTGGAATGTCTTTTTTCTGATATTTTTGAAGGACTACGATTCATCCATAAGTTTCTACTAGATTTTCCAATTCTCTCATTCTATCGTAAAGTTCTTCTTTATTTGTATTTTTGTCCACTAAGTCTACTAGAAACACACGAAGTGGCTCAGATTGTTGTAATTCTTTTTTGTCTAACATATTTTTTGCTTAATAAATAAAATTAACATTTTTTGAAATCAGTTTCAAAACTTTCTGAAAGCTTGATATTAAGCAAAAATTCGCATTATTAGATTTAAAAAAAGAATAAAATTCTGACTTATAAATATTTTTTTTGCCTAGAAAATCAAGTTACTATCACATGAAACAAAAAAGTCCACAAAAATTTGACAAATTTAAAAAATATATTATAATATATTTGTATTTATATTTTAACATGCAAACAAAATGCCAAAGACAACAAAAAGAAATCTATTCTACAAGAAAGAATCTTGCAGAACAAAGAAAGAAAAAGTATGTAGAGATATTGTTTGTTATGGAGTAACAATTTTTGCTGCTGTAATGTGATTCTTGTTGGTAGATGCTAACGCTAGTTTAGCAAATGCAGAATCAGATTTTGCTAGCACAAATGTTGAAATGACTCAACAGTTAAGCTAAATTTTCTACTTACAATGCATTGTATAGGATAGCGAATTACGTTATCCTTTTTTTGTACCAAAAATTTTCTTTCACTTGTAATTGCAAAAAAAAATCTTACTTTAAACTAATGTCTTCATAGAGATTTATATTTTTCTCATATAAAAATGAACTATTCACCATCTCGTCCTATTAGGAAACCAAAGAAAACTCTTTCATGGTCTAATACTAGAATTACGCTTTTGGAATATTGTGAAAGAAAGTATTTTTTGAATTATTACACATTTGCATTAAAACAGGATAATCCAGATTTACGAGCTGAAACTTTGCTTTTGAAGTGACTAAAAAGCATAGAAATGCGAGTATGAGAAAAATCTCATTTTTTGCTTTCAGATTACTTACACGCCTTAAAAAAATGAGAAATTACAGAAGAAAAGATCGAAGAACTAAAAAATAATATGAGAAGAGAAATGAGGGCAGATTTTGATTATTCCAAAGAAAGAGATTACGAAGACCGTGAAGATTTTTTCTGAAAATTCTGACTTTCCGAACATTTTTATGGAGAAGATGCGGATGGCCTACTTGAACCAGCTATTGAAAAAGTTTGTGGAAATTTAGATCGCTTTATCGCTAGTCCTCGAAACGAAAAAGTCCAAGATTACTTTAATACTGCTAAATTTGTTTATGTAGAACATCCTAGAACTCCAGATTTCGAGTCTATGAAAGTAGATGTTTCAAGAATCTGACTCAGAGATGTGTCTGTAATGGCTTGACCAGATTTTTGAGCAACTTTTTCAGATACGGATTTCTTAATTCTTGACTGGAAATCAGGTAAAGAAGAGGTTTTGGATAATTCTATAAGTGATCAGTTGAAAGTTTATGCATTAAAAATGCTTTTGAAAAAATGACTTACATCTCTCAACTGAATAAAAATCGAAGCATATGAGGTTTACCTAGATAGTATGAATTCATATGGAGGAATCTTGAAACAAGAAGATATAGACTGAATCATAGAAAAAATTAAACATGATGTGGAAGAGCAAAAACAATTATTAGTAGACCAAAACCCATATAAAAATCAGCCAGTTGATTTGATGATGTTTCGTAAGACTACAAGCGAGAAAAAATGTGAACATTGTACATTTAGGGATGTGTGTGAGAAATTAGGTTAAATTTACCAAAATTATATCGTTATTTACTAGGTAACCAATATAGGATGCTGTTTTTTTGGTAAAAAAAAGAATAAATTAAAAAATATTGACTTATAAGAAAAATTTTATATATTTATCTTAAATACGATTAAGAAGAAATCTAAACAAAACTATCACTAAAAGGATTGTTACAAAAAAATAAAAGAACTATGAAAAAGAAATGTGTTGAGAAGGCATTGGTCCCTGCTCTAGTGGTACTTATAATCGGATTTTGTTTATGTTACATTAGGTGCAGAAACAGCAATCCCACAGGGGAAGCGTTTGGTATCGATGTGTCTGAGTATCAAGGAAAGATTAACTGGGATTCAGTGAAAAACCAAACTAAAACGCAGAAACTTGTCAGATTCGCCATTATCCGTAGCACCATGGGAGCAAACAAGAAAGATGCGAGTTTTGATGTCAATATGGCAAATGCACGAAGAGTGGGTCTCCTAGTAGGAGCATACCATTACTATAGACCAAACGAGAACTCTCGTGCTCAAGCTGAGAATTTCATCAGAAATGTCTCCTTAAAGAAGGGTGATATCATCCCCGTTGTGGACATAGAAGCTCCGCCCAAAGTTCAATCATGGAACTCTCTTAAGGTAGGACTGAGAAACTACGTTACTCTCATTGAGAAAACCTATGGACAGAAGCCGATCATTTACACAGGGAGGGCAATTTGGGAAAATCAACTAAAACAAGACTTTTCAGACTGCAAACTCTGGGTTGCGGCTTACAATCCGAAACGTCGGGAAGATCCGACTGTTAAGGGTGCAGCCATCCATCAATTCTCTGACAAGATTCGCCTGCCAGGTATTAGGAAAAATTATGTAGATGGCGATGATGTAAGGGCTATAGAAACTTTACTGTTGAAGTAACTTAATACCCTTATAACACAAAATCGCATATCTGTATCGAGATGTGCGATTTTTTGTAAAGATATAGTATATGCTTTATTCTATACCACTAATTGAAGGAATTTTATTTATAACTAGAACATTTGAAATTACATAGGCGGCACCAATTACAAGGACTCAAATAAGAATATACAATATTGCTTTTTTAAGACCTTCTAATGTCTTCGGATCGTCTGGTTTCGTAAATATTTTATATCATTGGATTATTATAAGCACTAAAATTGCAAACATGGTTAGTCACATTACCCAGTTAATAATCTGTGCTACTAGAGGAACTGATCAAAAATCTAATAGCTGTCATCACATTCATTCGTCCTCTCATCAACTAATCCATGTTGCATCTTCATTCAATACCTTATCCTGATTTCACATAACAGATTCAACTATTTGTTTGGCTCACATCACTATCAAAATTCATACAACACTCCATATAATAATTCATCAAGCCTTTTTCTTTGTACTATCATCAGTTGCCATGACAAATCATGCAACCTTACCAACCATAACGAAGAATAAAGCTCAAACTACAAAATATAATATAATTTTTATAAAAGGATACATTATATTATTGTATAAATTACTGGCAAATTGTATTCAATTAGGTATATATTTATCTGAAGGATTGGCAAATTCATTTGTTATTATTCCACTATCTCAAACTAAAGATGTAGCTAGAAATTTGGCAGAAACCATGATAATAATTCATAACACACCAAAAGCGACCAATCTTATTCATTCTTTCAATGTATCTTCTTTATCAGACATCATTATTTTATAGCCGCCGATAAAAGCAACAGCAATTCAGATTACTACAAAAATATTTATTACATAACCTATAATTTTATTAACTTGTTCATTAAATAGATTTGATCATTTTAATTGTGGATCATTAACAACATCTCATCAGTTTATTGCAGAGTTTAATGATCTACCATTTGTTGTTCTTAAAAGTGCTGCATTATAAGGATTTTCTTGGGCAAATGATAAATTTATAGGTAAAATATTTATGAGCAGGGCGAATGATAATATAAACATATTTAGTAATTTCTTGATTGTTTTCATGTATATAATAATAGGTAATAAAAAGTAATTTATATTAGTGAAACATTAAAGATATTATTTCAGATAAGATTGGAATCTTTAAAATAGATTTTTTATAGATACAATACACGATGACCCTTAAAATTCGTAATAATATTGCCATAAATAATATAATATGATTTATTGAAAAATCAATTCAACGATACAACAAAAAAAGTATACCAATAAATATGATATATTGCAAGATAATTGGTATTCAAATATGTTGTCATTGCATATACGATAGCTTTTGTGTTTGCAATACTGTTTCATAATCTAGTTTTCTAAACTTTGAAGCAATTGGAGCAAAAATGTATGAAAAAATCTCTCAAGGATTACATAAAAATATTGAATTTAAAGCTTTTTTTACACCAAGTGGAATTATATCCACATTAGCTAAAAGCAGTCATACTCTAATTGAAATAAACGTTAAAATTCCAATTCCGAATAAATTTCATAATAACAACGTTCAAAAAATAAACAAAACCCACAATAAAATAGACTCTTTTAGCCATCGATATGGCATATTATAGTTTTCTTGGCGAAACCAAAGTATAAAATTCATAATAGGAGTATATGCTTTTATGAGCTGTCATTTATGCTGAATGTTCACTGTTAGAGATTCATTCTCTGTCCACATATTCACATCATTAGCACAGGCGAATATCGCAAGAATAGAAATAACATAAACTATGATAGATCAAATACTTATAGTCCAAGATAAAGTTTGATCAATCCAAAAAAAATTTAATCAAGTTGCTAATAAAACAATTATAAGAAAGGCTAAATTTATATATCAAACTTTAACATATCATCTTATAAAATCTTTTTCATAATCCGAAAAATAATCAGATTTTACCATACTTTTTATAAATGGAGCAAAAAACATCACTGCAGCAATAGCGGAGAGTTTGGCATCCGAAGAAATGATGTTTTTTTCAGTTTCCATTATGAATAGTTAAAATAAAATATTATAAGTTTCTTTTTTTGATATCTGTTGTAATCAACTCTTTTTCCGTAGGAGATGCTACAATTTTTAAAGCTATATGTTGATTTCCTGCAAAAATCAATCATTCTCATACGCTACACGAAATTAACTTCTGTTGTTCGGATTCTGAAAGACCTAAAAGCTGATTTAACGATTTTATTGAAGTAGTTGATTGCTTTAGAAGAATCTGAAGAGAAGCATTCGAAACAATAGGTTTTCCATAAGGACTTCTCACAAAATCTTCAATATCTTGAGAAATGGTTGTAATTCATAGTCAGTATTTTCTGGCTCTTTTTGTCATACTAAACATAAAGTTTGCCGAAACATCATTTTGAAGCATAATCCATGCTTCATCACAAACCAAAAGTCTCTGGCGTTTTGCAGATCTAACTTTTGTCCAAATAAAATTCAGAACATTATACATTGCAGGCGTTTTTAGAGCATCTTCCAAGTCACGAATACTAAACACAGTGATACGATTATTGATATCCACATTTGTATAATTGTTGAATAATTTACCAAAAGTTCATGTAGCATATTTACTCAAGCGCAACCCAACCTGTTCTCATCATTCCATTCAGTTTAATATATTCATCAAGTCTTCCATTAAAGGGGGTTGTTTTCATTCATAATCATCATCTTCAAGAGAGAAGCCACGAAGTGCATATGTGTTTTGTAAAGCCTTATCCAAAACAGCTTCTTCTTCAGCAGTCAATTTTCAAATTAAAATTTGGATAAGTCAGATTAAAGTCATAATTTGAGAACGAAGAAGATCTCATTTTCCATATTCTACGTCCTCAATTTTTGGAGGGAGATCAAATGGATTAATATATTGTTGTGCATTGGTGGCGATATTAATATAAGTTCCACCGACAGCATCACATAAATCTTTATATTCGTTTTCAGGATCAATAACTATAATATCAATTCAATTCAATAGATATCTCAGAATTTCAAGTTTAACAGTAAAGGATTTTCAGGCTCAGGATGTAGCTAAAATTACACTGTTCATGTTTGGTAATTTGTCACTAAATCTATCCATAATTATTAATCAACCAGTATGTAGATTCAGTCCATAAAAAATTCAAGTACTCTGAACTAAATCATTTGATATAAATGGAAAACTTCACGCTAATGATGAAGTTACAGCACTTCTAGTAATTCATAAGTCATCTATACATAGAGGTAAAGTTGAAGTCATTCATTCATCCATCCTATGGTTTGCTCACTTTACAGATATACCGTATCAACTGACTTTTTGCTCAAATTTTTTTCAATCTTCTTTTAATGTGTTTTCATCCGTATTATATATCGTAAAATAATTCGAGAGTTCAAAATATCTTTCTTCTCTTGTACTCAATTTTTCTCTGATTAGCTCCACATCTCTATACTGTTGTTCAACTTCCTTATCTGTGGTAATTCATTTTCATATAGCCTCATTTAGCTCGGCTTTTAGTTGAGTTGATTTTCTTTTAAGCATGGCTTGCATAGCGGAATCATCTTCTGGGTATATGAAAAACGACATATCTCGTTTTGTATGCATACTCATCAAGTCTCTAGTCCATAATGCATCAATATATGTAGGATATCTTTGTGCGTAATATGTTTTTCATAAGATTCAACTTATATTCATCAAATTACTTTTGTATTCCCAATACGATGGAGCGATATGAGACTTAAAATCTGCAATATTTGCTGTGTATTCCTCATCGACTTTTTTAATGAATCTCCTCATATCCGAAGTAATCATACTATCTTTATATTCAGAATCAGGAATTTCCAATATTTTTTTAATTTGCTCACGTAATTCATTAGCCTTCCTTTCTTGTTCTGTTAATTTTTTTTCTTCAGTTGCGTTTGCCTTTTTTTCATCAGATTTTTTTTCAGGATTATTTCATTTTTTAGATCATTCATCGGTTCAAAAAACAGCGTCTAACATAGAATCAATCCAACTTTTTTTCTTTTTTAAACTGCCTCATCCTGTATTATTTCAAGAAACTTCCGCACCAGCGATTTCATGGCTTTTACTAATTCCAACACTTCAATTTTCAGAATTCTGTGGAGAAATAGAAGAATTGCTCGCTTGTTGTGTTTGTTCTTTCATTTCATTTGATGGTTTTTTTGAATTTAACGGTCAAAAAAGCAAATCAAAAAATCAAAGTTTTTTTGAAAACGTATGGTCAATAAAACCACCATCTGGGATGATGCTAGTGTAATTAGTATCATAAATAACATTTAACATTTGAGCCGACATTTAATTTTCGCAGTTTTGTTTATAAATAAATTCCACAGAATAATTATATTCGAAAATGATTTTTATGCAAAATTTTGGGCAGTTTTTTGATATTTAAAAATCTATTATTTTTCTTTTGTATAAAATGCATTTGACATATATTAAATATCTCACAAAAATAACGTACATCATATTATGATATAGGACGAAAAAGTCTATTAGAAAGTCTGAGATATATATATCATCATTCGTTTGTTGCAGCATTTTCTATGTTTTCAATAAGATTACTATAAGCTTCATAAAAATTCACGTTCGTTAATTTTTGTTTAGCACTATTTACACAGTAAGTATATTCGTTTAAAAAAGGTTTTAATAAATTTTCATAAAAATTTTTATCTCTAATTTTAAAATACTTTTCGGTTTCTCAAGCAATAATTCAACATATACTAAAGAATTGTTCTTCTTTTTGTGGAATGTTTTTTATTTTATTTTGAATATCATACAAAAGATCATTATTTTCAGATAGTAGCTTAAAAAATTTATCATTAATTGATTTTATTGATCTTCTGATTGATGCTTCGGCCACCTTTCCTTCAGCCAAAAATCCTCATGAAGCATTCGGTGTATCAGCTCTTTCTAACTTATTTAGTGAATTTAATTGATCATCATTCTGCTGATTCGCTGATTCTTTTATACTAAAATTATTTATATTTGTCTGATTAAAACTAGCTTCATTAGTTTTTAGAAATATCATTTTTATACGAATAATAAAATTAAAAATTTTTATCTAATACTCTTTCAAAAATTTTGTGCATCTTCTCTTTGTGCCAACAATTCAGCAAACTGAAAATCCAGCTTTTGAAGTTTCTTTGCTATTGCTTTAAGACTTTTTATTTCGGATTCATATTTTTTTTGTATGGTGTCTAGCATCTTTGCTCTCTCTTCTTTAGATGCGATAAAGACATAATTAAATAAAAAATTAATTTGTTCATCCGTAAGACTATTTACGATTTTTGGATTTTTTTCATATCAACATCTATCAATTAAATTTAACACAATTTCTCTTCTTCATTCTTCATTTAAATTTTTATATTGTTCTGGTAAATCCATCTTATATTTTTGTATAAAATAAAATCATACACAAATTATACACAAAATATAAAAATTTGTCAAATTTTTGATTAGAAAAATTAGTTATTTTATCAATCCTACGTTATTTAATCATATAATCTTACAATTCCATAAATTTTGTATTTTTTTAACAACCTCAGAAATATCATAACGGGGATCTTGCTGATTATGGTAATACCATTTGTATCAGTCAATGAACGTAATAGTTCATAGTTTATTGAACGGCTGGAAAACTTCAGATTGCGTCGCTACAATTATTCAAACTTTCGATTTTTTTATTTCTCGTCGATTAGTGTCTTTACGATTTTGAGTGTCTGTAGAATAAAGATGTGTAATTCATTGTTGTGAAAAGAAATCTGAAAGCTGATTTTCACGAGATCGGTTATCTGGAATGATTATGAGATTTTGTTTCGATTCATCGAATGGAATGGAAACTTTATTTAATATCAGCTTTTTGTTTTGTCATTTTGCTTTAGTCTCACGAGCTAATAACTGTGGAATTTCAAACGAAACAAAATATTTCAAAACATTATTATATGTAGAATATCGCTGATAAACCATCCGATGAGCTAGAGCTATAAACTTTTCATCAAAAAATTTTGGATAAACTACTTCGTAAGGTGAAGTTGGAGTAAACTGAGTTTTAATCAATTCTGGAAAAGCAATTTCATCTCATAAATTTAACAAAAAATCTCATCCACATTGGATTAAGTCTCCAGGCTTTCAGATAGAAAGTAAAGATTGAAAAACTCTATCATGTCATGCAAACTGTTTGAATGAGAATAGGTACATATTTCAAATAAATCCTTGCGATAAATACGAGAATAAATATAGTGAAGAAAGAAAAGATTGCAATAATTTTAGTACATAAATATTGTATAAAAATGCTTTCGCCAATCACACTAAAATTTCTAGAAGCAGTAAAGATAAACAATAATACTGAACGAATGCATAGAAATCGTGATCTTTATTTGCAAGAAAGAAAAAGATTCACAGAACTTGTAGAACATTTAATTATCGATATGCAAACAATTGATCCGAATTTAAATTGAATTCAGACCAAAGATTGTATCTATAGATTTAACAAAGATTTACGTTTTTCTCCAGATAAATCTCATCCATATAAATTACATTTTGGAGCATTTCTTTGTTCTTGATGAAGAAAATCATCACTACCATGATATTATATCCACATCCAGCCAGGTAATAATTCAATGATTTGATGATGATCCCGATGTCCAAGTAGAGACGAAGTAAATCGTATTAGATTACATATCTGGAAAAATCGAGATGAACGAAAAGAAATCACAAAAAATCAGACTTTTAAAAAATATTACTGAGAAATTGAACGAAAAGATAGTGTGAAAGCGGAAAGAAGACTAACAGGTAAAATTTGAAAAGAATTACTACAAAAAGCTGGAGAAAATTTAGCAAGGAAAGTAGTAAACAATCCAGATATGATTGAAATTTTGCGTTATGTAGCCTGGGTGGTTTCACACGGAATAAGTGATGAGGAAGTTTTAAGTGAAAAATGATATAATGAAGTTATTTCTTGATTTAAAAGAATGAAAAAATTCAATGATTTTCTGCTTAGATGATTTTAAGCAGAAATGTCCACTTTTATTTCTACTTGCATTGACATTAATTTTCTTTACATTAATACATAGTGAAAAAATTAATTTTTTAGTTTTTCATAAAAAATCATCATGTTGTTTGACTTTCCAGCGTTCATAGAAGAACTTAGAGAAAAGGAGGATAAAAAAGAAATTGTAGAAAAATACGAAAAATATTTCTGAAAAATCCAGTGAGATATAAAAAATCAGATTTGGTACACTGATTATTTGAGCCAATTTCCTACACAAGCGTATCTTACTCCAGAAGATTTAGAGGATGATTTTGATTGGGATATTTTACAAAAATTAGTAATCGGATCTTTTTCAAGTGACTATGAATTGAAACAAGATGATAAAGACGGGAAATGGGAACTTTATATAGCAGTAAAAAGCTGAGACCAGTCAATTGTAAAAACTGTTTCAGAATTATGGTCTTTTCAAATCCTTAGATTATACGAAATTTACATAGAAGAACAGATGAATTTACAAATATTAATGAATGAAGAAGAGGAAGAATGAGAAAAAGAGGCATTAGTATCTGAAAGGCAAGTTAGATTGAAAAAATGGAATGCTGTACTTGATACATTAAATAGATCACAAGAAGCAGAAGTTGCAAAAAAAGAACAAGAAGCAACACTTGGAGATTTGATGTGAAAATTATAATATATTATAACAAATTATCCAAAATAAAAATCGATCCACAAGGACCGATTTTTTCTAATCTTTCTATGAATGATTCTATAAATAAATTACATTCCACAAGAACAAGATGAATTACTAAATTTTCTTAAAAATTCTGAATTATCTACTAAGTTTTCTTCAAAATATTTTCTTGAATAAAATTCTGACTTTTTACCTTGATTATAATTTGAAACAGGTCTAATATAACCCATAACTCTTGTATAAACTTCACAAGGAGTTCTTGAAATTTCTTTTCAATCTTTGTTAACAAATGTTGCAGCCATTTTTGTAATTAAATAGTGAAATAAAAGATATATGTAAGATTTTTGTGGCATTAATTATTTTTCTCTATTTCCTTTCAATTTTCCATTTGCATTCTACGTAAATGTTCAAGTTTTTCTGGATCATCAGTATGCTTTTTTCTAATTTCCATATTAAATTCCTCTCAAGTATATCAGATTTCCTCATCACATTTCGGGCAGTAATCATGTTCTCATGCAATATATCCATGTTTAGGACAGATAGAGAATACAGGAGATACTGTTATATATGGGAGTTGGTAATTTTCTATAACCTTTTTTATCAGATTTTTACAAGCTGTTGCGTCTGAAATTCTTTCTCACATGTATAGATGAAGAACTGTTCAACCTGTATATAAACATTGTAAATTATTTTGTAGTTCCAAAGCTTCAAATGGATCATTAGTATAACCAACAGGGATTTGAGATGAATTTGT
>JAEEGG010018094.1_pt1 | contig 14398 bp, 11 predicted proteins | sample 9134161 | NCBI WGS metagenome assembly JAEEGG01 (sample SAMN16246543, study PRJNA631951) | gut metagenome | biome: gut microbiome; feature: rumen; material: CR-attached | host: Bos | place: Iran: Karaj | collected 2018-10
TGACAAACAGCGGAAACTCCGCCGATTGTGCAACCGCATCCCTCAGCCCTGCATAACTAATCATCACTTGGTATAGCACATATCCGTTTTCTTGCGCATACTGCTGAAACGTCGAGAGCGGCTTGCAAGCGTTGCCCCTACAGGCTGGATTGAAGACACGCACGATGGCTTTAGGCTGTTTCTCCAACTCTTCCTTAAGCATCGGCATGGTCAGTTTGTAAACCAAGCCTGGCTGTGCGTCTTCAAAACGCTCCAATGGACGCACCAACGCCTTTTGGCTCTCAGTCAAGTCATTGTAATCGTTTCCCAAGCCATTGATTTCAATAATGGCGCATGAAGGAAACGCCAACATCACCAGCATCGTAACCAGTATGTAAAGTTTTGCTTTTGTCATAGCTTAGCCGTTTTAAGTCCCCTACGGTTTTATTGTTTCACCACCTTGTTGGAGTAGCTTGTTCCGTCTTCCATGATGACGCGCAACGTATAAACCCCCGAAGGCAGTTGACCCATCTCAACACCCTCGAAGCCATTGTTTTGGATACCGACAAGCCGTCCTTGCAAGTCGTAAAGCTCTATTTGTCGCGGCGTCACGTCGGGTGAGAACTCCATGTGGAGCCGGTCGTCCACCGGGTTGGGGAAGAAACAGTAAGGCTTCAACAAGGGTTCCTCGTTTTCTTTCACGGAGCAGTAGCCGTCAGGACTCACTTTGAGGACGTAAGGGAGTGGTTCTATACCGTATTGCGCAGGGTTTTTGTTCCCCGTGCCCGAGGCGAGACAACCTCCATCGCTAGTCAAGGCGAAGTCGGTGACGTAGTAAAAGCCCTCGTCATTGCCAAACCACCGCTTCCAGATCAGGTTCAGTTCCGTGTCGAGCTTGCAGATCATGGTATGCGCGGGCTTTGAGAACACTCCTTGGTATGTCGTGTAGCAAAGATAAATGTACTCCCCGTTGAATAGCAAAGGATTCAAACTCCATAGCGCCTCATAATTGTCTTTGCCATTGAAGACATCGAAAAAGCGTTGTCCATACAGATTTCGCTCCCTGTCGAGCTTCCACAAGGCTATGCCTTTAAAGCCGTTGGACATGTCGTGTATGTATCCTGTGACACTGGTGGGTATCAGTATGATGCTGTCCGAGAGCCATGCCGGAGCATTGAAGTAGCCGCCGCCTGAATGGTTCGCCACAAAACACGTGTCGAACGAATAAGCGCCCTGGTTCACCACATATTGGAGTGATTGCGACAAAGTACTGGAGGCGATGCAGAAGACGCTGTCAGTGATAGAGAGGTCGCGACTGACTTCGTAATAGTTCAGGTTCTGATGAATAGGCCATCCGCTGGAAACGGTAATGTTGCGGAAAGCCACCAGGGCATAACGGTCGCCCGTGGGCGTGAAATATCTTACCATAGAATTCTGGTTGTCGAACAGGTCGTTGAAACCGACGGTGATTGCGCCGTCGGGAGAGATTCTCGCGAACATCAGGCGTTTAACGTCGTCCCAAGTGTAGGCGGTCGCGGCGAAACTGAAGCTCCCGTCCTCCTCTATGTTATAACAAGGATTGTCGGGATTGCTGACACGCTTTACCCAATCCGAGAGGTTCACGACGCGGACGTCCGCGGGTTCGTAACACAGGTCGTCATCGAAGGTTACAATGTGGAACAGGTTACCTGTATCCGATTCCTGGTTAGTGAGCTGTGTCACGACCATGTGGAGGGAGGGGTTGTCGGGAACGTCGAGAAAGGCGATGATACGGGTCTTCGAGCCCGATGGCCCGTCCATAATGTAATCCACTTCCTTGAGGATCTCTCCCTCATTGGAGAGTTTGAGTATTTTGTTTGTTATTCCAGGGTTGACCAAGAATCCGCCGTCGGAAGTCTCGCAGCAGAAGGTTGTCAGGGTATTGGTGGTTAATGGCAGCAGCGTCTCGAAGGCGGATTCCTGGGCGTGGACGCCCAGAAAGGCGACCAACATGCAAAGGGTTGTCAAGATTGGTTTGTTCATTGGCTGTTTCATATTACTCATAAATGTCAGGAACGCAGTTTACATCAGCCAAAGTAATATCCAGTTGAACGTTATAACAGCGGTTCTCATCCCTGGGCAAGAGTACCTCTCTCATATCAAAATCGACCAAGTGCTTAAAGTTCCAGTACTCACAACTGTCAAAGACTGCTTCAATGGCATGCAAGTAGTAGTTCATCCCCTCTGGATCAACACATTGTTCGTTGTCCCAAAAAGACCTCCATGGTAAAGCATAGCGACCATTCGGGCTGGATGTGTCAGGACAGTCCGACGAAAAAATCGTTATCGTTTCGTGGTTAGTAAAATATGCAGAATAACCCGGACCACATCCAAGAAGGCTCATTCTGGCTTGAAGTTTCGCTTTTAGTTCAGTGACACAGTCCCTACCTACGCATTGACCCTCATAAAGATCACATTGACCACGATATTGGAAATCGTACCAATAAGCGGAAGGGCCGAAATCCGATGCTCCATATTCGTTTGAAAAAGGAGACTCTAGCATACGTGTAACCACATTTATTCCAAGCGTTCCAGAATAATCGTCCAGACTCTCCATGGAATCTTCCGAAGCAATGGTCCTTATGCAGTAAATAGCCTTGTCTTCTCCGATTAAAACGTTGAATCTAGATAGTATTTCAGGCCTGGTGGTTTCATAAACACGATTCAACTCGCTAAGAAGAACTTCGCCTTCACTAACATTCATAGTGATTTTGAAGGTATCTGTCAACATTTCAGCCGAGTAATTGCTTGCATCACACATCGTGAAGTTCTGATAATTAGTTAAGGTGTTCAAGGCTTCGGCCAGCGGCATGGTCTCTCCGCTTCTCTCATTTGCGGCGGCTTTCATTCTTTCGCCGAAGGCAATCATGGTCTTGTCCATGTCGCTCAGTTCGTGACTTTTTACAAGGTTTTCGGTATTGTTGCTTTTCTCGTTGTCTTTCTTACAGGAGACAATAGTAATTGTGGTTACTGCAACCAATAAAATTGCTGAGAAGATAAATATTTTGTTTTTCATAGTTTTTGTTTTTTCCTTGTTTGTAACCATTCGGCACGAGCACCGAGTTGACGACTGTAATCAAATACAGCGTTGCCGTAGGAAAACGTCAGGGATATCTTTGAAGTGCGGCATCCAGAGCGGCTTGAGGGCAAGTACGTGCTGTTGGTTGATGACGTGCTCACCACGGGAGCCACTCTGGAAGCCTGTACCCTGAAACTATCGGCTATTCCGAATATTGTAATCAGTTGCGCTACTGCCGCTTGTGCGGGTTAATAGGTTGTATTACTGTTTAACGATTTTGTCAGAATAGGTCTTTCCGTTGTCCAGCGTCACGTTGATGGTGTAGGTACCGGTTGGCAGGTTCTGCATGTCGATGCTTTCGAGGCTGCCTTTTTGAGCGCCTAACAGGCGGCCTTGTAGGTCAAGCACTTCAACCTTGACGGGTTTCACGTCGGGTGAGTAGTGGACGTTCAGCTTGTCTACCACAGGGTTAGGATACATGAGATAGGGGCGAACGCTGTTTTCTGTTTCGGAGACTCCGGAGTTACCTTTTGAGAGCAGCACGAGGAAGAGACCGTTGACCATATTGCACCAATTCCTGTTATTGCCTACAACAGCTACGGATTCCTCATCAAGGATTTCTGTTGTCCAAGCTTGATAATACCGCTGGGTGTCGTTCAAGCCGCTGTATTCCCAGATGATGTTGAGATCTGTGTCAAGTTTGACGACGGTCAGTTGTTTTTCACCATTTGACGAACTTTCATCTCCTGTGAAGTAAATATTGTTCTGGTTGTCTTTTTTCAGGCTGCTGCAGTACATTTCCCTACGTCCGTTGTTCAGTTGGTTGAACCAGATTTCTTTCAACACGTTGCCGTCCCTGTCGTATTTGACGATACCGGTCGATTTGAAATCGTTGCTCCATTTGATGTTTCTTACGATGAGCGCTCCGCCCTCTTCAAGGCTCACAGTACCGTTAATAAGTCCGTTACTAAAGCAATTTGAGGGCGCTGATTGCCAATCTAAGTCGTAGGTGTTGGTGATATTGAAATCTTGGTCGAGTTCATAGGCAATAAAATGTTCTTGGCTTCCTCCGACAATGCCCGTACCATAGTAATTATAGCATGATGAGCTGTATTGGCTTAAACCTTCGGGTTCCCAGCTGGAAAAAGGTCCTGAGTAGTAATACATTTGTGGACTGGTGAAGACTTTTTCCGTCTTGAGTGTTCCGTCGAGACCGAAACGGGCAAAACAAGTCTGTTCTCTTGAAGGGACGCTGTACTGAAGGATGATGTCGTTGTGGCTGTCAAGCAACCAGGAGCCGACGCAGCTAACCAAGGCTTCGGAGTTGGTAAGGGGAACGGTCACCTCCAACTCGTCGCTGTAGTTCATCATGTCATCGAAAAAGGCAATTTTCAGATAACTGTTATGGTCTTCTTCGTTAACGACGCAAGCGTCCACATTGCAGTAGGAGGAGTTACCGTCCTGATGCAGTCGTGTCCAAAGGTGCGCTGTTTCGTCGGTGGACTCAACAAAGAGAGAGTCGTAGACATTGAGTCCGTCCTTTGAGATCCAATAGTACTTGTAGCCCAAGAAATTGTCGAATCCCAGGTTTTCATTGACGAAGGGCTCTCCGTTTTCATCTAAGCCATAGATTAGGTTTCTGGAGAGGAGGTTTCCGTCGTTGAGTTGGATGACGCCATCGGCCCGCAGAAAATACCACCCCGCCGAGTGGTTGGTGATGGAGTCACAGTGTTGCTGGGCGTGGAATACACCCGGCAAGGTCAAAATGGCTGTTAACAACAAAACCACTTTGAAGATGTTTTTCTTTTTCATAACACTTAGTTTTAGATGAAACATAATATTTGTTTACCGGTGTTTACCTGTGATGTACAACGGTGTCCTGTTCGATAAACACGCCGTATCTTACCCTTGGTTGATGATAGAACTTCAAATGATTAGGTGTTTCCTGTTTGATAATATTAAAATCAATGATGCTATAGCTTATCATGCTGCTCTGACAGCTATCGACAGCCAATCCGGCATACGAGTCAAAGTAGTAGAAAAAATCATTTGCGCCCATGTTGCTGGGTATATGATGATAGGCAAATATTCTATAATTGTCATAATCTAGAACGTTCATGTCCGGGTAATTGTCATAATGGAAGTCAACGGTTTTGTGTGGGCTGAAAAACCCCTTGTTTGCTGGATTATATGCAACCAAGTTATTCAACAGTTTGCTCAAGGTATCAGTAAAAACATTATAATCACAATAATAATCATCGTCGAAATATGGGCTGAGTGTCGTGTACAGAGTTACTGCATCTGGGAAATACCAAGGTTGAGTAGGCCATCCTGAAGTAACCAGAATGGACATGATGACCGAACCATCGTTAGAGATATCGGCTCCTATGAAGCGAATATGCTTGTTTTCGAGGTTCAGGCTGTTTAAATGCGTTGTAATGTCAGCTGAGGCTATGGTGTAGAGTGAGTTCAGATCCGAGAGTTTTACCATGCCGTTTTCCACATTGATGTTATAATAGAGGGTATCGGACTGAAATTTATCAAAACGAGAGACCACATCGCCAAAATCATAGTTTGCGATGCTTGAAAGATGCCAGGCAGCATCTTCAATCTCCATCGTTTCATCATTTTCTCGGCTCTGCATCTTTTGTTTGAAGTCTCTTAGGTAGGCCTTTAAGTCGTCAATCTTTGGAGGTTGATAATATGATTTTTGGGTGTTGTTTCTGTTCGTTGGTTCCAGATACTCGCTTTTTTTGCAAGAAGTGGCGCAGAACGTCACAATAATCATGATAAGGGCTGTGAGAGTAAATAATTTTTTCATATTTTTTAAAATTGATAGGTTTCCAAATGATTAAGTAATAATAAAAGTCGTTAGTCTTCCACCTCGAACTCCCCGTAATACTCATCACCATTGGAGAGTGTAAAAGTGACAATGTAATTCCCCGCATTGGGAATGTAAACCTGCAAGCCATTCGGTGTGAGTACCGAAAGGCAATCTACCTGAGCACCTGAGGCTGTTGAAACTTCAACAGCAACTTGACCAAGATTTTCATTAAAAACTACCGAAAGCACATGATCATAAATGGAAAGCACAATACTGCCGCTTTTATCATTACTTCCGTGATGTGCTTTAATTATTATTATTTTAGGTGCTCCTTCTTCTTTTACATTTGTAATTCTTGTTACGCTGTGAGCGCAACATAATGCTCCCGAAAAGACTAAGCAGAGCATCAGAATCAGTCTTGATAATTTTTTCATCGTGTATTAGGTTTAACATCACGATGTAAAAGTACCGGGGTTCTAAAACCCCTGCAAGAACATGTTGGTTAGGATTGGTTAGGGTTTTTGACTAACGTCTTATCAATCAAATAAATGAAGAATCCTTAGCCATACCCATCAAGGTGATGGGAAGTGGATTATCGCTGCCGAATATCTTACGCATTTTACCATTGCGCTCAAAAACGGTATTGTAGGTGCGCTGCATCAAGGCGGCAATGTCGGCATCGGTCAGCCCCAACAGATAAAGGCAACAATAGTCAAGGTCACCTTTGGTAAGCTCTGGATAGGCCTTATTGAGGCGGACGGTAAACTGCCCGAAATGACGGTCGACGGCCAAACGCAAGTCCAGCAATTGCTGCTTGTCCAAAGCAGAGTCCTTATAGATGATATAGTCAATTTTCGATTTGAACTGCCCTTCATTCACCCGATCCATGATGAGACGGCATATAGGTTCTTCATCGAACGAGACAGCCTTTTCGGTTTTTGCAACCGAATCATCCATTTGCTTGATCTGGTCCTTCAGCTCGCGCAGTTCCCGGTTGCTCCGTTTCAGCCGGCCAGATATAGCCGCTTGTTCCATACGGTGGGTTTGTCGCTCGGCTTCAAGGACTTCTGCGTGCTGCTTTTCTCTTTCTTCCAACTCTTTTCTTGCCTGAGCCTCTTTTGCTTCCATCTCCTGTTGGTGATGTTTCTCTTTATCTTCCAAGGTCTTTTCCGCTTCAGCTTGTCGCCGTTTCAACTCTTCCTTATGTTGTTGCTCTGTTTTTCCAAGTATTCTATCAGCTTCCTCTTGCTGCTCTTTAAGAAGTTTCTTGCTTCTCAGTTTTGCCATACTAAGGATAGCTAAAGCAATCACAACAGCTATGGGGATGAAAACCTCCAAAGTTTTCTTTACAGCCTTCTTCCGTGCTATTTCAGCTTGTTTTTCCTGATTATTTATCAAATAGTTCTTAAACAACTCGTTAACCCTTGAAGCATCTGTTTTCTTCTCAATTTCCATCAAAGTAAAACTGGCAAGAAACGAAGCGTATTTATGTTCTTTTATGGAATCACCCTTGATTTGATAAATGTCACACAAGTTTTCCGCAGCCATAATCTTGGAAGCATTGTTTTCTTGTTGTTCAAATACATATTCCAAATATAGCCGTGCAGAATCAAATTGTTTATCTTCATATAGTATATTGCCAAGGGTCAATAATCTGGTTATTCTTTCGTCCTCATCTGCGGAAATAGAAATGATATGTTTCAAATTCTTTATAATGGAATCCGAGCTAATTTCTAAGTTATAAAAGGCAAATATGGATTTATTCACCATAATATCTCTATAATGAAGATTGTCAAAATCCGGCATTTTGGCCAAAGCTTGATCATAATAGAAAGCAGCACTATCTTTTTGGTTAACAACATCGTATTGGATTCCTAAACTATATAATAAATTAGATATCCCATAAATGGAAGTTGGTTCTCGCTCACAATAAAGCAGTGCTTGTTTATAACATGTGATGGCAGGTTCGGCCAACAACTGTTCCTCAAACATATCCCCAAGACGGTTATAGATATACGCCATAAACTGTGCCTTTTTCCCTACCAGTTCCTTCTCTTCAAAATGTTCCTCCATCACTTCAAGGGCTTTCAGGTATTCCGCACAGGCCTGCACAATGCTGTCATTTTCGTAATAGCCCACACCATTCATATAATGAGCCCGCGCCGCCAAAAAACCGTCATCAATGGAATCAAAATAATCCACCGCCTTCAGCAAATCTTCTCGGTTTGTCTGTGCATAATTGTTTTTATACAACAGCTCCGAAATCAGCAGCTGGCAATAATGCCCGTTAAACTCATCCAGGCTATCCGCTGCCGCACTTGATGCAAACTCCATCATCACCTTCAAAGCACTGTCGGGCTGCTGCCACATCAGAGTGTCAATCTCCTCCAGCTCCTGGCACGGCCTCTCCATAGGCTCCATACTCGTGTTGCAAGCTGCCAGCATCGCCAGTCCAACCCCAAGGCCTATGATGTACAAAATCCGTTTCATGTTGCAAAAATAGTAAAATCCATAAAATTCAATTATTTTTGTAATTTTGTACCCAATAATCAAAACAATCAGCTCATGAGATTCTGTATCATTGGCGGCGTTAACGCCGATATCATAGCGACAACCTTCAATCAATTCGTACCGAACGACTCCAACCCGGGAACCGTACGCCTGATGGCAGGCGGCGTGGGACGTAACATCGCCCATAACCTCGCCCTGCTGGGCAACGAGACCGTCTTCCTGAGCCTCTTTGGAGGCGATACCTTCGGCTGGTTCACTGCGGACGTTTGCCGTAAGGCCAAGGTCGATATCAGCCTCAGCGACGCGGCTCCCGTAGGCACCCGTTCCTGCTTCCTCAGCATCAACAACTGCGACGGCGAGATGATTGGCGGCGTGTCAGACATGGTCTCCGTCGACGGCATCACCCCTGAGTGGATTGCCACCAAGCTCCAGAAAGTGGGCCCTGTCGATGCCTTCATCGCCGACACCAACATCCCTGCCGAGAGCCTGGCTTTCCTGATCGACCACGCCTACGCCCCACTCTATGTTGACGCCGTTTCAGGCGCCAAGGCGCCGAAGGTTCGCCTCGCATTGTCCCTTTCGGCAAAAAAGCACATCCATACGTTGAAGTGCAATAAGCTGGAAAACGAAATCATCGGTGAAATCGATGGCATCGGCCGTCGGTTTGTCAGCAAAGGTGCAGAAGGCGTAGACGTTTATGAGAAAGGCAAGATGACGCATTTCGACGCCCTCCCCTGCCAAGTGGTCAACACCAACGGCTCAGGCGACGCGCTGATGGCCGGTATTGCCTTAGCAGGCCCTCAAGCCTCCATTGAGGAAGCTGCCCGCATCGGCTTGAGATTAGCAAAAATCACTGCCGAATGTCCCGAAACCGTCAACAAGCAACTGAAGCAGCTTTATGAAGAATTATCTTGACCTCTCCCCTGAAGTGGATGCTGCCTTGAAGGCCGGCAAGCCCGTGGTGGCACTCGAGTCGACCATCATCTCACACGGCATGCCTTATCCACAGAACGTGGAGACGGCACTCAAAGTGGAACAGACCATCCGCGAAGGCGGTGCCACACCCGCCACCATCGCCATCATCGGCGGCAGGCTGAAGGCTGGACTGACCCCTGAAGAGATCGAATATCTTGGTAAGAAAGGCACTGCCGTCACTAAGGCATCGCGCCGCGACTTGCCCGTGCTCGTAGCACGTGGGCAAGACGGTGCTACCACCGTCACCACGACGATGATCATCGCCGCCATGGCTGGCATCAAGGTCTTCGCCACCGGCGGCATCGGCGGCGTGCATCGCGGCGCTGAGACCACCATGGACATCTCCGCCGACCTCGAAGAGTTGGCCCGCACTCCCGTCATGGTCATCTGCGCTGGCGCCAAGTCCATCCTCGACCTCGGCCTAACACTCGAATACCTGGAGACCAAAGGCGTACCCGTAATCGGCTACGGCACCGAGGAACTCCCCGCCTTCTACACCCGTAAAAGCGGCTTCAAGGTGGATTACCGTGTGGACAGTCCAGAGGAACTGGCTGCCATCTTCAAAGCAAAACTAGAGATGGGCCTCGGCGGCGGCATGCTCGTCACCAACCCCATCCCTGAAGCCTATTCCATGGATCCCACACGCATCAACAAAGCCATCGACGAAGCCGTCGCCGAGGCCCAGCAACGCGGCATCCACGGCAAGGAGACAACGCCATTTCTATTAGCTAAAATCAAGGATATCACTGGCGGCGACAGCCTCGCCTCCAACATTCAGCTGGTGCTTAACAACGCCAGACTTGCGGCCAAGACAGCCGCAAGTCTGATCGGTTAATCATTATAAGGAATCACCGGCTTCTGTATCGCCTTCCTTAGCACGCTGCTCGAGTTCCATCTTACCGAAACGCAAGGTAATGCCAGCCGAGATGTAACGGCTGTTCAACATCTTGCGGGTGCTGTCGGAGAGATACAATGGGTTGGTATTGCTCGAACCTGAACCAATCTTGGCTCCCCAGTTGAAGATGTCCTGCACGTTGATGAACACTGACAGACGACGCTTGAAGAAATCGCTGCGGGCGCCAATATTCAGGAAATAACGTGCCTTGCTCTCGCTCATCAAGCCAATCGTGGGAGATCTGTAATTGGCCGAAGCCGTCAGCTGCAACTGGTTGAAAATCTTTGCCCAAGCGTTGATACGGATGCTGTACGACCATTTTTCAGTGGTCTCGCCATCCCAACGGTAACCATAGTTATAAAGGTTGGCAAAGAGTCTCACGTTGAAGAATCCCGAAGGACGGTAAGTCATGTTGACCGAAGTGCCGTAACGCCATGAGGAACCCAAGTTATACGGAACGGTATAGGTGACGAAATCGTTCAGATACTCATCGTATTCAGATTCCCTCAAATCATCAATCAAGTTGGTGCTCAAGCTACCGTAAGCCTCAACGCCCACGTTGCCAAAGTTATCGAAAAACTTCTGCCAACCCGCTTCCATATTGTGGGTAAAGCCGTTCTTCAAGCCATTGGGATTACCTGTTGAATAGCTCTGTTCGCCATATCTGCGGTAGGTGCTGATCTGATCCTCGTCGGGATGCGACATGCGCAACGAGTAGTTCAGTTTGAAGTTATGCATATCTTCGGTACGGTATGTCAGATGGATAGAGGGGCGCACATTCCAGAAGAACAAGGTATTCCTATCGGCAAATGGCATTTCACTGATGTAATCGTAATACACACGGTCGCCACCGCCGCCCACACCTGTGCTCAGCGTGAATCCACCCCAACGGTGAGTCCAGTTGACGTCAGCGTTCACGCTGGTCTCACTGCCATTGAAATGGTAGGTACGAAGCACGTCGATGCTGTCGTAATTCAAGCCTCCGTCGTTGGAATAATAGCGCTGATAGTCGTTGTTATGCTGCTGATGGTCGGCACGCAAGCCATAGCTGAGTTCCCCATCATCGCTGTAAGGACGGTTGTAACGGGCATCCAAGCTGACGCCGTAATTGAACTGGTCAGTCAGCAGATAGCGGTTCTCGTCACGGTCTTTGTAAACGTCGTAGAAACGGTTGTACCACTGCTTACTGGCGTTTTTCGAGATTCTGGAGTTCACGCCAATGCGAAGATTATGGCCTTTCTCATCGAACTTTTTGGTGTAGTCGACGCCAAAGTGACCAAAGCCCGACTGGCCTCTGGTGGTGTCGCCGATGCTATAGCTTGAGACACTGTCGACAGGGATGTAAAACTCCCAATCCTCAAGACGGCTGCTATAGTTTTTGCTGTTGTTGTAGAAACCGCCTGCGTCAACAGAGATATCGCTCATGGAGTCGATTTCGTAATCGACATTCGCAAAGAAGTTTCCGCTGATTCTGCGGTTGTCCTCATTTTGAGAGGAAGTCTTGTACCAAACAGTGTCGTACACGCCTTCTGTATCGGTCTTTTGGCGGGTCATCTCCCATCCCTCAACGGTGTTAAGTCTATCGCTGTAACGACCTGAGGCAAACAGGTTAATGCTCAGTTTTTCCTTTTTCCACATATAGCTGACCCAAGGCGACACGAAAGGCTGGTTAGAGCCGTTCACGCCGAAGCTCACAAACTGATTGCTCTTGATGTGAGCCGAAGTCACAATATTGATCACCGCCTCGGCATCCGTGGCATACTTGGCTGAGGGGTTGGTGATGGTCTCGATACGGGCGATGGCGTTGGCTGGAAGCGTCTGGAGATAGGTCTTCAGGTTCTCCTCGGTAAGCTTTGAAGGCTTGTCGTTGATCCAGATCTCCACGCTCGACACGCCTCTTAACGTGATATTGCCTTCCACATCGACTTCCACGCCTGGTGCATTCTGAAGGGCGTCCTCCGTGGTACCCGTTTGGATGGATGGGTCTTCAGCAACGTTGTAAACGAGCTTCTCACCATCCATGGCGTAAATCGGGCGTTCGGCGCTCACGGTAACCTCGCCAAGCGAGATCATGCCCGACTGGAGGTTAAGCGTTCCAAGGTCGGTATTATTGGAGACATGGAACGGCTTCACGAAATTTTCATAGCCGATGGCCGACACGCGAAGCAGGAAAGCGCCCTGAGGCACTTCTGTAAGCTCAAAACGGCCATTGATATCGCTGATACCGCCTTTCACGAAGGTCGAATCGATGGAGTCGAGCACTGCCAGGTTCACATAGGGCAAAAACTCGCCGGTCTTGGCATCGCGCAGCAATCCAACCACGGTAAAGGTATCCCCTGCCCTGACTTTTTTCTTCTGTTTTATAGGGGTATTGTTTTGATTTTGATTCCAATCACCTCTGTTGTCGCCAAAAGGCGGACGGCCTCCGGGTGGGCGGCCTCCAGGTGGACGGCCTCCGGGAGGTCTACCCCCTGGGAACTGAGCTTCACAAAAAACTGCCGACATCACAAGTGTCGTTAACAACAATGCTCTATACAAAAACGATCTTTTCATAAATAAAAATAAGTTGCTGCAAAGTTACACAAAACCGACTTAACTCGACGGCGTTTCAGACCGCATTTTTGCCGTTTTGGATCTTCTCAAACAGCTCTGGCAACCTTCTGGCGATGACAACAGGCTTGCCGTTTTCCGTAAAGCAATGCGTGCTCTGTCCGACACATACGATCTTGTCGCCCACCCGCATCGTGTATGTAAACTCAAACTTGAGATCCTGCATGTTGCTGATGCTCACCTCCACTTCAATGACATCCTTAAATGTGGTAGGTCGCTTATAGTTGCAACTGACGGAAATCACTGGCGACACGACACCCTCAGCCTCAATCCGGTCGAAGCCGTAACCCAGCTGGTCGAGATAGTCCACACGGGCCTCTTCCATGATGCGAACGTAGTTGGAATGGTGTGTGATGCCCATGCGGTCACACTCGTAGTATTTAACTTCGTGCTTGTAAGTATTCATAAATCAGGATTTTACTTTTTCAATTTTTTAATTGACCGCAAAAATAGCGTTTTTTGAATTGGGAATCGTTATTTTTTGTAATTTTACACCTTTAAATAGAAACTAAACACAACAAAACACAATTCAATATGAAAGCATTAAAACTCATGTTGGTCCTTGCGACCGTAACAATGGTCGCCGTGTCATGCGGCCCCAAGAAACCAAAGACTTTGGTACTCTATTATTCACAGACTTCAAACACCAAGGCAGTGGCTCAAGAGATTGCCAAACAGATGCATGCCGACATGGAGGAGATCGTCGTCGTGAACCCATACGATGGCGACTTCCAAGCAACCGTCGACCGCTGTCTTCAGGAGCGCGAACAAGGTATTATCCCTGAAATCAAGCCCATCAAAGCCAATCTCCAAAAGTACGAAACCATCTTCATCGGCTACCCCGTGTGGTTCGGCACATTCGCTCCACCTATTGCCTCCTTGTTGGATCAGATCGACCTGAGTGGCAAGACCGTTGTCCCCTTCTGCACCTTTGGCAGCGGTGGTTTATCCTCAAGCACTCAAGACTTGGTCCGGAAACTGCCTAACTCAAGAATTCCATCGGGTTACGGCGTTCGCGCTGCACGTTTGGCAGCCATGCCCAATGAGGTCGACCAATTCCTGAAAGAAAACCAATTCATCGAGGGTGACTTCATCAGATTGGAAGACTTCAACGAACTGCAACCCGTGACCGAAGCCGAAGAAGCCATCTTCAACGCTGCCGTTGGCGACTACCCGATGATCCATGCCAAGGCTGAGTATTTCTGCTCACGCACCATCCTCGGTGGCACCGAATACCTGTTCATCGCCTCCGACCTTCCTCGTGAGGACGCACCCGATATGCCTCCAGCGGGTCAGATGAAAGTCTATGTTAATGTATTGGACGGTCAGACACCTGAGTTCACTCAAGTAGTTAGAAAATAAAAATGACGATCACTGAACAAGATAAAAAATTCATGCGCGAGGCCATCCGTCTTGCCGACGAGAGCGTTCGGAACGGCGGAGGGCCTTTCGGCGCCGTTATCGTGAGGGACGGTGAGATCATCGCAGGCAGCTCCAACAGCGTCACCATTGACAATGATCCTACCGCCCATGCCGAGGTGAACAC
>JAEEGG010018096.1_pt1 | contig 14397 bp, 14 predicted proteins | sample 9134161 | NCBI WGS metagenome assembly JAEEGG01 (sample SAMN16246543, study PRJNA631951) | gut metagenome | biome: gut microbiome; feature: rumen; material: CR-attached | host: Bos | place: Iran: Karaj | collected 2018-10
CGTCTTCCAAATCCTCCGTGTCGATGTTAAACATCGAGTGGATGTCAATGCCCTTTTCAATGATTTCCTCGGCATTACATCCGAAGATGTCGCAGGCTCTGGGGTTGATGTTGACGAGCCGGCCGTCTTTGTTGAAGAGGATGATGCCCAGAATCGGGGTGTAGAAGATGGACCAGTAGCGCAGCGTGCGCTCTTCGTCGAGCCGCTTCTGCTGCTGTTCCTCCGTCACGTCCTTCTTGGTGCCGATGATGACGGCGGGGTTCCCTTTCTTGTCGCGTCTCAATACGGACAGCACGATATGGTAGTCGCGGTCGTTGGTGTCGTCCATTCCCGGGCTTTGCTCGCCTACCTGCAGCCTTTCCACGTCCTTGGCACGCAGGTTCAGTTCTATCTCCTTCTCTTCCTCATTGGTCTTTCTGGTTTCTGTGAGTTTGTCTAGGGCCGACTTCAGACTGATGAAATCCTCGTGGCTGTATCGCTGCGAGAATTCCTCCATCGAGTACGTGTAGGCCACCTGTCCGTTATCGTTATGCCAGGAGAACTGGTTCTTCTTGATGTCGTAGGTCCAGATGTGTACCTGACTGGTCTGCAGAATTAGCGCCAGACGATTGTTGCGCTTCACGTTCTCGAGCCTTATCTTTCGGTTTTGGATACGGTAACTGATGCCGTAGACGGCCATGAAGACGAGTAACAGCAAGCCGCCGCCCAGCAGATACCACAGTCCTTCCGGCTCTTCCTGATTCTGTCGCTCGGGATAGAACCACTTGTCCTGCAATGGTTGTATCTTATCGTTGGTATAGAGCTTGGTATAGGCCTCGTCGAGTTTGTCAAGCAGTTGCTGGTTGTTCGACATGAACTTGTACTCACCATGAGGCATATTGACAGGCGTCAGTTCAAGGTCGTCGATGTGGTAGCGGTTTATCAGCCACTTCAACGAAAGGGTATTCCAGACAATCTGTCCCTCGCCCTTGGCACTGACCTCCTGAATGGCTTCGCTCATGTCCCTGACGGGAATGGCATTCTCGCCCCATTCGTATTCCAGCATTAAGTGATAGGCCAGCGAACTGTCGCAGACTATCACCTGGTGGTTGCTCAGGTCGCGGAAACGCTTGATGACCACCTCATTATTCTTCGGCGTCACCACACTCTGGGTGAAGAGAGTGACAGCATTCTTCGAGTATTTGCCAAACTCGTTGTGGAATCCTACGGCCAGTCCCAGCATCAGGTCCGATTTTCCTTCCTTCAGGTCGCGGAAGGCTTCCGACGATGGTTTCAGCCTAATCTCGTAGGGAATGTCCAGCTCCTTCATGATGAGCCGGATCAGGTCGACGTTGAAGCCGTCGGGGTCACCGTTGTCGTTCAGGAACGAGTAGGGCCACAGATCAAATACGTCTTCATAAATCAGCGGTCTTTTCTCTGTGAATACCCTTGTAGTGTCTGATTGGGCAAATGTTACAACCAATGAGAGATGTACAGAGAGCAGCAACATCATTGCTCTCTTATACCATAATGTTTTATCGCATGTGGGTTTATGCATATCGTACATCTGTTAGAAAAAACACCTAAATCGCTGCAAAGATACAAAAAAAACAGCAAACGCCATCCATTAATCACATTAAAAATGTGATCTCATATACTAATCCATACTTTTCATGCAGTTTCCGAAGAGAGCCATCTGACTTCATCTGACGGATGGTAGCGTTTACCAACTCCAACAGATCCTCCTGCCCCTTACGCATCAGGACGCCAATCTCGCTGTGGGTAAAAGGCTTATTCAGTAATGGTGCGGCAAGCCGAGTGTCGGTTTGTATATAATATGGAGCCTCTGTGATTTCCGTTATCATTACGTCGGCCTCGCCCTCGGCAATGAGCGACGGGATTTCCTCGTTCTTAGAGTGAACGATGATGGTGGCTTGAGTCAGGTTATCGTTGGCAAATTTCTCATTCAGTCCACCAGGATTCACCATCACACGGACTTCGGGCTTGTCGATGTCGACCAACGACTGGTAGCGGTTGGCCTCCGAAGTACGGCAGAGGATGGTCTTACCGTTTGCCAGATAACCGTCGCTCATAAGCATCGTTTCGCGGCGGGTATCGGTGATGGTGATGCCGCCAATGGCGAGGTCGAACCTCTGAGGTTCTGCCAATACATCTGCTGTCAGTGTAGGCCAAGAGGTCTTTTTGAATTCCACACCAACGCCCATCCTTCTCGCAATCTCCTTGGCCACCTCAATGCCAAAGCCCCAGTAAGTCCCGTCTTCCTCGCAGAAGGATAGCGGACGGTAATCGCCAGTAGTACCAATGAGGATAGTACCTCGCTCAACAATCTCCGCTACTTTTCCCTTGGTTTCCTGTTGGACGAGATTTCGAGTGCCGCATGAGCACAGGAATACTAACTGTGCTATCAGGAAAACCGCTGCTGCAGTGCCCATGATACGGGAACTGAGGCGTGCAACCGAATCATTCATAATTGTATCCGTTTTAGTTCGTGAATTTTGGATATTACCCCATTACCACATCGAGTACCATCATCAGCACGAAACCAATGGCGAAACCGATGGTGCTGAGATTGGAATGCTGACCGCTGGATGCTTCAGGTATCAGTTCCTCGACTACGACGTAAAACATGGCGCCTGCGGCAAAGGCGAGCATGTAAGGGAGAACGGGCATGAGCAGTGAGGCCAACAGCAATACAGCAATAGCGCCTATAGGTTCTACGGCTCCACTCAATGAGCCAATGATAAATGAACGCCAGCGACTATTGCCTGCTGCTCGCATCGGCATGGAGATAATGGCTCCTTCTGGAACGTTCTGGATAGCGATACCCACTGAGACAGCCAGTGCACTGGCGAGGGAGAGGTTTGTTGCACCACTATCAGCTCCTGCGAACACTACGCCTACAGCCATACCTTCAGGCAGGTTATGGATGGTGACGGCCAGGGCCAGCATCGCCGTCTTCGACAGGTGCGACCGCATGCCCTCAGGTTTATCCGTACCGATATGCAGGTGTGGTGTTAATTCGTCAATGAGCAACAAAAAGCCCATGCCCAACAGAAAGCCAACAGCCGCTGGAAACACAGCCCATTTGCCGCTATCGGCCTCCATCTCCATCGCTGGAATCAGCAGCGACCATACCGATGCAGCCACCATCACACCTGATGCAAAGCCAAGTAATGCTTTTTGCATGCGTATAGGCATTTCGTCCTTCATGAAGAACACGAAGGCTGAGCCGAGCATCGTGCCCAGCAGCGGAATAAGCAATCCAATAATTAATGTTGACGTCATATTAATGATCTCCAAATCTTGCTGCGAAGATACGCAAAAAATCCCAAAGCCTGTCGCCCGCGGAAAACACTTTAACTCAGATTAACATGGTGCGATGTCGTAAGTTGGTAATTTTTTGCTACCTTTGCCGAAAAATGATACGTAAATACATCAAATTTGCAGTTCTTCCGCTCTTGGCTGTATTGCTGACTGCTTGTAGCAAGGACGATACGGACGACGACCAGCCGCCTCAGGATGTCACGCGTTGGGAGTGTATCCTGTTTGGCTCATATCCTGCCAACGAGGTCGTTAGCGGCAGCTTCAATGCTGTGGATGACTATGCATTGGTGGATGGCGATGTGATCGTAGATGCCACACTCTACAGCCAACTGGAGAATGCCCAGTGGACTGACGACGATACGGAGATCAATGGCAAGCGTTACCACAGGCTCAACGCCACAGGTGCCGTGAGTTATGCTGACAACAGTCCTCAGCATTACCGTTGGACTGACCCCGATGCCTGGCACTACTTTGCCTATGCACCCATCAAATGGCGTATTCTGAAACAGACTGGCGACAAAGCCGTGCTATTAGCCGACCGCATGCCCGATACCTGCCCCTTCAACGATACCTATATCGATACCAGTTGGAGCGACTGCTCGCTGCGCCGTTGGCTGAATAGCGAGTTTATGAGTAGAGCCTTCTCAGCGTCGGAAATAGCCGCCATTGAGGAGACGGATGTCAAGAATGTTCCCAACTTCTATTTCGGCACTGACTGCGGCCCTGACACCAAGGACCGCGTGTTCGTCCTTTCCGAAAGCGAGACCTTCTCATCGCCCTTAGCTGTGGAGTACGGCTTCTCCGACAAAGATTACGGCAACGACCCTGCACGCCGATTCCGTTCGACGCTCTATGCCAAGTGCCGTGGCGCCTGGTGGTCACCGGTGGATCAATACCGCGGTGTCTCCTTCTGGTTTATGCGCTCCGTAGGCTATACAAAAGCCAATGTGGTGTATGTCGGCGAATCGGGTGACACTTACAACCGAGGTATTGTGGTCATCTGCAACGATTCTGCCGTATTGCCGGCCATCACGCTCAATCTCTCAAAAGCCGACTATCAGCCGGCACCCCCCGTTTATTCCACCGATATTATCCAGTAAACTATGGACAACAAAACAAAGATATACACATTCCTTGTATGGCTTCTAATGCTGGGAGCTGTGACCACGTCGTGCAGCAAAGACGACGAGGGCAGCAGCAACCCCCCCAGTGAGGAACGATATACTGGCGATGCGTATAAGGACCTGCACAGTCCTTGGGTGAAGGATCCAAGTCTGATGACTCATTTTACACGATGGGATTGTGTCCTGTTCGGCTCATACCCCACCAACGAGGTAGTCAGTAGTAGCTTTGATGCTGTGGATGGCTATGCGTTGGCTGAAGGTGACGTGATAGTAGATGCAGCTCTCTACAGCCAATTGGAGAAAGCCCAATGGACTAACGACGACACGGAAATCAACGGTAAGCGCTACCACAGACTGAACGGTTCTGGTGCTGTCACCTGTTCCACGAACAGAGAGCAACATTATCGATGGGCCGACCTTGATGCCTGGCACTATTTTGCCTATGTTCCCATCAAATGGCGCATTCTGAAAATCAGTGGCACCAAGGCGGTGCTTCTGGCCGACCGTATGCCAGACACCTGTCCTTTCCACGACAAAGAAGAAGCTGTGAACTGGAGCGGGAGCCACTTGCGTCAATGGCTTAACAATGAGTTCCTTACCCGCGCCTTTTCCGACGCAGAACGCACGGCCATCGAAACCACCGACGTTAAGAATCCTGCCAACCCTCACTACGGCACCGACTGTGGGCCTGATACGCAGGATCATGTGTTCATTCTTTCCAACGACGAGGTTTTTGCCTCCTCGTTGGCTTCAGACTATGGCTTCTATGCAGGTAGTGGCATCGACGATTCTGCCCGCCGTTTCCGCTCTACGCTTTATGCCAAGTGCCGTGGTGCCTGGTGGTCATCGGTTGAGGGCTATCGTGGCAACTCCTTCTGGTTCATGCGTACCAGCGGCTATACATCCAGCAGCATCACCTATGTCTGCGACTTCGGCTATCTGTATAATCAGGGCACTGCCGTCACCTGCGATGATGCCGCCGTGCTGCCAGCCATCACTGTCGATTTGGAAAAAGCCATTTATCAGAAGACCACGTCTGTCGAATCCACAGATGTGAATAAGCCGATCTGACTCTGCACTCGCTGCTCTAAATCCATGTCTGTTTTCTCCAAAGACCTTCTAACGGTCCGCGAGGATGGCTGCTAAACCAATAGCGGGCAAAGAGATACTGCACGATCACCATGCCACATCCCACCATCACGGCGTAGGTAATGCCTAATAGGTGGTAGCAGGCCAAACCATAGCCGCAGAAGATGGCACAGCCGATGACGGACTGGAGCAGATAGTTGGTCAGGCTCATACGTCCAAAGATGCAGAGATGATGCAGTACGCTGCGAACACCTTCGAAGGCATACCATGCAGAGACAATGGCCGAGACAATCATCAGCAGGATAATGAGGTTGTAGATAGGTTTAAGCCATGAATCCAACTCACCGAAATCCACGAAACTAAACGCAATGACAACGATGGCAGAGCAGATAAGGATGCTATGCCATATCTTCAGATTTCGTCCCTCATTATAGAAAAGTCTCTGCCGACCCAACTGCATGCCGAGGATAAACAGGCAAAGCAACTGCGTCAGTCGTCCGCTGAAGATATTGAAACGCAGATTCACCTCGAACCCGTATCGCAGGTTAGTAAGCGTGTTCTCCAAAAAAGTCCCATGCTCATGAGCGCTGTTGATATAACCGGATATTTCCCAGAATCTGGAGAAATCGATGGTGGTACCCGTCAGCAGACAGTAAAGCTCTACAGGCTGAATAGCCAACAGGGCGATGATACACCACACCCACTTCGACGGCAGATAGCTGATGGGGATGAGCAGCATACCATAACACGCATAGAGCATCAGGATGTCGCCATCGTAGAAGGCCACGTTGATAACGCCAAACATAAACAGCAGACACATGCGCCAGGCAAAGCGTAAGGAGAAGTTTTTGCCTTTCTGCTGCTGGTTGTCGTTCATGATGAAGAAACTCAGTCCGAAGAGCATAGCGAAGATGCCGTACATCTTGCCTGAGAGCAACCAGGCCAGCACATCAGCCACCATCTGGTCGCTCGCCAACGGATGAACTATCGGCTCCTGAGTGAAGATATTGAAGTGCTCTACGGAGTGATACAGGATGATGCCAGCCACAGCGATACCTCTCAGGGCATCAGCCACATCAATTCGGGTGTTGGGTAAATTGCGGGTTTTATACATAATGCATTAATAATGTTCTATAAAGTCGCGCCCCTGATACTTAGCACTACTCAGTTCCTTAATCACTCGTTTGTACTGTGCCAGGTCCTGCGCCCCAACCATCGTAGTCGCAAGCGCCATCAGAATCATTGTAATAGTCTTTTTCATAATCACTTGTAGAACGTAATCCAATTGGTCCTATACTTGTAATTTGGAGCCATTTTGCTCTCAGGGAAGAGCACTACCACCTTCCCCTTCTTATCCCGATACCAAGCATAGTTCCATCCCCTGCCCATATCCAGATAGAGCGCATGAGTAACCTTATAAGCACTCAATGACTTGACAAAGTTCTCATAAGTCATCTTTTTCTTTGACTCAACGATACACAGCTTACCATCCTTCTCACATAGCGCCCTATAGATATTTACATTATTCCTCATCTTCGAGCCAATAGGCCTGGCAACTCCATCCTTGATGATCATCAGCTGACAGAATCCCATATTCCATCCATCGGCCTTAGTTGGGAAATCCGCTTTCTGCATAAACTTCCATTGGCCCTTACCCCATACGAAGCCGCCTGTATTCGCCTTGCAGCTATAGCCCTTCTTCATTTCTCCACTGCAAATATGGTTATCAGCGACATTCAAGTGCTTGAACTCTTCCAGCAACTCACCAGTAAATGCCGCCTCACAACAAAACTCCACATCCTTCTGTGCAGCCTTTGGCATCTGTCCACATACCAAGTCAATCCTTGAGTACTCAGGATAGTACACATTGAGATTGGCCGTTTTCTCAACACTCACCGCATGGCCTGTTACAGACAATGCGCTCAAAACTACTATAGATAATAACTGCTTCATACGTATAATATAAAAGAACACTAATCAAATTGCGGAATCTTTTGCGGTCAATACAACCTGGCATTTCAACTTTCGATGATAGAAAAAGCAAATCAATATAATAGTCTGTGCCATCAATTGTGAAACATTTCTTCGTCGCTATAAAATCGAGCGACTTTCATCATCCTTGTGACAGCAGTATAGGTATATCCCTTGCCATAACGTGCAGTCAATCTTTGCGACAGTGTCGCAAGAATTCTGCTGCCATAGGCAGAATACTGCTTGTAGCCCATATCCTCATTGATATAATGGCCTATATGCCAAAACATCAAGTCAGAATGCTTGTTCACATACACGACAACCTCTTGCCGTGCATTGTCAATAATGTCGGATACTCCCTTATAAAGGCTATCACTTACCTGCTCAATTGCTTTCGTTTCAACTATTTCGTTTGCCATATCTCATTTCGTTTGCAAAGTTAATGCGTTAGCCGTGGGGACAGGTACCTGAGTCATAGCAGCCGTCATACCCAAGTACCTGTCCCAGCGACTACATTGCCCTTCAATGGTATGACCGTTGCCCTGGACACGCGTACAGACCTCTTGCTGAAGCATCCCTCTACCCGCCAGCTCATCCGTGAACTGATGATGGAGGTGGTGGGAGCAGCCCGTCATCAGGGCATCAGCGGGGTCGACGAGGCTTTCGTGGAGAAGATGATTGACACTACGGACCACATGACGCCTTACAGCCCTTCAATGAAGCTCGACTACGACTTCCATCGTCCGATGGAGATTCACTATCTTTACACCCGTCCTATCGAGATTGCGCGTGAAGCCGGTTTCCGCATGCCTAAGCTCGAGATGCTCGAGTCTGAGCTCCGCTTCAAGGAGGGCCACCGATAAGGGGAAAAAAACTCACAGGGTGACAGGTACTCTGTGAGATTGTGTTCTTTTCTGTTACCTTATCGCTATATACCCGCTCTCGTCAATCATATCAGCACCCTTCTCGGTGAAGAGAAACTGGTAGAGTTTGTATGCCATGCTCTCATGGTTTTCCGACTTGCGGACCGCAGCATATATGCTTGACACGAACGGATACCTGTTTCCCCTTAGCGATTCTTTGCTGGGGGGCACGCCGTCGATAGAAAGCATATTCACCTTCATAAGATCTCGAACCATTGCTGTACAGTAGAAGAAGGGCGTATAGCCGATGCCATATTCATCATATTCAATTTGTGCGTAAGGAGAGATCATCTGAGAACCGATGATTTCCGGCATATATGTTCCGTCAATCATCGTGAGGCCATTCATAACCAGTGTCTCCATCTTCTCCTGGCTCCCGGAATCGGCATCACGTATATATGGAGTAATGGCATGGTCAACGCCGCCAACCTCCTTCCAGTTGGTAATCTCTCCGGTATAAATCTTCCGAACCTGGTCAGTCGTCAGGTTCTTGACGGGATTCTTAGGGTTAACAATGAACACCAAAGCGTCGATGGCAAGTGGAGCTGTTTCCAGTTCTACGCCTAAGGATTCTGCCGTCACCTTTTCATTCCTGGAAATATCACGGCTCGCAATGATTACGTCGGTCTTGCCTTCGATAAGATTCGTATAGGCTCCGTGCGTGCCGCTGCAGAGGTTTTTGGCATTGTAATCATCTAAGGAGAAGGATGATTCCGTCCAAAAGTCTGGCATAATTATATAGGACGTTCCACTCAACCAATCCACTTCCCACTTGTAAGGCACCCCAAGCAGTTTATAGGCCACAAGATCCCGCACCGGGCGAGTGCTTGTCGAACAATCCGTTTTCGGCCACTCTGCCAAGAAAATGCCAAAGACTGTTTTATCGTCATTGTCATCTTTGCCGCAAGCAGATAATAGAAACAAACTCGCCAGTCCGGCAAGTAGCCAAATGGCCAGTCTGTTTGATGTCTTATTCTGTTTCATATTGCTTAATACTGATTAATTAACATTGCAAAGGTAGGGATTATTTGCGAAACTACCAAAGGTTTCAGGGAAAAATCGAAAATTGATTTTCCCAATCAGCATAAATCAAACCTCACAATGTGTCTGACACTTTGTGAGGTATAGGCAAGACTCAGGAAGACTCGTTTGAGAACCTGATAGAGTATGTGGGTGCAGACGGGAAATACATCTCCATCACCAAGTCGGTCACCATCTACTATCCCAAGGACTACCTGAAGGGAGTGGAGATTGTTGACACTCCAGGATTCAACGACCCTATCGTTTCGCGTGAAGAGCGCACGTCGGCTTTCCTGATGAAAGCCGACGTCGTGCTTCTGATGCTCTATGCTGGCCGACCGTTTGATGCTACCGACGTTAGCCGTGGGGACGTTAGCCGTGGGGACGTTAGCCGTGGGGACAGGTACCTGAGTCATAGCAGCCGTCATACCCAAGTACCTGTCCCAGCGACTACATCTGTCCCAGCGACTACATCGACGAAGACCATAGTAGAAGTTGAATCCGTCAATGTAGAATGTTACGCGTTGTGCCATATTGCTTATGTCTGTATAATAAAAAAGCCGTCCTCGGACGGCCATGTCCATTCAAGAAAGAATGGCGGAGCTTAATAATTTGTTGCAAAGGTAGTCTTTTTTTGCGATACTTGCAAATATTTTGCACGAAAAGTTTTAGTAGCACGAAGAAAATGCCCCATCCTGCCTGTCCGATTAACGAAGTTTAACTGGCTCCAAAGACCATCTCGCGGGTTACGGATAAGAAACCTAACTCCTTCACCAATCCTCCCCAATTTGCTTTCAGCCTAAAACTGAACTTCCTCGTTTTTCCCCGTCTTGCCTTTATTACAGGCCGAATTGCGTTAATTCTCCAAAATCCGTTGCTCTTTACAAGCTTTTTTCGTAACTTTGCCATCATAATGGCTTAGTTACTCTGTCTCGGCATAAAAAAGATTAAAATCTTTTGTTCTGCGCTCGACTTTTCGTAACTTTGCACGCTCAAATTGACGATATTATAAAGAACAACAAAATAAATTCGGATATGGAAGAAAAAGAACTGAAAGCGAATGATATACCTTGGGGTTATCCCTTGTGTTTCAACGGTGAGTGTGCAGATAAGGACAAGTGCATGCACTATCAGGCTGGGCTGCTGATGCCCAAAGACAGATACAGTGGAGCGGCCGTCTATCCTACAGCTTGGGAGGATGGTAAGTGCCGTTGTTTCTGTGAGAAGAAGCTGGTGAAGAAAGCATGGGGCTTTACGAAACTCTATGATAACGTTCCTCGATGGCAAAGGGCTGAGGCTCGTCAGTGTGTGCATGCATTATTCAGCGGCGGAAATGGGCCGTACTATCGAGTGCACCATGGTGAGAATATGCTCTCGCCCCAGAAGCAGGAGGAGATTTTGAAGGTCATCGCCACGTATGGTAGCATTGAGGGCATTGGGTTTGATCATTATGTGATGGATTGGGATTTTGAATAATTGTTAGAATTATGATCTGCTTCTACTGATTATTGCGTAAAGTGCAATTTATCAGCTGTTTAGACAGAATTCTACCTCTATTTTGCATCTACAATACCTCTACAAAGCCTCTACTTTCCCTCTACATAGTAGCAAGAAGACGGCATCGTTCGTTAAGATGGCACAAAATTCTCGTTAATGGAATGAATATTCCCAACGTGGGAATATGATGTTCCCACCGTGGGAACATAGTTTTCCCAGCGTGGGAATGCAGATTGTAGAGGTATGAGAGATTGATGTAGAGGTAAGGTAGATGAAAAGTAGAGGTTTAATAGAGGTAAAATAGAGGATAATAATTGTGGAGATATTTGCGGAATCCATTTAAAATAAGTAATTTAGCAGGCAAAATTCAACCATTTAGTAGAAGGAAAATTGAAATTAAGATATTATGAAGATAAGTTTATTGAAAGTATCGCGAAAGAAGGAGGTCATCAAGCGACTGGAGTTGAATGAGATTGCAGAGATGATCCGTGAGAATCCTGAAAAGGACAAGGTGTACAAACTGCGTCTGAATTATCAGTTCTATAAGCCCGTCAGACAGGAAGACGGACAGGTTATGGTGGATGATGAGAACTTTGTCAATCTGCCGAGGATCTGTTTTGCCGTTGAGGCCGACAAGTTCAAGGAGAAGCCGCGTTTCCTGGCCTATAATGGACTGGTAGTGATCGAGGTGAATGGACTGAAGACGTATGAGGAGGCCGTTGGCATTAGGAATCTGGCAGCAAGAATGGACGAGACGGTGATGGCGTTTCTGGGGGCATCGGGGAAGAGTGTGAAGATTGTGTGTGGAGGGGAGATGTTTGGAAACGGAAAATTGCCGACGAAGGAAGAGGAGATGCGGCAGTTTCATAAGAACCTGTACGAGACGGCGCGGAGGGCTTATCAGAACCAGTTCGGCCTGGACATCGAGTATCTGGAGCCTATGCTGGAGCGGACCATCTATCTGAGTGCCGACCCCGAGATGTACTTCAATCCCAATGCGCGACCCTTCAAGGCCGACTGCGAGAAGCACGACCAACCCGAGCCGACGCCCATCTCGTGGGAAAGTGATATGCTGATGCCTGGACGTACCATCACGCGTACCTATCATTTTAACTGGATCTTTATTCTACGTGAGGTGCTGGGTGAGTATTTTGACCTGCCAGACGAGGACCGTCAGATGCAGCTGTTGCAGCAGGTAGCCCGCAAATCGCTGGAACAGGGCATTCCGCTCTCACATGCTCAGGGCATGACGCTGGAGCATCCGCTGTTTCATAACGACCCAGACCTGGTGAAGAGCGTCTTTGCAACGACCTACGAGATTCCACTGATGGAAGAATACCAGAAGAATCACAAGATGAAGCCGCTGAAGAGCGTACCGCAGGAGACGCTGCAGACGATGCGGACGGAGATCTTCCTGACGGCTAACTACGATATGCGGAAGAACCTGATGACGGGTGTGGCCGAATATCGTATGAAATACTCTGAGGATCAGACATTTAAGCCGCTGACGGAGGAGGTGCGCAACGATATGACCATCGAAGCCCGCGAGCAGGGACTGAAGTCGTGGGATCAAGACGTGAACCGCTTCATCGACTCCACCCGCATCGAGCAGTATGACCCTGTGAACACCTGGCTCGACAAGTTGCCAAAGTGGGACGGACACGACTATATCGCCGATCTCGCCAAACGCGTTCCCACGGATCAGCCCCATTGGGAGAAGTATCTGAGGTTCTGGCTCATCGGTATGGTGGCTCAGTGGCGCGAGAGTGATAAGCAGCTGACAGGTAATGCGTTAACACCGCTGTTGATTGGTCGCCAGGGATGCGGAAAGACGCGTTTCTGCAAGATTCTGTTGCCACCAGAGTTGCGTGACTACTACAACGACAAGTTGAACTTCAAGAACGAGTTCGACCTGAACATTGCGCTGACCTCGTTTGCGCTGATCAATATCGATGAGTTCGACAAGACCACCAACTCTCAGCAGATTGTGCTGAAGTACCTGCTATCATCGAGCGATGTGAAGTTCCGTCCGCCCTACGGCAAGACCATCAAGCAGTATCGTCGTTACACCTCGTTTATAGGCACCACGAATCAGCAGCAGCCATTGGTGGATCCTACGGGTTCGCGACGTTTCGTTTGTGTGGGAATCCCTGCTGGTAAGAACATCGACTTTACGGATAATCTCGATCATCTTCAGCTTTATGCCCAGGCTCTATACCTGTTTAATAAAGGGGAGCGATTCTGGCTGAATGACGACGAGATACAGACGCTGATTGAGGAGAACGTGCCTTATCAGCGAACGGTCGATCTGGTGGAGATGATCAACGAAACCTTCCGCAAACCGAAGGACGACGAGGGCCGCTGGTGGGGAACCTCAGAAATACTGTCCACCTTCGCCAGCCGCTATGCCTATTTTGACGCCAAGCGGGCCACGCCAGCCGTGTTGGGCAAGGCGATGAACAACTTCCGCTTCAGTTTCCGTCATCGTATGGTGAACGGCTGCTCAGAATACTGGCTCTGTGAGAAATAAAACACAGAGTCAGTATATTCATAATGTATTAATCGTCTTTTGGAGTTCTTCCAGGAATCGGGCGGCGTGCGAACCGTCCATCTGGGCGTGGTGGAACTGGAAGGAGATGGGGAGCGTTGTCTTCAGCCAGCCCTTGCGGTAGCGGCCCCAGGCCAGGAAGGGGTTGGTGAAGATGCCGCTGTACTGATTGACGATGCAGTCGAGTTCCGTGCCAGTGACAGCCGATGTGCCGACGATCACAGCCTCATCGTCTAAGATGTCCTGACACGTCTGGCTGATAGTCTCTGTCAGATGCAGGTAGTTGGCATTAAACGCCTCCAGATCGTCGCAGACGGCAACGTCGCAGAAACTGAGTCCGCCCTTGACGTTATCCACTATCATGTTGATGGCCATACGGTCGTATTTGTACAGTTTCCCATCCTTAGGCAACATGTAAAACTCCTCTATCTTTGATGCAGCCTTGCCAATGCACCAGCAAAGCAGCATATTGAATTTCATACCGCGCTGACGGCTCACCTTACAGAGTCGCGTCACATCGAAGGTCTTGGTGAGCGTCACCATCGGCATAGGCGACTTCGTCCACAGTTCGAAGGCGATGGCTCTATTGGTGTTCTTGGGATCGATTTCCTGTTTCATTCCAGATCAATCATTTTTAAGTCCAAAGTGGAATGGCTTGTCAAAGTGGCGGCGGGAATAGTAGGTGACGGAAGGGTGGGAGAGGTCCATCACCATCGTCCAGGCGGTGCCGAGGAACTTCCCTTTCACCTCGGGTTGCGATACGGCAGCAATGGCATCGGTCAACTGCTTTTTGTTCATCACGCCACCCGTCTGGTCGAACCGCTGGCAAAGTCTGTCATAACGATCATCACCTTCTTTAAGTCCCACATTCAGTTTCTGCTCACACAAATAGTGATTGGCT
>JAEEGG010018097.1_pt1 | contig 14397 bp, 7 predicted proteins | sample 9134161 | NCBI WGS metagenome assembly JAEEGG01 (sample SAMN16246543, study PRJNA631951) | gut metagenome | biome: gut microbiome; feature: rumen; material: CR-attached | host: Bos | place: Iran: Karaj | collected 2018-10
TGTGTACTTGGTCTTTGATTTACTGTCAAAGGCTCCATGACCTATGCCTGCACCATAGGCGCCTCCATCGGCTTTGATTCTACCACCATGTACTTCAAGAGTACCTATGAAAGCGCCTTCTCCGCCACCTATGCCTGAGGCATTCTTGTAGCCTTTATAACCACTGGAAGTGCCTTGGTGCGCCCACAGATAACCTGCTCCGTCACCTTCAGACTGCCCGTAGATGGTCAACTTATGACCCTCCTCCAGCTTGATGCCACCGTAGCACTCCAATATTGTGCCGTCGCCCAGAATGAGGTGTACGTCGTCGCCCAGAATGTTCAGTGTTTGGATGTCGATGCGCTCGCCAGTCATGTAGTACCAGCCATTGCCTAATCCCATCCACGTGCCACTTTTAGCCACGTTGTGCAACGAGGTGGCATTTGCAGTCTCCGTCGTTGTGGTTACCGTTTTGTCTTCGCTATTCCACGTGCGCTTCAGATAGGTAACATTGTCACCCCAGACGCGCTGTCCTGCTATGCAAAGGAGCACTGTCATTAAAAGTAATTGTCTTTTCATATTTGATTCGCATTTTGAGTCTTTTGGTTTGTACGGTGCAAAGATACATTAAAATTCCGATAATTCTTGTCTGTTATTGAGATTTTTTGTACTTTTGCCACCAGAAAACAACGTAACTGTATAAAAAAGACAATGAAGAAACTTTTTTTGGGGGTCACCCTTCTGCTTTTGTTAGGGCAGAACACATGGGCAGCTGATGCCATCAGTTATATAGAACGCAGTTGGGACATCGATACAGAACAGGTGGTAGCAGCTACAAAGACGGTCAGTTCTTATACAGTGCTGACGGAATCTTTGAAAAACAATGGATGGTTAGGTGTCGGGGATGCTTACGGCGAAGCCTTCAAATGGTGTGTGGTCAAGGATAGTCTCAATATTCTAACCTTGAATGTTAGGGGTGAGGCTCATCTCATCCTTTGTGACGGTGCTAAGTTGGTATGCACGGGCGGCGTGTGGCTGGAAGGGCAGAACACGTTGTACGTGTATAGCCAGTCGGACGAAGACAAGGAGGGCAAGCTGGTGGTGACAAACTCGTATGAGAATACGGCTGGTATAGGCTGTGAAGGCGGGGCCAAGGACAGCAACGGGAACATCATTGGCATGGGTAATCTCATCATTCATGGTGGCGATATAGATGTTAGAGTTACCGATAAGAAGAGTGCAGCTATCGGCGGCGGTGAAGACCGTGGCATAGGCGGTTCGTTCATCATGTATGGCGGCGACCTGTATGCCTCTACTGTCGTGGACGGCAAGGAGACGTGGGGTGCAGCCATCGGCGGCGGCTACGATGGCGGTCAGGGAGCTGCCGTCAATATCTTCGGAGGCACGGTGAAGGCTCTCTCAAACTATGGTGCTGCCATTGGCGGTGGACGGAAGCAGGGCTGCGGGATCATTAACATCTGGGGCGGTCAGGTTACTGCAGCCGGTGGCTACGGAGCAGGTCTGGGCAACGGTGCCTCGTGGGACGATGCTGGCGGTGTGGTTAACATCTATGGCGGCGATGTGATAAGTGCCAGCTATAGCGGTGGTGCAGGCATCGGTGGCGGCTACGACGGACAGAGTTGTGCAGTTAATATCTATGAAGGAAAGGTGCAGGCTGACAGCTTCGGACGCGGCGCAGGCATCGGAGGCGGTTGCTATGGCGATCAGGGAGGCGAAATCACCATCAATGGCGGTGAGGTGTCGGCAGTGAGCTGGGATGGCATACCAAAAGAATTTAAACCCGAAAAATACTCAGCTTTAGCTGTTATTAAAACTGCATTCCAATTCAGCTGGTATTGGCTGACTAACGGCTCAGACCGAGAAGCAGCCGGTGCAGGCATAGGTGGCGGCTACCGAGGCAATGGCGGCACAGTGAGCATTCATGGTGGGCACGTCACAGCCTACGGAGGCGGAAAGCACTATTGTGGAGCCGGCATTGGCGGAGGTAGTGAACTGCCCATGACTCTTTTACGAAATGCAGGTGGTGAAGGCGGTCATGTGCTGATTGACGGCGAGAACACGTTTGTGGAGGCAAGAGGTAGTAACATAGGTGGTGCAGCCATCGGACACGGTTATGGAGACGACGAGAATGGATGGTGCCATATAGGTGACGGGCTGAAAGTGAATTACGGAGATTGCTATTATAATACGAAGAGCATAAAACTATTGGGTACAGCTTTCCAGACAAAGTCCTATACTTGTGGCCAATACAGCTACGTGACGATTTCAAAATGTGAGCATCAGAACTTCATGTGGAAACCAAGTCCTAAGATTTACTACCAGCATGCCGATCCCGAAGTAGCCTACACCCACCACTTTGAGCGATGCCTCTACTGCAATGACGTTATGCTGGCCCCTCATGAATCACCTCTCGAGCAATGCGTCTGCGGATACATGACGGAAAACACGTTACGTAACGTAACCTACTATGTAGCCAAGTGGAATGAGGAAACGAAACAGTATGAATATCATGCTGTGTACGACGAGTTGTTCCCCGAAGGCAAGAAAGTGGGACTGGAAAAGGGACACGACGTTGACGGTAATCTCGACTTCCAATACTGGGCAATCCTAAATGATGCGCCATTACCCACAGACATCTGGCTCAAAGACACTGACGTGAAACAGACAACCGACATAGGGGCTGTCAACAAAGACTATGCACTCTTTGCTCGCTACCACAAGCACTACAAGAAAACATGGGAATGGAGCGAAGACCTCACTTCGTGCCAACTGACACTGACCAATGCCACCTTTAACGAAAACATCAAACTTAATGCACACGTTACCCCTCCCACCAATTCTGACGAAGCTCCCACACTCGACGCACCTGTGCTGAAGACCTATACAGCCGTAGCACGTGGCGACGACCAATGGCTATATACCACCAACAAGACCTTTTATGAGTTTTATCCCATTACGCTGTATGATGCTGCCGACAACAGCAGCACTCTGGAGACGACAGATGGAAAGCAGGTGACGGTCAACTATGACCGTACACTTTATCGCAACGGCAAGTGGAACACCATCTGCCTGCCATTTTCCATCAACGACCTGAAAGGAACGCCTTTCGAGGGAGCTCACATCAGAGCCCTTATCAATGCCGAAGTAAAGGACGGAGTGCTGAAACTGGATTTCTCGTATGACAACGACTACATCACGGCAGGTGTCCCCTGTCTTGTCAAGTGGGACGAACAGGGTGAAAACGTGGAGAATATCAGTGTGAAAGGTGCCGTTATCAAGAATCAGCTGACTCCAGCCACTTTCGACTGCGTTTCGTTTGAAGGAACCTACAGCCCACGGACACTTGCCGCAGGTGATAAATCGGTGCTCTTCCTCGGCAATGATAACAAATTCTATTGGCCTCAGGATGTTGTCAACGTTGGAGCTTGCAGAGGATATTTAAAACTGTTGAACGGCATCACATTAGGTGATGTTTCCAATGGCGATCCTAATACAGTACGCAGCATTGTACTGAATATCGACGATCCTGATGGTACAACAACCGAGATTACTATCCCTGTCGCTGATACTCCTTACTCTGCTGACAAAACCTATGATGAGGTTTGGTACACCATAGGCGGACTTCTTTTAGACAGAGAGCCCACCAAAAAAGGCATCTATATCTATAAAGGAAAGAAAATCATCAAATAAAAAGAAGAAGGTAGGGCTGAACCCTACCTTCATTCTTTATTTAACCTTCGCTACCAGTTCGGCAGGATATTTCGGCATGGCGCCGTTTTGGGTACATACATAGGCACTGACCTCTACGGCAATGCGATGGGCTTCCTCTACGGGTTTGCCGTTCAGAATGGCTGCACAGAACGAACCGGTGAATGAGTCGCCAGCACCTACAGTGTCGGCAACAACAACCTTCGGGGTGGGCTGGAAGGAGTGCTTGCCATCAGCAGTAAACACATGACTGCCATTGGTGCCGCAAGTGAGTACCAGCATCTGCAGGTTGTATTCCTTCACCATCTTCTCGCAAATCTTGGCATCGTCCAGTTCCTGGTAACCGAACATACGGGTGACGACCACCAATTCCTCGTCGTTGATCTTCAGAATGTCGCAACGCTTGAACGACTCTTCCAAAATCTCCTTTGAGAAGAACTGCTGACGCAGGTTGATATCACAGATTTTGATGCAGTCCTTGGGAGTGGCATCCAGGAACTTCTGGATGGTCTCACGACTGACAACATTGCGCTGAGCCAGTGAACCGAAACATACGGCACGGCAGTTCTGGGCAGCAGCTTTTATATCGTCGTTGAAAGGAATGTTGTCCCAAGCCACGTTCTCCTTGATTTCGTAGGTGGGAATACCGTCACCGGTGAGTGTCACCTGCACCGTACCTGTTGCGTAAGGTACGCGAGGCATGATGTAGTGGAGTCCGTTTTTCTCCAGGGCCTCGATGGTCTCGTCAGCCAGTTTGTCTTCACCCAGTGCACTGATAGCCAGTGTGTTGAGTCCGAATTGTCCTGCATGATAGGCAAAGTTGGCAGGAGCACCACCCAGTTTCTTTCCGTCGGGCAGCATATCCCATAATGCCTCGCCCAGTCCTATAATATTCTTTTGTTCCATAGTTTTTCTTTCCCTTTCGTTCCCCCCTCGGGGGGATTGAGAGGGGGTTATTTTAGTTGTTTGATATAAGTAAACAGATAAATCACGCCTACAGCCATAACGAGGACGGCACCTGCCTGTCCGAAGGCATCGCTCATGAATCCCATCAACAGGGGGAAGATAGTACCGCCGAACAGACCCATAATCATCAGTCCGCTGACCTCGTTCTGCTTCTCAGGCATGGAAGTGAGCGCCTTGGCAAAGCAGATGCTGAATACGTTAGAGTTGCCGTAACCAACAAGGGCAATAGCTGCATAGAGTTCCCACTTCTCGACACCGACGAAGAGCAGCAGCATGGAAAGCGCCATCATACATACGCTGATGATGAAGAACAGGCGGTTGTTCATGATGCGCAGGAAGAACGAGCCAGTCAGACAACCGATGGTACGGAAGATGAAATATAAAGAGGTGGCGAAGGCAGCCTCGTTGAGTGTCATGCCCAGCTTCTCCATCAGAATCTTGGGGGCTGTGGTGTTGGTGCCGACATCGATACCCACGTGGCACATGATGCCGAGGAACGACAGCAGTACGATAGGTGTGCCCAGCAGTTTGATGCACTCCATGAAGGTGGAAGGCTTACCGGCAATGGGCTCTTCCTCGATATTGGTAATACCCAGCATCAGTGTGGCCAGGATGCCCACGATGAAATAGATGACGAAGAGCACCTTCCAATCGTAGCCCATAGAGGGGATGACCTGTGTGGCACCCCACATGGCCAGATAAGGAGCCAGGAACGAGGAGATGGCCTTGATGAACTGACCGAAGGTGAGGGTAGAGGCCAGATTGCCGCCCTTTAACACGGTAGATACCAATGGATTGAGAGAGGTCTGCATCAGCGCATTGCCAATGCCGAGCAGTGAGAAAGCTACAAGCATCAAGCCGAAGCTTTCACCCAACAGGGGGATGAACAGCGACACGACGGTGACAATGAGCGACAGCAACACCGTCTTCTTGCGTCCGATCTTGTTCATCAGCATACCTGTAGGCACTGAGAAAATGAGGAACCAGAAGAATACCAGCGACGGGAAGATATTAGCCGTCTTGTCGTTCAGTCCCAAGTCCTCCTTCACGTAGTTGGAGGCGATGCCCACGAGATCGACGAATCCCATGGCGAAGAAACAGAGCATTACAGAGAGTAATGCAAACTTACTTGTCTTTTGCATATTATTAGAAAGGATAAATTGTTACTTTCGCGTTGTTGGTCACCTTTATCTGTGTGTAAGGCTCGGTGGGGAATACCAGGTTGGTCATTGCCATACGTCCCTCAGTGTCGAAAGCCTCAATCGAACAGTTGTCGATGAAGATGCGCAACTGCTTTACAGCACCGTAGGTGGGAGCCACTGTCTTGCAGGGGAATGCCTCGCTGAAGCTGGCATACGTGCGTGAACGGTCCATGGAGAATGTGTTCTTGACGGCGTCATATTCCATCACGACCTGCTCGCCTACTGAGTTAGAGAAGGTAATCTCTGTAGAGCCCTTGAGGTCAATAATCAGTTCACCGGTCTTGGGCAGCTCTTTTCCAGTCTTACCACGCAGGGCCAGCATTTCTTTCGATGGGGTCACGCCGCAGTAGGTCTGTCCGTTATACTCAAACAAATCGAGGTCGCGTGGAATGGAGTTAGCTGAGCGGAACTGCTTGGTGGGCACCTGGTTGGCATACTGCCAGTTGGACATCCATGCCAATGCAATCTTACGTCCTTCGGGCGCATTGTCGAAGGTGACAGTGGCATAGTGGTCCTTGCCATAGTCCATCCAACGTGTGTCCTTGTGCTCGCAGCTGAACTTCTTACCGTCGAAGTCGCCTACAAAGTATTGGGTAGCGCTGCCACCGAAGGGACCACCGGGATTGATGTTGCAAATCAGCATCCACTTATGCTTGTTGGTGCCGCGTACAGGCAACTTAATCAGGTCGGGACACTCCCAGACGCCGTCGTGACACCCCAGGTCCTTCCCAAACGAACTCTCGTAGTTCCAGTCTTTCAGGTTCTCAGAGGTATAGATGCGCATCTCCTGACCTACAGCCAGAATGAGGTTCCACTTGTTGATGTCGGGGTTCCAGAAGCACTTGGGGTCGCGGAAATCCTCCTCGGTGCTGACCAGTACGGGGTTGCCCTTATATTTCTCAAAAGTCTTGCCGTTATCTTTCGAGATGGCCATAGACTGCATCTGACTGCGTTCGCCTGCCGATGTATAGAAAGCCACCACTTGATTGTTCTTCTTGTCAACTACACACGATCCGCTGAAGATGTCGCCCAGCGCATCCGGCTCGATAGCGGTAGGCTGAGCCTCCCAATGAATAAGGTCGCGCGAAGTAGAGTGGCCCCATGTCATGTTCTCCCACATCGATCCGTAGGGGTTCCACTGGTAGTAGAGGTGATAGACACCGTCCTTGTAGAACATACCGTTGGGGTCGTTCATCCATCCGTAGACAGGAGTGTGGTGATACATCGGGCGGAAGTGCTCGCGGTTCTTGGAGTCGAACGAGTCGCTCTGCTTCATCTCTTTCCAGCAGAGGAAATCCTTCATAGCACCGGTGAAGCGACGGTCGCCGTGGAACCAGATGTCTAAAGCCACCTCGCCACCGAAGCGCTTGATGTCCAGTGGCACGTAGTAGTCCACATGGTCAACAGCAAGGCGGATGTTCAGCTTCTGCACCTGTTGGTTGTTGGCCAACACCTTGATGGTGGCATTGTCTTCCCGTTCCTGGACAGGCAGCAACAGATAGCGGTTCTTCACTTCCACACGTTGCAGGGCATGACTCTTACCCAGAATGAGTGGTTTCTGCTGAGCGTTAGCATAAGTAGCGCAGAGCAGCATTGTCATCAGAGAAAAAAGTAATTTTTTCATTTGCGTAATTGTTTTTAGTTATATAATTTTGCTGCAAAGATACAATAAACACCTCTTAATGTCTGTAACTTTTGATACAAATAATAAAAAAAAACGTACAATGAAACAAAAATACTATTATTTATTCGTACTTTTGCATCGTCAACTAATAATTACGAAATTCATGAAGAGTTTATTCAGTAAGGCTCTGACAGTAGCAGTGCTGCTAATGAGCTTCACGGCAGTTCAGACTGCATCAGCTATTCAAAGGAAACAACTGCTCAATACAGGGTGGATGTTTGTGGAAAACGACAGTAACTTTGCGAAGGCGCAACCGGTGACGCTGCCTCACGACTGGAGCATACTGCACCGTTTTGACGAAAAGGCGCCATCGGGCAACGACGGTGGCTACCTGCCTACGGGCAAGGGATGGTACCGACGTGTGCTGACGCTCGACAAGGGGTACGAGGGCAAGAAGGTGCGACTCTACTTCGAGGGGGTGTACATGAATTCCAAGGTGTATGTGAATGGACAGGAGGCAGGAGGATGGCCCTATGGCTACTCATCGTTCTGGGTGGATGCTACACCTTATATAAAAACAGGACAGAATGAGATAGTGGTGAGCGTGGATAACTTGAAGCAGAAAAACAGCCGCTGGTATTCGGGCTCGGGCATCTACCGTAATGTGTGGCTGGTGACAACGGAGAAAACTTATATTGACGACTGGAGCATCCAGGTGAAGACACCAGACGTCAACCATGTAGAGGTGTCGGCAACGGTCATCCGTGAAGACGGTACGACATACCCCATCGTGCGTAAGATAACGGTGGAGAATCCCCGTCTTTGGTCGCCCGACGATCCGTATCTCTACCAGACAGAACTGGAAGTGGAAGGCAAGGACCGTGTGACGGTGACTTACGGCATCCGTACCATCAGCTATGATGCGAAGGGTGGGCTGGTGCTGAATGGTAAACCGCTAAAACTGAACGGTGCCTGCGTTCACCACGACAATGGTATCATTGGGGCTGTTGCCTACGACGATGCTGAATACCGGAAGGTGAGACTGATGAAGGAAGCAGGATTCAATGCACTGCGCACCTCACATAACCCACCGTCGGAGGCTTTCCTAAGGGCCTGCGACGAATTGGGCATGCTGGTGATTGACGAGGCTTTCGACGGATGGCGCGAGAAGAAAAACGACTACGACTATCACCTGCTGATAGACCAGTGGTGGCAGCGTGACATCGATGCGATGGTGCTGCGCGACAGGACGCATCCCAGCATTTTCTGCTGGAGCATCGGTAACGAGGTGATAGAACGTAAGAAAATTGAGGTGGTGAAGACGGCTCACCAGTTGGCTGAGCGCATCCGCCAGCAGGATCCTGAACAGCGGCCTGTCACGTCGGCATTGGCAGCATGGGATCAGGACTGGGACATTTATGACCCATTGGCTGCCGAACACGACATCGTGGGCTATAACTATATGATGTTCAAGGCAGAGAGCGACCATGAGCGTGTGCCCAACCGTGTGATGATGCAGACGGAGAGTTTTCCGCGTGATGCCTGGCAGAATTACGAACGTACCATGGCGCACTCCTACATCTTGGGCGACTTCGTGTGGACAGGACTCGACTACGTCGGTGAGTCGGGTATCGGCCGCTACTACTACGAGGGTGATGTGCCCGGTGAGGGTTGGGAGCGTCCGCTCTATCCCTGGCATGCTGCCTATTGTGGTGACGTTGACCTGACGGGAAAGCGTAAACCGGTGAGCTACTACCGCTCGCTGCTGTGGAACGGCGGCAGTACGTATATGGTTGTGCGTGAGCCTGACGGCTATCACGGCAAGGTAAAGACATCGATGTGGAGCACTTGGCCTACCACGGACAGTTGGACATGGCAGGGATGGGAAGGCAAACCGATAGAGGTGGTGGTGTATAGCCGCGAGCCTCAGGTGAAGCTCTATCTGAACGACCAGCTAATAGGGGAGCAGCCCACGAAGGAGATGAAGGCGGTATTTACGGTTAACTATCAGCCAGGTACGTTGCGTGCTGAGGCGGGCAGTGACCGTTGTGAATTACAGACGGCAGGCGCCCCTGCCCGTATCCGTCTGACTGCCGACCGTCAGCAGATGAAGGCCGACGGACAGTCGCTGCTCTTCGTCACCATCGAGGTGGTGGATAAAGAAGGTTGTGTGGTGCCTGAAGCGCAACTGCCATTAGATGTGAAGGTGAATGGCAGCGGTACGCTGTTGGCGGTAGGTAATGCCAATCCGCGCGATAACGATCCGTACTGCGACGCCAAGCACACCACCTGGAATGGCAGGGCACTGGCTGTTGTCCGCAGCAATGGTAAGCGGGGCAGTGTGGTGGTAACGGTTAATGGCAAGCGACTGACGGTGAAGTGTGAATGACTTCCTTAGTTAGCTTCCATTGCAGGCAAAGAAAAGGGATGCTCCTGTCAATCGATGGGAGCATCCTTTTATGTTTTATTAAAAATGTTATCCTGAAAAACAATCTTTTCTCTAACTAAAAACTACTATTAACCAATTTTATTGACTAGATGTCTTAGATAGACATCAGGTATTCGATGCTGTTCTTAGCCAACTTCAGGATGTTGTCCTGATAGGCGTTGTTCTTCGGAGTAGCACTGATGTCAGGAGTACCGTCGGTGTTCTTCATAGAGAATTCACAACCGCCATTACCAATGCAGAGCACGGTGCCACAACCCTTCTGGAATCCGTCGGGAGCAAGAGGAGCACCCTTAGCTTCCCAGACGTTAAGCTGGCTGACCCATGAACACTGACTATCCCACGTGCCAAGAGGATAGATGCCATACTGCTCAGTAACTTCGTTGTAGCAGTCTTCAGAGGTGTTCTCGATTTCGGTTAACTTGGTAGGAATGTCAAAGAAGAGACAGTTGTGGTTCTCTGTCCATCCGGCACCCTTCATGGCTATGCCGGCAAAGCAGTTGTCGCTGAGCTTCTCGATAGTCATTCCGGCATAGATGGGATGTGAGCTAAAGTCCTTAGTGAACGAACCGGTATTGAGGCATACACCCATTTTCCAAACATCATTGTTGATGCCGCCACGACCTGTGTCGATGCCAGGTGCTGCGCGGAGCAGTGAGGTGGGCACACGGTTGATGGTGCCGATGTAAGGTGTGGCATACGACCAGAGCAGCAGGTTGCCACCATTCTTGACATACTGCTCAATGACTGGAGCTGCAGCCTTGGCCACGTCGGAGAAATTCCAAACGTCGTCTTTACTGCCTTCGTCGAAGTCGCGCAGCCAGAAGAGCATGCGATAGTCTTCGATATTTTCAACGGTACTGATATCGCCAAAGTAAACATACTCGCCCTTTGGATAGTTGGCCTGGAACCAAAGCCATGCAGAGGCCTCATCATCATCGCCATTGGCGAGGAGATCCTCGGCTGTAGCGTATTCAGACAGGAAGGCAGGGATTTTACCACCGATCTTGGTTGAAGCATTGATGGGCAGAGCCTTACCTTCTGCGTTCTGAGCAATGAGGGAAGCCTCCCAGCGCTCTTTCATCTCAACGCCCTTAATCAGGAAAGAGGTACCTGTAACTGTCTTAGTAATCTCTTTTGTTCCGTCACCATTGACCACAGTGAGGACATAGGAGGTAGCATCCTCGGATGCATCCCAAGTGATTTCGAGGTTGTGCTCGTCCTCAGAGATATCGATCTGAGTCATTTTCAGACTGCCTGGAGTCGTAGCACCGCCACGGGTATAGCTTGTCATGACACCCTTTGAGGTGGCTTGCTCGTTAGCATACTTGAAGAGGAACTCATATAGCTGGTTGGTATCCAGGTTCCTGAGTGTGAACGTATTGTCGGGGCAAGGTGTGAGACCCTGAATCTGCGATCCGTTCTTGAAAACGGCAACCTGCATCACTGCACCATTGTTGCTGACAGGCCACGAGAGGGTGTAGTCGTAATTGTTAGCACCACTTGCAGCACCAGTAATGGTAGATACGTCAGGAGCGGGTAACTGCATGGCAGCAGAACCGGGGAGGTCTTTGTCTTGACAAGAAGCCAACAGCAGAATGCCAACCAGTGCTGCACCTATTTTATTATATATAGTATTCATAACTTTAAACTTTAATCTTTAAACTGTAAACTAAATTAGTATCCATTGTTCTGATGATAGAGTCCCGGAACATAGTTCATCTGGTTGGAAGCGATGGGGAAGTACTCGTTCTTACCCTTAGTGAAGAAAGCATCCTTGTAGTAGAGACCGTATGTCTGGCCATCGTACTCATCGGTTACCTCAGAAGCAAAGTAGGCATTGAGCGTCTTAGAGAGCATGCCCCAACGACGTAAGTCGAAGAAGCGGTGACCTTCCATGGCGAGTTCTACGCGGCGCTCCCAGCGAAGGGCCTTGCGGGCGTCGTCCAAGGAGGCGAAAGAGCCATAGTTGCTGATTTCACATTGGTCTTTGGCATACTTGATGAGCGACTTGCTGTCGATATCTTTCTTGGCACGGTCACGGATGGTGTTGATGATTTCACGGGCCTCGCCGTTGTAGTCGCCACTCTCGATGAGAGCCTCGGCACGCATCAGCATCACATCAGTATAGCGGAGCACATAGTCGTTCTGACCGAAGGCCTGCCAGGGGTTGTCATAGTCCTCGCCCTTGGAACGCTGAGGAATCTCCTTCATAGAGCAGTAGTAACCGTAGGTGTTCGGTGTACGGCTGTTTGCCTTGGTGAGGGTAAATTCTGCCTCATATTTATAAGGATAGGTAGGCATACCAACGGTGTGGAACAGACGTGGGTCATACTTGTATTTGAGATCGGCTCCATTGATGAGGATGGCATTGTGGTCTTCATCGAAGTCGTCCATGGGCAGTCCGTTTCTGGTTTTGAAGGCGTTGACCAGGTTCTGTGAAGGCTTGTGGAAGTCCCAGCCGCACGACCAGATTTTCCATACGCCGTTCAGCATGTTCGACCAGTTGGCACGTCCGTAAAGTGTGCCGTCGTCGGCTTTGTTAGAGTGCTGTACAGCAAAGATGCTCTCGCAAGAGTTGGCATAGTCCTGCAGGAAGATGTGTCCGTAGGTGTCGAGATAGTCGTATTTGGAATTCTTTACCACTTCGGTATATTCCAGTACTTTCTTGATCTTAGCCTGATCGACATGGTCGTAGCCAGTGGTAGCCTCATAACCATCGCCGTAAGCCCAGTTGAGGTAACACTTTGCCAGATAGGCAGCGGCAGCCACCTTGTGAGCACGTCCGGTAGTACCCGGGTCTGCCTCAGCCAGATTCTCATAGGCATATTGAAAATCGTCGATGATCAACTGCATGAGTTCGTCGTGTGAACTTTGGGGTGTAGCCTCGATAGCGGCGTTGTCCATACCTTCGGTGATGAAAGGCACCCTATACCACATCTGCTGCAGTTTGTAATAGAAATGAGCACGCAGGAACAGGGTTTCTGCCTTCAGCTGTTTGATGTGGGCAGTCTCCTCTACGCTCTCCAGGGACTCCAGAGCGCGGTTGCAACGAGAGATAGCACTGTATAGTTGATACCACAGTTCGTCGAATTCACCACGGTCGGGCTGTAAGGTGGAGAAAATCTCCATGGGGTGATAGCCGGTGTCGTTCTCGCCGGAGCCACCTTTGAGACAGTCGTCGGCACTCATGTCGCCGTATGGCCACAGGTTGAAGGGATAGGAATACCAGTCATCGCCCAGTTTGGCGTATGCTGCGGTGACAAGTTTCTCAGGGCTTGAGAACGCTGTTTCTTCATCAAGCGTACCCTGAGGCTTCAAATCATCAACGCTACATGATACTGCAAGGGCAGAAAGCAGCAAGGACGCGATATATATATTAATCTTTCTCATAATTCTTGTTTTTTTAGCGGTAGCAAATTATTCACTTTTCTCTTTTCACTATTACCTTCTTAAAATCCTAGCTGTATTCCGAATGTGAATGAAGCTGTATGAGGATAGTTCCATGCTGTATTCTCAGGATCAGAGCATGTCAGTGAGCTTGACTTGATGGTCAGCAGGTTGTCGCCAGAGAGATAAATGCGGGCACTGGAAAGTAGCAACTTCTTGACCAGTGAATCAGGCAGGCGGTAGCCTAACTGGAGAGTGCGCAGTTTGACGTAAGAACCATTCTCCACGAAGTAGGTTGACATACGGCCCTCGTCGGCACCGTTAGATGTGGTCAAAGCAGGAATGGTAGAGCCTGCGTTGGCTGGTGTCCATGCGTTGATAACGCGTTCACCTTTATTAGAACCGGCATCGGTGATGCTCCAGAAGTCAGTCTGGTATTTCTGGGTGTTGATAACGTCAACACCAGATACTCCCTGCCAGAACATGGTGAAGTCAAAGTCCTTGTAACCAAGGTTGACATTGAAACCGTATGAGAAGTTGGGCACTGGATTGAATACCCATGTGCGGTCGGCCTCGTTAATCTTGCCGTCACCATTGAGGTCGGCATATTTCAGACCACCCACGCGGGCACCGGCCTGTCCGGAAGCCAGCACTTCCTCGCGCGACTGATAGAGTCCTTCAGCCACATAACCGATGAGAGAACCATAGGCTTTTCCGTCCTGAGCCAAGTTGTGGAAGTCGTTGTGCTCGTAAGAGTTCTTAGACTTCTCAGGCAGATAGGTCACCTTAGAGCGGAAGAAGTCGAAGTTACCGGTGATGTCGTAAGAGAGTCCGTAGGAGGTCTTATGACGATAGCCCAGGTTGAGTTCCATACCCCAGTTCTTCAGTGTAGGACCGTTGATCCATGTCTGACCACCGAAACCGATGGCACCGAGGAAGGCGGGTTGAACGAGCATATCCTTGGTTTCCTTGAAGAAAAGGTCGTAAGAACCATAGAGGTCACCTCCGAAGAGTGAGAAGTCGGTACCGAAGTTCCACTGAGAAGAAGACTCCCACTTCAG